>Ga0316204_10000468_pt1 | contig 148797 bp, 136 predicted proteins | sample 6monrhotite_MG_2_FD_205661 | JGI IMG/M metagenome (GOLD analysis project Ga0316204, IMG submission 205661) | Microbial mat bacterial communities from mineral coupon in-situ incubated in ocean water Damariscotta River, Maine, United States -... | ecosystem: Environmental > Aquatic > Marine >... | reverse complement strand
GGCTGCGTAATGCGACGGCTCAAGATCCTCCTGGTAAGCCGTGTGGGGGAAAACCGCACGCACGGTTTGAACGGGGGCCCTGCCGGAATTCTCTTCCAGAGAGAAGGAAGGTAGGGTCTACCAATGAAGTGGAGAGCTGGCGCCGCTGTGGTCGGACTCATGTCCCTCGCGGGCTGCTCGAACCCGGGCTACTTCGTGTGCACGCTCGACTCCGAGTGCACTGAGGCGGACGGCGGCCGATGCGAACCGTCCGGAGCGTGCAGCATCCCGGACACGAGCTGCCCGACGGGGCGCCGATATGGCCAGCTGGGGAACCCCGAAGTTGCAGGCCAGTGTGTACCCCCAGACGATATCGGATCGACCGGGACCGACCCGACGATGGGCACCGCAGGTGCGAGCTCTGGGACGACCGCACCCGAGGCGACCGGGACCGGGTCGTCGGGGAGCACGACCGTGGCGAGTTCCTCAGGGGGGACGTCGGACGACACCGGGAGCTCGAGTGGTGGCGAGTCGAGCGGGTCCTCCTCGAGCGGGGCGACGGTCCCGCGGGACATGTGGGCCGATTGTGGCGAAGGCGCGGCGGAGTGTAGCCAGCTGTGTGTTTCGGTGCTTCCACCTTTGGCGCAAGAACCCGTCGGTCAGTGGTGCACGGGGTTTGTTTGCGACGACCCGCTGGAGGACTGTGTCGATCCTGGAACCGGAGCTGTTCCGGCCTGCCTCGAGTTCGAATTCGAAGGAGACGTCGAACCGCGCTGCTTCCTCGATTGCACGGTCTCGGGACAGGAGGGGTGCCCTGCCGGGATGGTCTGCTTCACCAACATTCCGATGAGCCCCGCTCGGTGTGCCTACCCGATCCCGGAGTGACGAGAGGTCTCGCGGGGGCTCGGTGAACGGGCCCGGTGCGGGGTATGATCGAGCTGTGGCGATGTCCGACCGTTTGTCCTTGTTGAGGAGACGAGTTCCACGGAGCTCGTGGGGCGGCGGGGTGTTGCTCTGCGGTCTGCTGCTTGGCGCCGGTTGTTCCAACGACTTCTTCGTCTGCTCGGAAGACTCGCAGTGCACGGAGGCCGAAGGCGGGCGCTGCGAAGCATCCGGTGCCTGCAGTTTCCCGGACCCGCAGTGTCCAACCGGGCGGCGGTATGGCGAAGCCGGAAACCCGCAGGTTGCCGAAACCTGCGTGCCCCCGGAGGACCTGGGGTCGAGCAGCGCGACGGATTCCTCCCAGGGAGCGAGCCAGAGCTCATCCACGGGGCACGAGGCAACCTCGAGCACCTCGGTCGGTTCGGACTCTGGAACGAGCGGTGCCCAGGAGTCATCCTCGGGTGGGACGAGCACGGGACCGATGTCGGAGTCGTCCTCAGGCGGTGCCTCGTCTTCGTCTTCGACCGGGAATCCACCGCCCCCGCCAGACCTCTACGAGCCTTGCGAGGGGATCGAGGACTGCTCGAACATGACGTGCGCATCGTTCTACGACCAGAACGGTGCGGTCCTGGCGGGGTTCTGCACTGCCGCCGGATGCGAGGACGCGACCCTCGACTGCACGGATCCTGGAACGGGTGCTGTCCCAAGCTGCGAGCCTGTACCGCTCAACGGGGCACCGGGAAATGGGTGTGTTCTGGACTGCACCGAGACGGGAGCCGCGGGGTGCCCTGCGGGGATGACGTGCTTGCAGAACATCGCCGGCTTGCCCGACCTGTGCGCGCACTTGCTGTGAACACGTCCGGTTTCTTTGTCGGGACAAACGCTCGGTTCACCCTGTTCGCACGACCCTGTCATGCTGGTCCTTGATGCGATCCTCGCCCACCTCGATGCCTGCGGGGCGCCGTACCGCACGCTGCGACACGAGCCCACGCGGACCTCACAGGACAGCGCTCGCCTCCGCGGCGAGCCGATGAGTATCGGTGGTAAGTCCCTGGTGCTCAAGGCCGCCGATCGCTTCGTCCTGCTGGTGATCAGCGCCTCGCGACGGGCGAGCTCCAAGAGCCTTCGCACTGCGCTGGGTGTACGTCGGCTCCGCTTTGCAACTCCGGAAGAACTGCTCGAGTTGACGGGCTGCGTTCCGGGATGCGTGCCCCCGTTTGGACGTCCGATCGTGCCGCTGCCGCTGCTTGTCGACACGTCGATCCTCGGCAACGAGCGCATCGCCTTCAACCCAGGGTCGCTCACCGATTCGGTGGTCATGGCGCGCGCCGACTGGCAGCGATGCGTCGAGATCGAGTCGGTGCTCGACATCTCCACACCTTCACCTCCCTGACCCTCGCGAGCGAAGCGTCCCGGTGCGCCGCATTGTCGGCGGATCCCGGGGCCGAGCTGCCGACCTCGCTGGCCAACGGCGCGCATGTGCGGGGTCCTGCGACGAGACAGCGGGAGGCCGGCTCGGATGGGTGAGCCCCTGTACAGGCAGATTCTCCGAGTTCCGCTCCGTCCCAGTCGCGACCCGTGTCGGGTTGAACCCGGGGCTGCTAGGGTCGGCGCGCATGGCAGCCGAACCCGCTTCGAGGCTCGAAGACGCACGAGACGCCCTTCGCAGCGCATTGCGGGCGGGGGCGGGTGGGACGGCGCTGGCGCTGCAGTTTGCCGAGGTCGTCGATACGGTGGTGCGTGAGACTGCCGCAGCAGCTCTGGCGTCGGCGAATCGGGAGGTGTCCAGCGTCTGTTTGGCGGCGGTCGGTGGGTTGGGGAGGCGCGAGCTTGCCCCGTACTCCGACCTGGATCTCGTCCTGCTCGCTCCGGACGCGGCGGCGGGGGACCCCGAGGTCGAGGCGTTGGTCCGAAACATCGTGCACCCGCTGTGGGACGCGGGCATGCGCGCCAATGTTCGCGCGGATGACCCCTCGGCGTGGCTGGCCGATGCGGCCTCCGACATCACGTCGTGCACGGGGCTGCTCGACCTGCGACCCCTGCTCGGGGATCCGAAGTTGGTGGACGAGCTGCGGGGGCGGGCCTTCGAGGAGTTCCTGGGTCCTCGCCGGGCGGAGTTCCTCGATCGGCTGGACTCCGAAGCCGAGGAACGACACGAGCGATACGGGGGGACCGTCTACCTCGTGGAGCCCGACCTCAAGCACGGTCCGGGTGGGCTTCGCGATCTGGCGGCGCTCGAGTGGGCGCTGCGAGCCACGCACCACACCGCCGACTTGGGCCAGCTCGCTCTAGATGGTCACGTTCCGCCCAGCATGGCGGCGTTGCTGCAGGAGGCCCGAGACGTGGTGCTGCGGCTACGAATCGCACTTCACCTCGCAGCCAAACGGCCACAGGAGCGGCTTGGCTTCGCCTATCAGGAGTTGCTCCCGGCGCTCATGTCCCCCGCGCTGGAGGGCTGTGACGACGAAACCCTCATCGAGGCGGTGGAGGTCACGATGCAGGAGTACTACCGCTCGGCACGAGCGCTGCTGCGGTATGGCAAGCGCTTGCGCGATCGCTGTCGGCCGCGCCGCGCATCGGTTTCGATGGTTCGCCGGCTCGATGAGCGGTTCTCGATCGAGCGCGGGCGCCTCGTGTACACCGGCGCAGAGCCCCTGGCGAAGCAGCCCTCGCTGTGTTTCCGAGCCCTGGCACGGGCACGGGATCACCACGTGCCCCTGGGTGGCACGACGTTCGACGCGATCACGGAGGCTTTCGCCGTCCCAGCCATCGCGGGGGTGGCCGAGGATGCACAGGCCCACGCGGCGTTCTTCGAGCTGCTGACCAACACCGATGATGTCGAGCACCCCTCGGCGGTGGAGCTTGCCTCCGAGCTGGGGCTGCTCGAGGCCGTCGTACCCGAGTTCGGGGACATTCGCGGCCGAATGCAGCACGACACCTATCACGTGTACACGGTCGACCAGCACACGCTGGCGGCGTTGACGATGCTCAAGCGCATCGCTCGAGGGGATCACAACAAGGACTATCCCCTCGCCACTTCGCTGCATCTCGAACTCGACGACGACCGCGTGTTGTACCTCGCCACGCTCGTCCACGACACGGGCAAGGCGTCGGGCCGTGACCAGTGCGAGAGCGGGGCGGAGGTGGCCTGGGCAACCGCGCGTCGCTTGGGCCTGAGCGACGCAGATGTCCAGCGATGCAGCATGCTGGTGGCGGAGCATCTGTCGATGCCGATGCTCAGCCAGAAACGAGACCTGTCCGACCCCCAGCTGATCGCTGACTTCGCGCGGGGCGTCGGCTCGCCCCAGGGCCTCGCCGAGCTGTACCTGCTCTCGCTTGTCGACACCGCATCCGTGCGCCCGGGCAACCTCACCGGTTGGAAGCTCGCGCTGCTCGACGAGCTGTACCTGCTCGCCCGCGCACATCTGCGGCGCGGAACGACGCGGGCTCGGCACCAAGAGCCCGCGCCCGATGAGCCCGTTGGCATGCCGGAGCGCTATCGGACCTTGTTCGACGCCGACCTCCGCAACCAGCACGGTGCCTTGGTGCAGCGCATGTTGGCGCAGGGCGAAACCGTGGCGCTCGAGTTGAGCGTGGGTGCAGGAGGTCTGCGCCTCAGCCTCGCGGCCACGGACCGGCCCGGCTTGCTCGCTCAGACCGCTTCGGTTCTGTGTGAGCTGGGCATCGAGGTCATGGCGGCGGATGTGTTTTCCAGCAACGACGTCCCCCCGATTGCGCTGGATGTTTTCCGTGTTCGGGCCCGGGGCGAGGAGGAACGCGGCGTCTCACCGGAGGATATCGATCTGATGCGGGCCCGCCTCGAGGAGCCGTGGGGCCCGGCGGAGCTGCAGCGAGCGCCGGAGCCTCGCACCGCGAGGCCCTGGTTGCCGCGACCCCGAACCCAGACGACCGTGACGTTCGAGAACGATCCGTCGGGAACCCGAACGATCATCGAGATCGAGACCGAGTCCGAGGTCGACACGCTGGAGCGCATCACCTTGGCGCTGGCCGCCGAGGGCATCGCGATCATCTTGGCGCGGATCAACGTCGAGGCCGAACGCGCGGTGGATACGTTCTACGTGGAGCGACTCAGTGACGCCCAGCAGACGAATCTGACCGAGCGCCTTGGGCTGTGGCTCGATCCGGGCGAGTAGCGTTTCAAGCCGCCCTGTGGCCGCGGCCCAACGACGGGGCCCTGCGCACCCCGCATCCCCGCTACCATGCGGCCATGCGTCAGACTCTGGTTTCGGCGGTGGTGGTGCTCTCGGTGCTCTGCGGGTGCGACTCCCGAGGCACGACGCCGCCCGAAGATCCCGACGGCGCCGAGAGCCTGGAGCCCTCCGACCCGATCGAGGCCGCGGCCAAGAAGATGGCCGACGAGGACTCGGAAGGCGCGCTCGCGGTGCTCGAGGGCGCGCTGGCCAAGACCCCCGATGACCACGAGCTGCTGTTCTCGAAGGGCGTTGCCTTGCGGAAGCTTGGGCGCATCGAGGAGGCGCTCGCCGCGTGGGATGCCACGTTGGCGCAGGAGCCCGATTTTTTCGGGGCGTTGCACGCCAAGGGCGCGGTCTACGTCGAACGGGAGGCGTGGGATGAGGCGATCGAGATGCTTCAGGCCGCCGCGTCGGCCAAGCCGGACTACGCGGACGCGCACTACAACCTTGCGCTGGCGATCCTGGGCCGCGGCGGTCAGGATTCGGTTTCGCAGGCGCTCGAGGCCCTGGAGACCGCGAGCTCGCTCGACGGCGAGGACCTCGATGTCGCTTTGCTGCTCGCGGATCTGTACGTCAAGCAGAACCGATTGGATGATGCCCGACCGGTACTCGAAGGGGCGGCCGGACACATGCCCCAGGACGCGCGCTTCCAGGCGTCGCTGGGTCGGCTCGAGCTGAAAGCGGGAGATGGCGCCGCTGCGCTGGCGGCTTTCGACAAGGCGCTCGCGGTGAGTTCCGAGGACGTCGGCTACCAACTCGGGCAGGCTCAGGCCTTGCTGCGCCTGAACCGTTCGAAGGAAGCCGAGGCCAAGCTCGCGGCGCTGTCCGAGCGCGCGCCCGAGTCGGCGGTGATCTGGCTGGAGTGGGGGACCGCGCTCGCGAAGCAGGGCAAGCTGAAGCCTGCGCTGGAGAAGATGGACGAGGCCGTGCGGCGGGCCCCGCACCTGATCTCGGCCCAGGTCCGGCGCATTGGGCTGCTGTCGGATCTCGGGCGGTGCAAGGACGCGAAGGCCGCGATGCGCACACTGCGAGAGGCCACCGATGCTCAGGGGGCTCTGAGCGTGGCGCAGGGGGCTGTCTCCCGCTGTAAGCGCTGAGCAGGGCCTCCCTGAGCCCGCCTGGGCTGCGTGAGCGTTGTGGCGCCCGCACCCCTGTTGCGCCCGCGGCCATTTCCCTATCATCGCGCATGGCCGAGCGAAGCGTGCCCGACATCCGCGAAGCACTCACCTTCGACGACGTGCTCCTCGAGCCTGGCTTCTCGGAAGTCTTGCCCTCGGACGTCATGCTGCACAGCCGCCTGACCCGAGACATCACGCTGCGTATGCCGGTGCTGTCGGCGGCGATGGACACGGTGACCGAGGCCGCGACCGCGATCTGCATGGCGCGTCACGGCGGCTTGGGCATCGTGCACAAGAACCTCACCGCGGCCGAGCAGGCTGGCGAGGTCCGGCGCGTGAAGAAAGCACAAAGCGGCATGGTGGCCGACCCCGTCACGGTCGGTCCGGACGCGAAGCTCGAAGATGCTCTGGCGCTGATGGAGAAGTTCGGGTTCTCCGGACTTCCGGTGGTGCAGGGCAACCGCCCGATCGGCATTCTCACCAGCCGAGACGTTCGCTTCGAGACCAGCACCGGCCGACTCGTCCGGGACGTGATGACCAAGGACCCGATCTCGGTCCCGGAAGGCACCTCGCTCGAGGACTCTCGCCGGCTGCTGCACAAGCACCGCATTGAGAAGCTTCTGGTGACCGGGGCCGATGGAGCACTGCTCGGCCTCATCACGGTCAAGGACATCGTGCAGGCCGCCTCGCAGCCGGACGCCCTTCGTGACAGCAAGGGGCGCCTGCGGGTTGGCGCGGCGGTCGGCACATCCGCAGACACGATGGAGCGCGTGCAGGCCCTGGTCGAGCAGTCGGTCGACGTCATCGTCGTCGACACCGCCCACGGCCACAGCAAAGGGGTCTTGGACAGCGTGCGCGCGATTCGAGCCGCGTACCCCAGTCTGCAGATCATCGGTGGCAACATCGCTACCCCTGGAGCCGTCGACGCGCTCGTCGAGGCCGGTGTCGATGGGGTGAAGGTTGGAATCGGGCCTGGCTCGATCTGTACGACTCGCGTGGTGGCGGGGGTGGGGGTGCCGCAGATCAGCGCGATCATGGAGTGCTCGGTCGCGGCTCGAAAGCACGGCATCCCGGTGATCGCCGATGGGGGCGTGAAGTACTCGGGCGACATGGTCAAGGCGCTGGCCGCCGGCGCCGACTCGGTCATGATGGGCAGCTTGTTTGCGGGTACCGACGAAGCCCCCGGCGAGCTGGTCCTGTACCAAGGTCGCAGCTACAAGACGTATCGCGGCATGGGCTCGATCGGCGCGATGCGGGCGGGAAGCAAGGACCGCTACTTCCAATCCGGCGCCTCCGACCGCAAGCTCGTGCCCGAGGGCATCGAAGGTCGCGTGCCGTATCGCGGTGCGCTGGCCGAGAGCCTGTTTCAGCTCATGGGCGGCCTCCGCTCGGGCATGGGCTACGTGGGCGCGGCAACCCTCGAAGAGCTCCGCACAAAGTCTACGTTCCGCCGTATCTCGTCGGCGGGGCTGCGTGAGAGCCACGTGCACGACGTCATCATCACCAAAGAAGCCCCCAACTACCGCGTCGGGTAGTCGGCGCGGCAGACAGAACAGAGCCTCCAGTGGCCCATCATCAAACGCTCATCGTCGTCGACTTCGGTTCGCAGGTTACTCAGCTCATCGCACGGTCCGTCCGCGAGCTGGGCGTCTACGCGGAAATCGTTCCGTTCAACAAGGCGCTCGAGCGGATCCAGGCCGTGAGGCCCTTGGGCATCGTGCTCAGCGGGGGCCCGTCCTCGATCTACGAGGAGCAATCGCCCAAGTTGGACCCAGCCGTGTTCGAGGCCGGAGTGCCGGTGTTGGGCATCTGCTACGGCCTGTATGTGATGGTCGATGCGCTGGGCGGAAAGGTCGTGCCGGCCACGGACCGCGAGTACGGAGGCGCGACGCTGAGTGTCGAGTCCGCCAGCGGCCCGCTCTCGCCCTTCGAGGCCGGATCGGAGCAGACGGTGTGGATGTCTCATGGAGACCATGTCGAGGTGCTCCCCGAAGGATTCGACCGGGTCGGCCGGACGCCGAACTGTGCCTTCGCAGCGATCGAGAACCCCAGCCGGCGCATGTGGGGCGTGCAGTTCCACCCCGAGGTGTTCCATACCCCGCGGGGGCGAGAGGTCCTCGCTGCGTTCACGACGCTGTGCGGCTTCGACGGCGACTGGACGATGGCTGCCTTCGTCGACGAAGCGGTCGAGAAGATTCAGGCCGCGGTCGGCGAGCGCGGCCACGTCATCTGCGGGCTCTCGGGAGGCGTCGACTCGTCGGTGGCGGCCATGTTGGTCGAGAAGGCCATCGGAGACCGGCTGCACTGCGTGTTCGTCGACAACGGTCTGCTCCGCAAGAACGAACGGCAGGAGGTCGTGCGCATGTTCGAGGGCAAGCTGCACAACCCGCTGCGGGTCGTCGATGCAGCGGACGCGTTTCTCTCGCAGCTCGCCGGCGTCACCGACCCCGAGGTCAAGCGCAAGCGCATCGGGGCCACGTTCATCGACGCGTTTGATAGCGAGGCCGGGACCATCGGAGGTGCGAAGTTCCTGGTCCAGGGCACGCTGTATCCCGACGTCATCGAGAGCGTCAGCGTGGGTGGCCCGTCCTCCACGATCAAGACGCACCACAACGTCGGCGGTCTGCCCGAGCGCATGCACATGACGGTCGTCGAGCCCCTGCGGGCGCTGTTCAAGGACGAGGTCCGCAAGCTGGGTCTCGAGCTGGGGATGGACGAAGACATGGTCTGGCGCCACCCGTTCCCTGGCCCCGGCCTCGCGGTTCGGGTGCTCGGTGAGGTCACCGAAGAGCGCTGCGACAAGTTGCGCGAAGCCGATGCGATCATCATCGAAGAGATTCGCAAGGCCGGCCTGTACCGGGACTTGTGGCAGGTGTTCGGCGTGCTGTTACCCGTCAACTCCGTCGGGGTGATGGGCGACGGCCGGACCTACGAGAACGCGCTCGCGATTCGTGCGGTGTCCAGCACCGACGCCATGACAGCCGACTGGGCCAAGCTGCCCTACGAGGTGCTGGGCACCATGAGCAACCGGATCATCAACGAGGTCCGGGGCATCAACCGGGTTTGTTACGACATCAGTAGCAAGCCCCCTGCGACGATCGAGTGGGAGTGAATCGATGGCTCGGGTGCGACACGACGACGGTGAGGAACGGGATGCGGACCGAGTGGTCTCTGCCGATGTTCGCGAAGAAGACGCCGCCGAGCGACTCTCGTTGCGCCCCAAGCGAATGTCCGAGTACATCGGGCAAACCGCGCTGAAGAACAAACTCTCGGTGTTCGTCGAGGCCGCCCGGCAACGCAAAGAAGCGCTCGACCACACGCTGCTGCATGGGCCGCCTGGTCTGGGCAAGACCACGATGGCGCAGATCCTCGCCAACGAGCTCGGGGTCAAGATTCACATCACCTCCGGACCGGCGGTCGAACACAAAGGTGTCCTTGCGGGGCATCTGACCGCGCTCGAGTCGGGCGATGTCCTGTTCATCGACGAGATTCATCGGCTGAGCCCGACCGTCGAGGAGAGTCTGTACTCGGCGATGGAGGACGGACGCATCGACCTGGCGGTGGGGGAAGGATCCCGGGCTCGAACCATGCCGTTCGAGCTGGCTCCGTTCACACTCGTGGGTGCCACCACCCGCACCGCGCTGCTCTCCGCCCCGCTGCGGGAGCGCTTTCAGATCGTCGAAGGCCTCGAGTTCTACTCCGATGAGGAACTCAGCCAGATCGTCACGCGCACCGCATCGTTGCTCGAGTGTCCGGCGAGCGAAGAGGGGGCGAAACTCGTCGGGCGTCGTTCTCGCGGTACCCCGCGGATCGCCAACCGTCTCACCCGCCGGGTTCGCGACTTCGCCCAGGTCCGGGGTCGGAGCACCATCGACATCGAGGACGCCGAGTACGCCCTCGAACAGCTCGGCATCGACCTCGAAGGCCTCGACGGTGTCGATCGGAAGATCCTCGCCACGATCATCGATGCGTTCGACGGTGGCCCGGTGGGAATCGACGCCCTGGCGGCGACGATCAGCGAGCCCCGGGACACCCTCGAGGACGTGTACGAGCCGTTCCTGCTCCAACGCGGCTTCCTGGTGCGGACGCCCCGAGGACGCCAGGTGACCCGCAAAGCGACGCTTCACCTCGGGCGCGCAAGCAAGAGCCCCCGCGGGAATACGCGGCAGGGCGAGCTGGACCTGTAGCGGCCGAAGCTCTCCCGAATCGCTCGAGATGAAGGGAAGGGAGACGAGAGGTCCCCCTTCACGCTACGGACACCCGGCGCCGCAGCTCTGGCTGCCGACATCGTCGACGCAGAACTGGTCCCAGACCCCTTCACCCTCGTCGTCCATACCGCAGCACCAAGGATCGTTGTCGCAGACACACATCTCGATCTCGGGGTCGTTGCAGCCCGGCGTGGTGTTGGGCTCGCAGCAGCTGTTCCCGTTGGACACCATGCATGCGTCGGTGTCGAGGGCCAAGGTGATGTCATAGTCGGTCGCGCCCTCGACCTCGATGCCCTCGTAGACGCGGAGGAAGTAGTCGCCCGCGGGCTGACAGGCCGAGACGATCGACTCGTCGGAGGTGCCGCCGAGCGAGCTGGCGATGAGCTCGCCGGCGCCGTTGGTCAGCGCCAGATCGAGGTCTTCGTTGGCGGGGCCGGCGAGCGTTCCGGTGATGACCGCGTCCTGCGAGAGCTGGAACAACCACCAGTCTTCATCGTCGGGGCAGAGGATCGCGGAGTACTCACCATCGTCGATCGGAGGGAGGGCCCCCCCCTGCTCGGGGTTGTCGTCGTCTTCTGCGGCATCGTCTTCGCAGGACCCGCCATTGCCTCCATCGCAGCTCCCGCTGATCGGAAGGCACTGACGACCCATGGCGCCGTCGACCGACGTCGTGCTCGCAGGGGAGCAGACGTATCCCTCGCCGCAGTCGTCTTCGCACGCGCGTCCGCAGGATGCCTCGCCGTCGGAGTTGGACACGCACAGGTCGCCCGACTCGCCACACTGGACATCGGCGGAGCAGCCTTCACACAAGCCGGCGCCGCCCGAGCCCCCGCTGTTGGTGATCGCGACCTGGTACGCGCCTACTGGCGGCGCGTCGGTGCGGTGATCACAGTCGCCATCCACGTCGTCGTTGTCGCTGGCTTGGACCAGATACCAAAGGGTGGCTGTACTGCCTTCGGGTTCGTTGGCGACGGGGTTGGGAATCGTCGCGCTCCAGGTCCCACGGCGCTCATCGCCGTCGAGTAGCTCCATCGTCGCGACGTTGTTGAGCTTGTCGAACTGGACCGGGTTGCCTGGGTCTTCGAACGCGTAGAGCACGGCAGGTTGACCCCGCAGGCCTTGGTCGTCGGAAATCGTGGCAACGATTTCAAGATCGAGGACGGTGTTGAAGTCGCCGACGTCGTGCGTGATGTCCGGGAATTCGCCGGGGCAGCCCTCGCCCGAGGGCTTGCGAAGAATGACGACGAACTCCTTGAGCGTGGGCTCGTTGTCCCCGTCATCCGCGGACAGGGTGAGGCTCCACTGGTCCGCGACGTCCTTCTGCTCGCGACTGGGACACCACTCCCACGCTCCGGTGAATCCGCCCGGGTCCGTCTCGAGAACGGAACCGGCGATCGTCGGTGCGGCCTGGGTCAGCGAGATCGAGTCCGAGTCCGGGTCTTCCACCGCGACATCGAACCGCGCGCAGTCGGATTCGACCAGGTCGAGCACGGTGCCCTGCGACAGGGGGCGCACGAACAGCGGTGCGCTCCCCGAACCGGCACCACCGGTCACCGCGACGGTCGTGGAAACGGAGACGTCGTGAGAGCCATCGCTGACGATGAAGTCGAAGATGTGCGTCCCCACGTGGCCAGCGGCCGGCATGTACGAGAACACGCCGCCAGAGCCATCCGTCGAGGCGAGGAAGGTCGCGCTGGCCTGTACATCCGGGACGCCGGGCGCGGCGAACGTGTACGTCAGCTCGTCACCGTCGCTGTCCGAGGCGAACACGGTGAAGGTCAGCGTTTCACCGATCACGACGGCCTGCGAGGCGACGGGCGCGACGACGGGCGCCGTGTTGTCGTCCTTGCAGCCCACGAGAAGGAGACCGAGGCCGACGGCGGTCGCCAGACTCGAGACTCGGACCGGATGCAACGGCGTGGACGCTTGGGTCTTCACTCGCAAGCGCTCTCGTCGTAGTCGATGTCGATCGTGTAGTTACCCGGCACTTCGCCGCCCTGGTAGATGTCCACGAGCGCGTAGTAGGTCCCGGGCTCGAGGCATGGAGAGATGATCTCCTCGTCCGAACCGGCGAGCGCTGAGGTGTCGATACTGGAGAGTTCGGAGTCCAGCAGCGCGAGATCGATATCGGGCGGGCTGTCTCCGGTGACGCTGATGGTCAGTTGCAGCGTCGTGGCCACGTTCATCGCGAACCAGTCGTCGTTGTTCGGGCAGATGATCAGATCGTCGTTGTAGTCGCCGTTGAGCGAAACGTCCTTGGCACTTTGTGGAGTGTCATCGTCGGGGTCGAACTCGTCGCCCTCGCAGCTGTCTCCGCCGCCGCCACATTGGTCGTCGGTCGGCACACACTGGCGCCCTGCAGCTCCCTCGACGGAGGTCAGCGGGTTTTCGCTGCACGCGAACCCTTCGCCGCATCCCTCGTCACAGTCCGTCCCACAGAAGGTTCCCTTGGCCAGCTGCAGGCACAGGTCGTTGTCGCCGCCGCACTGCACGTCAAACGAGCACATCTCGCAGATCCCGGCGCCGTTGCGGCCCTCACCGGGGTGCGAAACCGTGAAGGTGTGCACGCCGTTGGATGGGGAGTTCGAGCGGTGGTTGCACGTGCCTTCAGGATCGTCGGTGTCGACCGCCTCGATCACGTAGTAGAGGGTGGCTTCGTCGCCTTCGACGCCCTCGGCGACTGGGTTGGGGACGATCGCACGCCACGTTCCGGACGTCGCGCTGCCGTCGTCGAGCGTCATGTTGGCCAGGCTCAACTTGCTGAAGTCCACCTCGCCTGCGGTGATGGGGTCCTCCAGCGAGTAGTACAAGACCGGCGCAGTGATGCCGACATCGTCGGTGAACTGGGCGGTGATCGGGATGTCTTGGAGTGTGGAGAGGTCCTGCGGGGAGTGGGTGATCTGCGGTGCCTCTCCGGGACAGTCGGCGCCCGTGCCGGGCCGGATCACGATCGGGACGTTCTTGAGGGTGGGGGGGTTCTCACCATCGTCGGCGGAGAGTGTGAGCTGGTGCTGGAACACCGAAGCGTCCTCGGGCCGAGGGCACCACTTCCACACCGCTTCCTTGCCGAACGAGCTTGGATCGATCGTGAGGGTTGCGCCTGGGAGCACCGGTGGTGCCTGGGTCAGCTCGAGCTCTACGGTGTCGAGGTCTTCGACAATGACCTCGAGAGACGGAATCGTCGCGCAGTCGGCTCCCGCTTCGAGGATGAGACCCGCCTTGGGTTCACGGAAGGTCGGTGCGCTATCGATGCCTGACGCGCCGCGGACCTCCATGGTGATCGGGACCGTGGTGTCGAACTCCCCGTCGGAGGCGACGAAGTCGAAGATGTGGTCCCCCTCGTGGCCGGACACGGGTGTGTAGGTGAACAGGCCCTGGCCGTCCGGGGTTCGCGTGACCCGGGCGTGCGCCTCGATGCCCGCGATACTCGACCGGAAGCTGAAGTTCAGGGATCCACCGTCGGGATCGGAGGCGGTCAGCGTGACCCGCAGCTCCTGTCCCACGACGGCGACCTGGTTGCCCGGGTCGGCCAACAGCGGAGGTGAGCCCTCCTTGCAGGCGGCCAAAACCATCATCGCGGTGCCGCCGAGCAGCAACGCGTTCGAACGCATCATTAGGTTAAGCATGTCGCGACAGCTCCAGACTAGCGCGGGCCGGGGCCGCGTGTCGGTCCTTCGACGTTGAAGACGCACGCGTGGTTCACTTGGATCACAGGCGCACCCAGCGACGCCGTGCTCTGGCCTGGGTCCAAAAACATGCAGTCGCGCGCGGAGTCCGCGAAGGGTGGGCGGAGGCGAGCGTGTTGGGTAGGCTGGGCGCGTGGACCTTCGAGCCGCCGTCCTCCCGATGATCTCGATCATGGCCCTGGGGTCGTGTGCCGAGCCTGAGACTGGCCGCGAGCCAAGCGGGCTCGAGACGCTGTCGCTGACGTCGGTCGAGCCCAAGATCGTCTTGCCCGGGACCGTGATCCAGATCGAGGGTTCGTCCTTCCTCGACGCGCCTCTGGGCCTCTCGTCGCTCCGGCTCAGCGGTCAGATCGGTGGCCGCTCGGCGACGGTCGACCTGCCGGCGAACTTCGTCGACTTCGAGTCGATGACCGTGGACGTCACCGAAGACACGTTCACGGCGCTGGGCGCCGACGAAGGCACGTTCACAGGCCTGCTGAGCGTGATGGTCAACTATGTCCCCGACGGGACCAGCTTCTTCACGCCTCCGTTGGACGGGTCGATCGAGTTCCGCCGTACACTCGACCCAGAATTGTCGGATGCGACCCGCCAGGGGGCGATCTACGTCAACTCCGACATCGACCTGGAGGGCTCGGGCTTCTTGCTCGGGGGTGGGGAGGGCACCACGCTTGCGGTCGTCGAGGGCTGCACCGTCCCGGTGGGCGGTGACGCTTGTGGACCCATCACCCGCAGTGAGATCCCAATCGAGCCCGCGACGGCCTTCAGTCGAACCCAGGCTACGTTTCCGTTCTCCCCTCACATCGCAGGGATCTCGGGGGGCCGTTTCGAGGGGCGCCTGCATCTCGAGAACGTGATGCCCGATGGATCACGCGCCTCGAGCGAGGAGATTCCGGTCGCCTACGATCTGCTGGAGACCACGGTGACCGCAATCGGCGATGGCGGAAGCGTTGGCCAGTACATCAGCATCGAAGGGGGAGGTTTCGTCGGCGCGGACGACGGCATCACGCTGATGGAGCTGGAGGGCGAGTTCTTCCCCAAGAACTCCGTCGGAGGCGTGCCTGTCACCGGACTCTCGTTCATCCCCGAATACGTGGATGGCAGCACGATGCGGTTCATCGTCAACGAACAGGATGCGCTGGCGGTCGGTCTGGAGGACCTCGGCGGCATTCGGTACGCCGAAGGAACGTTCGAGGGAACGATGCAACCGGTCGTCAGTTTCAACAACGAGAACGTCACGGGCGCGGCCGCTGCGGTCTCGTTCGAGATTCGTCCGGTCAAGCAGGTGGTCTGGGTTCAGTTCACCCCGGCGTACGTCGAGAGCTTGCGGGCCTTCGGCATTCGGGCTCTCGACCAACGGCTTCGCGAACGAATCCTCGCGGTCATGCGGCGCGATTACCAGAGCATCAACGTCGAGCTGCGCGAGACCGAGCCCGAGGACTTCGCGGAGTTCACGATCCTCGAGATCAACGGCCCCGACGTCAACGGACTGGGCCTGCTCGGCTACGACAACACCTCAGGCAAAGATGTCGACAACCAGCGGCTCAGCGACCGTATCGGGGGGGTCAACGCCGTCACACAGGAAGTCGACGGCTACCCCGGGTACGGAGGTGTCTTCATCGAATCGCTCATGGCGTTTTCCGAACACCCTCCCGAGGGCACGCCGCCATCGGACATCGGCAACCCACTGTTCGACGACATCTTCGACGAGTTCCGGCCCGACCGCGGCCAGCCCGTGAACTCCGACGATGAGATAGGCGGCGGCATTCCGACGATCACCAGTGGCGCGAACTGTCCGACGCAGGACCGGCAGCTCCAAGCCGCGTGTGCCGTGTGGGCACTCGGTTCGCTCATCGGCACCACCGCGAGCCACGAGCTCGGTCACGCGTTGGGGCTCGCGGATCCATCCAACCTGACGCGCTTTCACAACCTGGGCGACGGCGACAAGCGGCTCATGGACTCCGGCGGTGTGCGCCCGTTCGAAGAGCGGGCCGAGCTGATGGGGCAGGGGCCTTCGGTCTTCTGTGACTCGGCCTACGAGTATCTGCGCCGCATCCTGCCCACCGACGAGGCCGAGCTCGACATCGAGCGCCCGTTCTGCTGAACGCGCCTGCGGGACTCGCGCGGCCCCGGGGCCCGGTGTCGGATCGGCGCGATTCCCACCAGATTCCATGTTGCGTTAACTCACGTTCCGCGCGGCGAGATGTCGGTTTTTCGAGCCCGTCTGCGCGCCAATAGTTGGGAATCGGGCCGTTTTCGACGAGTGCCCCGGCCTGACGTCGTCTTGGGCCTTGACCCCGTCGAACGTAGGTTGGCTGTATCCGCTGTACGACCGTATCCTACCAACGGCTGGCGGGGACTCTCAAGGTCGTCGCACTTCTACGCACCTCTCTCAGTTTATCACTCCTCCGACCAAGAGAAGAATTTTCGATGTCCAAGCCTAACTCCACCACCACGGTCTTGAAGGTGATCGCAGGCCTCAGCCTGCTGAGCACCGCGGCTGCCTGCGGAAACGACAACGGCGGAGGCGGTCCTCTCGAAAGCCAGCTCGGCTTCGACGAAGCTCGCTCTGAAGTCGTCGTGCTGCTCAACCGCGATCTTGGCGGAAGCGAGAAGGTTCACGCCCGGATCCGGTCCCTGGCCGACGGGGACAGCCTCGACTGCGGAGTGATGCAAGACGTCATCCCGACCTACAAAGGTCGTGGCGACGGTGTCTACGGCGGACAGGCCGTGACGGAGGACATGTTCGAGGTCCCCACGACGCCAGCGGCGCTGCGTGGTGAGACCCCCGAGGAGCTTCAAGCGCGTCTGTCGAACACGTTCTATGTGGATGTGTGCATCGAGGACGGCGGAGAGGTCCTGCACCAGGCCCGCTACACGCTCAATCAGGCGCTCGACCGACTGGGAGAGAACGGCAAGTTTGACGCCAACGACGACGGCGTGCGGATCGAGTCCAACAGCGCCTACGCACAGGCCTGCGAAGAGGAGCTGGGCCCCAACCCGCTGTTCCCGGCCGTCGAAGGGAGCCCTGGCGACTACGAGATGGCCAGCTGCCTCAACGGCACGCCGATCCCGACAGAGGTCGACGGCGAGCCGGCCGACAGCTACGTCGACCAGTGCGACAAACCTCAGTACATCTACAGTCACTGCGAGCCCGACGCCCGGACCGGTGCCAACGGTCCTCGTGTTCAGAGCGCCCGCAACGAGCAAGGGACCTCCTGGGTCTTGCTCTGCCGGAAGTCGCTCGAAGAAGAGGGTCGCTACAACGACATCGCGATGATCGGGCACAACCCGTTCACCGGGAAAACCTGCTTCTTCCAGAACCAACTCCGCGGCTCCAACGGAAACCTCACCCGGGACTCCAAAGGCACCGAGGTCCCTTGGGTCGGAGACACGGTCGACTCCGACGTGTCGCCACAAGGCAACGTCCTTTGGGGCGCACAGCCCGAAGGTGGGTCCAACAAGGGAATCGGCTGCGCGGGCTGCCACGACGCCGATGCATTCGTGCACTCTCCTTGGATCGACGGCGCCAAGAATGAAGATGGCACGGCTGTCATCCCGCGCATCGGCGAGCACCCGGACTTCGTCGAGGGCTACAACCGCCCCTACTCCTTGATCGACCAGGCCGACCAAGGCTGGACCATCCCCAAGAGGTTGGTCTCCGAAGAGGCATCGGCGTGCACGAAGTGCCATGCAATGAACTTCGGACAGTGGATCAGCCCCTCCACCATTCGCGGCAACAGCCATCCCGACGGAAACGGAGCCAACTTCGCCACCGGTGCTTGGGCTGAGCGCATGATCGGCGAGGACGCTGGATGGGCCGGCAAAGTGACCGACTCGCACCAAGGGTTCGAGGACGTGTTCTGGATGCCCCCGAACGCCGGCGAAGTCCTCAACGAGGACGAGTGGGCGGGTTCCGAGTACGCGAGCGCGGTCGCATTCATGATGGATTGTGCCGCCAACGAGGACAATCCTGCCTGCATCTGGGAGGACGCGCCGACCGAGCCCGGCGACCCCACTGAATTGCCCACCATCGAGGCCACCGGCCCCGAGCTCGCACGCGCAGCGCTGGCCGCAATCGGTGCCCGCTACCTCGACGAGTCCAACAACGAGGTCGACCAGAACAAGCGGTGCTCTGAGTGCCACGCCATGTCCCGCTACAACGTGGGCGGCGAGTGGCTGGAGCGCACGAACGCAGCAATCTCCGCGGGGATCGACCTGACCGAGAACCCCGACGACTACTCGCAAGAGAAGGCGATGGACCTCGTCAACTACATGCGCAAGGACTCGAGCAACACCAACTCGGTGTTCGCTCCGTTCAAGATCGGCGTGTTCTCGGCTGGTGCTCAGTTCCCGTACTTCCGCAAGCTCTTCGACAAGGCCTTCGGCTCCGAAGGCGCGATCGCCTACAGCGGCTTCCTCGCTCGGGTCAGCATGCCCAAGGGCAGCCACCCGCCGTTCTCGGCTGAAGAGTTCGCGACGGTCATCAAGTGGTTCGTCGATGAGGACGTCGCCAACCTCGAGGCTGTGATGCCCGAGGCCCCGCGCCCCGAAACCTGTGCCGACGTCACCGCGTTCGCCGGTCTGGGCGCCAACGGCGTTCCTGCCGACGACGGCTGGTTCACGGGACACCTCGACGACATGGAGTTCGAGGGCTGGCACGCCCGCAACGTCGAGAATGGCATCAACATGTTCGGCTGCGACGGCACCGACGGCACCGGGTGCTTCGATGGCTTCGACCGTGCAGGCTTCTCGGCTCGCGCCGGCGACACCGACGTGGTCGTCGCTGAGTTCGACTTCGACACCAGCTACTGGATGCGCACCAGCGCAGACGGTCGGTTCATCGGCAACGGTGGCGGCGGAGGTGACACGAACTTCAGCGCGACCGTCACCGACGTCATCGCTGGACGCGACATCGGCGTTCGCGGCTCGTACGACCCGGGCTTCTTCCCGAACAACGAGGGCTTCATCATGCAGGGTTCCGGCGCTGGCCTCTGCGGCCAGTCCGTCCTGAGCAACACCGATGCCATCGCAGACGGCATCGACTTCACCGAGCCTGGCTGCAGCAACGCAGAGGGCATCAACCTGTACCAGCACGTCGCGGTGGACCTCGACGGTGGTGACTACTTCATCATCAACTCGCAGTTCACCTCGGACCCCGGTTCGGGCAACAGCGACCCCCGTGCTGGATTCGATCAGAGCTCGGAGATGAAGTTCAGCCCGCTCGTCTTCGACGGAAGCGGCTGGGACCAGAAGGAAGCCATCGACGTGGCCTCCCCCTACGAGGGCGACTCGGTGCTCTCACCCTCCGGTCGCATGGTCGTCAGCCGGTTCGCCGGACCCGACGGCAACGCGCTGGGCTACATGTACCGCCGCGTGCAGACCTCCCCCTCGGGCGGCTCGTACGATGTGAGCATCAGCCAGCCGGTGCGCTTCGTCTGTGCTCCGGGAGCCAAGGCGAACATCAGCTTCGATGAGCGCTTCTCGGTCACCCACACCTACGAGAACGGAACGGCGAACCTCTACCTGACGGACCTCGTCACGATGGAGACCCATCAGATCACCGACATGCCTGAGGGCACTCGGGCTCTGTTCCCGCACTTCCGCTCCGACGGCTGGATCATGTTCCTGGTCCAGGGCGACGGTCCCGACCGTGCGGTGGGCATCGACTCCGCCATCGTCATGGCAAACGAGTAGGCATTGCCTCGACTGGGCAGGAGGCGCGAAAGCGCCACTGTCTCGAAGAGCCTCGGCTTCGGCCGGGGCTTTTTCGTGGTTGCGGGTCACGCGCATCGCTGTGGTTCGGCGCTGGCAGCCTGAAACTTGAGTGATAGAGCCTGCTGTGTTCACTCACGAGTTTGGGGCCGGGATCTCTCAGATCCCGCCATGCACTAGGCGTAACTACTGGAAATTGAGCCGGATTGACGCCTGCGGAGGCTCATGCGAAGGTCTGCGCGCATCTCCCTGCTATCGAGGGGGACGACGTAGGTTGACGGCCGCCGCTGTACGGCCGTATCCTACCTGTGCCTCGCGGCATGTCCGCAGGTTGGTTGAGTTTCTACGCACCTCTCGTTCCTCGCTTCGCGAATAGAAGAAATTTCATGTCCAAGCTCCACACCTCCATCAAAGTGATCGCTGGCCTCGGCCTGCTGACGACTGCCGCAGCCTGCGGCAACAACGGCGGCGGCGGTGGTCCGCTCGAGAGTCAGCTTGGCTTCGACGAGGCGCGCTCTGAGGTGGTGGTGTTGCTCAACCGCGAGGTTGGCGGCGGAGAGAAAGTTCATGCACGCGTCCGGTCTCTGGCCGACGGGGACACCCTCGATTGTGGAGCGATGGTTGGTGAGATCCCCACCTTCGGCGGTCGTGGCGACTTGGTGTACGGCGGCGAAGCGGTCACCGAGCAGATGTTCGAGGTCCCCACGACGCCAGCGGCGTTGCTCGGCGAGACCCCCGAGGAGCTTCAGGCACGGCTCTCGAACACATTCTACGTCGACGTTTGCATCGAGAACGGCGGCGAGGTTCTTCACCAGGCTCGCTACACGCTCAACCAGGCGTTGGACCGACTCGGGGAGAACGGCAAGTTTGACGCGGACGATGACGGTGTGCGCATCGAGTCCAACACCGCCTACGCACAGGCCTGCGAAGAGGAACTCGGCCCCAACCCGCTGTTCAAGGCGATCGACGGTAGTCCCGGCGACTACGAGATGGCCAACTGCATGAACGGCACGCCGATTCAGACGAATGTCGATGGCGAGCCCGCCGACAGCTACGTCTCGAAGTGCGACGAGCCGCAGTACATCTACAGCCACTGCGAGCCCGACGCTCGCACCGGTGCCAACGGACCTCGCGTCCAGCAGGCGCGCAACGACGAGGGCAGCACCTGGGTGCTGCTGTGCCGCAAGTCGCTCGAAGAAGAAGGTCGTTACAACGACATCGCGATGATCGGGCACAACCCGTTCACCGGAAAGACCTGCTTCTTCCAGAACCAACTCCGCGGTACCAACGCCAACCTCACCCGCGACTCGTTGGGTACAGAGGTCCCCTGGCCCGGAGACACGGTCGACTCGGACGTCTCTCCGCAGGGCACCGTCCTTTGGGGCGCCAACCCCGAAGGTGGCTCCAACAAGGGCATCGCTTGCGCCGGCTGTCACGATGCCGACCCCTGGATTCACTCGCCGTGGATCGACACCGCGAAGCGCGAGGACGGCACACCCGTCATCCCGCGCATCGGTGTGCATGATGACTACGTCGAGGGCTACAACCGCCCGTACTCCCTGGTCGACCAGGCTGACCAGGGCTGGACGATCCCCAAGCGCCTCGTGTCTGAAGAGGCATCGGCCTGCACGAAGTGCCACTCGATGAACTTCGGGCAGTGGATCAGCCCTTCGACCATTCGTGGAAACAGCCACCCCGATGGCAACGGAGCCAACTTCGCCACCGGACCGTGGCTCGATCGCATGGTCGGTGCGGACGCCGGATGGGCTGGGAAGGTCACCGACTCGCACCAGGACTTCGACAGCGTCTACTGGATGCCGCCGAACGCCGGCGAAGTCCTCAACGAGGACGATTGGGCGGACTCCGAGTACGCCGCGGCCGTCGCGTTCATGCTGGAATGCGCCAGCAACGAGACCAACCCCGCGTGCATCTGGGAAGACGCCCCCAGCGAGCCCGGCGATCCGACCGAGCTCCCCACGATCGACACCACCGGCGAGCCGCTCGCCCGCGCCGCGCTGAAGGCCGTGGGTGCGCGGTACCTCGACGAGAACAACAACGAGGTCGAGCAGACCAAGCGCTGCGCCGAGTGTCACCCGATCTCTCGCTTCGGGCTCACCGAATGGCAGGGCCGAACCACCGCGGCGTTGGCCGCCGGCCTCGATCTCAGCGAAGACCCGGATGAGTACACGCAGGAGAAGGCGGTCGAACTCGTCAACTTCATGCGCAAGGTTCCCGAGAACCCGGACTCGGTGTTCGCGGCTGCCCGGCTCGGAGTCTTCACCGCAGGCGTCCAGTTCCCCTACTTCCGCAAGCTGTTCGAGAAGGCCTTCGGAGCGCAGGGCGCCGTGCAGTACGCCGGGTTCGTCGCGCGCGTCAGCATGCCCAAGGGCAGCCACCCGCCGTTCACGGCCGAGGAGTTCGCGACGCTCGTCAAGTGGGTCGTCGACGAGGATCTCAACCACCTCGAAGCGGTCATGCCCGAGCAGCCGCGCCCCGAGACCTGTGCTGACGTCGCTGCGTTTGTCGGGCTTGGCAACAACGGCATCCCCGCCAACGACAGCTGGTTCCAGACGCACCTCGAGGACATGGAGTTCGAGGGCTGGCACGCCAACAACGTCGAGGCCGGCATCAACATGTACGGCTGCGACAACGGCGAAGGCCTGAACTGCTTCGGCGGCTTCGAAGAGGTTCAGATCGCCGACAGTTCGGTGTCCGGCACCAAGGTCGTTCGTCTACGGGACTTCGACTTCAGCACCAGCTTCTGGATGCGCTCCAGCGCAGACGGTCGCTTCGTCGGCAACGGCGGCGGCTCGGTCTCGGGCTACGGTTCGACCATCACGGACCTCGTCGCCGACCGCAACATCGGCGTTCGCGGCTCGTACGACCCGGGCTTCTTCCCGAACAACGACGGTTTCATCATGCAGGGCGGCGCAGGCCTGTGCAGTCAGTCGGTGCTCACCAACCCCGCCCTGTACGAGGACGGGATCGACTTCTCCGAGCCCGGCTGCACCCAAGCAAGCGGCATCAACCTGTACCAGCACGTCGCTGTGGACCTCGAGGGGGACTACTTCGTCATCAACTCGCAGTTCACCTCGGACTCCGGTTCGGGCAACGCCGACCCCACCGCAGGTTTCGGTGAAGGCTCGGCCATGAAGTTCAGCCCGCTGGTCTTCGATGGGCAGGACTGGGATCAGAAGGACGCCGTGGACGTGGCGTCCCCGTACGAGGGCGATTCGGTCCTTTCGCCTTCGGGCCGTCTCGTCGTCAGCCGCTTCGCCGGGCCTGACGGTGACGCACTCGGGCACATGGTGCGCCGCGTCGTCGCGACACCCGCCGGCGGCAGCTACGACATCCGCATCAACGAGCCGGTGCGCTTCATCTGCTCGCCCGGAGCCAAGTCGAACATCAGCTTCGACGAGCGCTACGCAGTCACCCACCACTACGAGGGCGGCACGGCGAACCTGTTCATCACCGACCTGACCACGAACAACGTCTTCCGTATCACCGACATGCCGGCTGATACCAAGGCCCTGTTCCCGCACTTCCGCAGCGACGGCTGGATCTACTTCCTCACCACGGGTGCAGGTGGCGACGCTGCGATGGCCATCAACTCGGCGCTGTTCCTCGACTGCCTCGACGAGGGCAGCTGCGAAGGCACTGCGACACCCTGGGATGGAGAGGCCGACCCCGGCGGCGGCGGCGGCGACCCCGGCGGCGGCGGCGGTGACCCCGGCGGCGGCGACGGCGGCGTGCCCGATGAGTGGACCTGCCCCGCGGAATACTATGGCGCCGATGATGGCTGCGATTGCGGCTGCGCTGTGGCAGACCCCGACTGCGACGGATCGGCGGCCAGCGTCTGTCAGTACTGCACCGATACGGGAAGCTGCGCGGTCAACGGCTGCGAGCAGATCAACCCGACCGACAACACCACCTGCGTCGAAGGCGACGACAGTGGCGGCGGCGGTGGCGGCGGCGAGGACACCGTGCCCGACGAGTGGAGCTGCCCCGCGGGGTACTTCGGCTCCAATGACGGCTGCGACTGCGGCTGCGGTGTGGCTGACCCCGACTGCGGCGGATCGGGATCCGACGTGTGCGAGTACTGCACAGGGTCTGGATACTGTGCGGAAGAGAGCTGCGAAGAGATCAACTCGAGCAACAACGCCACCTGCAACTAGCAGGCGCGTCTCGACTGATGCTTACGAGCCCCGGCTGCCGTGCCGGGGCTCCTTTGACCCCCAGGCCTAATCTCATGACTCCCAGCGCCCTGACTCGACCCCTTTCGTTCTCACTCCTCGTCGGACTTGCTCTGACGATCGGGGCCTGCTCCACATCAGAGCAAAGCGCACAAGAGGGGGGATTGGGCTTTCCTGTGGACGACGCAGCGTCCGGCAAGGAAGACGCGTTTGGTCGTTCTTTGGTCGGGCCTCCCAGTGGCTACCCGACCGACCCACGAGCGTTGCAAGCGGACTTCGAGAATGAGCTCGAAACCAACATGCGCGCCCGTCGAGACTTCGGCTGGCAAGTCGCGCTCAAGGCGATGGAGCCGGTGCCTCTGCTCGGACTCGCGGACCAACTCGCCGCGCTTCCAGACTGTCCCGATGGCGTCATCGACCGCGACCTGGATTCCTGCAGCCGCAAGAGCGTTGCGTCCGACTGCGTGGGCGTGCAGTCGGGCGGACACAACGTGTGTCGCTGGGGCGGAGCCGGCGCGATCGACCCGGACTCGGAGGAAGCCAAAGCCGAAGCGATTCTCCTGCTGGTCAACGATCCTGAGGTCGATCTGGCTGAGCTCGACGACGACGTCCCTCTGGACGCCCGTGCCGCCCGCGACATCATCGCGCATCGGGTCGGTGAGGACGGCATCGCCGGCACCGACGACGACGGCAGCTTCGACTCCATTGCCGAGCTCGACGACATTGGCTACGTGGTCCCTGAATCCTTGGAGCGACTCGCCGAGTATGCCGTCGCCCACGGTTACCTTGCGCTCGTTCCAGGCATCGACGATGGCGAGAACACCAACGAGGGCGTTTGCGCGCCCGTCTGCGACAACCTCACGCTCGACGACGGCTCTGAGATCCCCACCGTCCCTCGCTTCCAGACTTGGTACGGGGTCGAGGACGTCACCCACATTTTCAAGACGGCCTATGACCAGCTGTCGGACGAAGAGAAGTTCGTCCGCGCACCCCTGAGTTCGCAGGCCATCGCGAACGCCTTCTTCGACAACAACACCAAGAAGGACCGACTCAGCAGCTGGCCGCTGCGGCGCTACACGAAAGCTGTAGACCAGCTCTTCGGCTGTGAGCTCGATCAGATGGCTGACGAGGCGGACGAAGCCTACGAGGACCGCTGCGCGCTGCAGCGCCAGAGCCAGTTCTCCGGCGCCGGTGCTGCTGGCGGCGGCATCGCTCGCATCATGTACACCCCTGCGATGACCCACCACATGGTGGATAACTACGCGCAGGTGCTCGACTGTGCCGACGATGGTTTGTCCGGCACCTGGTGTGCGCCGGGCGAGGAGTGCAGTGACGGCGAGGACCCCGAGAACTTCTCGACCTGTTTCAAGTCGGAGTTTCCTGCCGACGGCGGTCATCCGTTTGCAGCCGCGGGCTTGCCCGCGCTTGGCGGAACTGCGGTGGTCAAGCTGACGTGGAGCCGCGTCGGCTTCGACTTCGCACTGCCCGCCTATGACACCAGCGCAGCGGGGCTGGAGCGTCGCATCGGCGCCGGAGCCAACGCGCTGTGGAGTCCCGAGGGCGACAACACGTATCTCGCACCGGCCGAGACACCCCAGACCATCGCGGACATCCCGTTCCCGACTCCCGACGACATCTACACGATTCAAACCCGCGGCGGATCCATGTACCGCCTTACCGGGATGCACGTGATGACCAAAGAGGCCCGGCACTGGGTCTGGGTCACGATGTGGTGGAGCGACAAGCCCAACGACGACTTCGGTGCCGACCGCCCTGAGGCCTTCTCGTCGCTCGATTCGGCATGGAGCAACTACAAGATGTGCGTTGCGGTCGACTACATCGAAGGTGATGCGGACCCTGCCGGACGCTACGGCGACCATCCGTCCTTGGCGGCAGCGCTGGCCGCCTCCGCAGACGGTCAGGGCGCACCCACGTGGTGCAGCAACCCCTACATCGAGCACGGGGCCGGCAACGCACGAACCAACTGCATCGGCTGCCATCAACACGCCGGCACTCGCGAGTTCCCCGACGGTTCCGACTTCGACCTCGAAGGCGTCATCGCCACCGAAGACCCGTCGATCACCGAGGCCAACCGGTTCCCGGCCAACGGTCGGATCCGTCGCCGCGATACGTTCGCCACGGACTACTCCTGGGCCTTCAGCCGCATGGATGACCTCACCGAGCTCATGCGCAAGGAAGTCGAGTTCGAGAACGTGACCGACGGACGCTGGGGACGCCTCGATGGCATTCTGCGTGGAGACGGAGACGTCGAGGCCGGCGAGGCGGTCTTCCGCGCTGCCACTGAGACCCAGACCTGCACCGACTGCCACGGCGACCAGGGGGAGGGCGGCTTTGGTCCCAACCTCGAGTCCCGCTTCGCCGCGAAGACCCAGTGGGAGCTGCTCTACACGATCGTCGAGGGCCGGGCTGACATGCCGGCGTGGGGCGAGCAGCTCGACGACCGGCAGCTCACCGATCTGATGGCGTACCTCTCCGAGACGTTCGCCGACTCCGAGATCGAATAGGCGGGGGACCGGGGCGTCGCTGCCCACGTTCGCGCATTCAGCCCACTCCAACTCGGTTTGCGGCTGTTTGGGCGAAATCGAACACGCAAATTTTTCGACTTTTTGGTCGAACTCTGGTTGACGCGCGGGAACGACGCCCGTACAAATACCCACACGTCTTACACGGACCTACGAGAATCGAGACTGTCATGAAGAACACCGCAATCCTCGTCGCCCTCAGCCTTAGCGTCCTCGCTTGTGACTCCGACTCCTCCGAAGCCGGTGGCGACGGCGAGCTCGGTTCGGTCGCGCTCAACGACAGCACCGACGCCTCGGGCAAGGCAGACGCACTTGCGGGTCGACAAGTCGGACCGCAGGCCACCGAAATCGTCGCGTACGGCCCCGAAACGGTCGAGGGAAAGACCACGGTCACGGACATCTCTGACGAGCGCATGTCGGTTCAGGCTCCGCTCATCGAGCTCCCCACGTTCGAAGACAGCTTGCAGGTCACCATCAGCGGGGACGAAGGCACCGACATGCGGTTCTTCCTGGTGCGCGACACGGGCGACTACTACGAGATCATCACCGTGGAGGGGGAAGGCTCCTTCGAAGACGGTGACGAGCCCGACGGTGGTGACGACCAGTCCACGAACAGCGTGCTCGCCAGCTACTTCCAGACGGTCAGCATCAACGTCGAGGAGAACACCATCACGATCGGTTCGGACTCCTCCGGCGGGTCGACGACCTCGGTCCTCGGCTTCGACGCCTCGCAGGCCAAGCTCTCCGTGCTCGGACTGGTCATCAACTCTGGCGTGGGCAACTCCCTGGTCGGCGACTTCGCCTACAAGTTTGACGCCCAGTGCGACGGCTACGAGTGCGGCCAAGAAGCACCCGTCGAGCCCGACGCTCCCGTGGACGATTATGCGCAGGCTCGCGACGTGAACCAGGAAGCCGTCACCATCGGTGGCCCCGCCATCGAGTACAGCTACCCCAGCGTCGACAGCGGCTTTGGCCTCGGCGGCACCGAGTTCTGGCAGAAGTGGGCTGGCGGTCACAACCCCACCTACAGCTACGGCGAAGGCAGCGAGGCTGGTCGTAAGTGCATGCGCGCCAGCGCCATCCGCTTCGAAGCCATCATGGCCGATCCTCCGGAGTCGATGGTCACCCTGCGGGACGAGACCAACTGGAGCGGACGCTTCTTCAACTGGAACGACGACTTCTCCGAGGGCAGCAGCAGCGCCCGCGGTGCCGTGCTCTGGGCATGGCGCACCGGCCTGATCAAGTGGATCAGCCAGACCGACAGCGACGGCACCTGCCACCTTCCGACCCTCGACATCGTCGAGCGCGCAGCAGCTGCGTGCCTTGCACGCGGTGGCGATGACGGCGAAATCGAAGGCTGCCAGGGCTAGTTTCGCGTCGCTGACGCGGGGGCGCCTGCGTCTTCGCGGGCAATCAACACGGGGAGTATCGACTACGGTCGGTGCTCCCTTTGTTCGTTTCCGGCACCCAGGTACACTGCGGGTTCGCGGGGGACTCCGCGGGATTGCGTATGACGATCGGACCCTTGAACTTTCGCATGCTGCCGCTGGCAGCTCTTCTGCTTGGCCTCGCTGGATGTCCGGACGACGGCGGTTCCCGTCCGGGAGGGAACACGCTCGGTGCCACGGACAGTGCGGGGACGGCCAGCGACGGGGACACCTTCGACACCGAAGGCGAGAGCGAGGGCGAGAGCGACAGCGCCTCGGACATCTGCTTGGCGCAAAACTGCGAGACGGACCTCGAATGCGGCGGCTGCTCGGACGGGAAAACCACCTGTTACGTGCCGGACCGACGCTGCGTCGCCTGCAATCCGGACACCGGGGCCGGTTGCGAGGCGGGGGAGAGCTGTACGGCATTCGGCGACTGTGTCCCCGAAGGGCTGACGTGCGATGTCGATGGTGACGGCGAGCCCACGATCACGTGCAACGACGACCCGGACTGTGCGGCCTGCGATCCGGACCACCAGATCTGCTCCGCGGGCAGCTGCGTCCAGTGTCGCGGCGACGCGATGGACGCCTGTCAGTCGACCGAGATCTGCGTGGGCAACGAGTGCGTGGCCAAGTGCCCCTCGGAGTGCAGCAGCAACGACGAGTGTGGTGAGTGCACGACGACCGGCGAAGACGCAACGCCGCTGAGCGCCTGCCACAACCACCAGTGCGCCGAGTGTTCAAACACCAGCTCGGTCCCGATCGCATGCCCCGACGGCCTGCTTTGTACCGACCAGGGCGTCTGCGTCCCCCAATGCGGCATCCCTGGGCAGAGCCCCGGCAGCTGTGAGGTCGACGAGGATTGTGCGGGATGCGAGGGCGACAACACGACCTGCATCGTGCCGATCAACGACGACCGCGGGGAGTGTGGACCGACCGCGTCGGGTTGCTCCGATCTGGGTAACGGCGTGGTCGTGTTGCCCGAGCCATTCTCGCAGGTCACCAACGCGTGCTCGAACGACGGCGACTGCGACGGCATCGGAATCCAGTACAACGTCGGCGAATTGCTCCGCGACCTCACCGGCTTCAACGAGATCGACGACGCCATCGTCGAGTATCCGATGGCCCGCTGCGCCGAACTCACGGTCGGCACCGACGACGTCAGCATCAGCTGCGGCATTTGTGTTCCGTGCGAAGTGGACAACGACTGCCAGGACCTCGACATCGACGACGTGGCTGGCGACGCGTTCGGTCCTCTGGGGGCCGTCGCGACTGCGCTGTTGCTCGACCAGCTGTTCGGGCCCAGCGACCACGTCATTCACATGTTCTGCCAGCCGGTCGCGGCTGGGTATGGCGCATGCGTGCCGTGCCCGAACCTGCTGAGCGACTGCTCCTTGGGTGGCGGTGGCGGCAGTGGCATGTGCGAGCACGAGGTTGACGAGGTCGGCACTCCGCTCGACTCGATGTGCGGGGCGTGTGCCGAGTCGGTCTGTGCCGTCGATAGCTACTGCTGCGAGACCGAATGGGACGAGACCTGTGTCGGCGAAGTCGACCTGTACTGCGTCGAATGCCACGACGAGTGCGTCGTCGGCGAGGCGCTCAACGACAGCTGCGGCGACTGTGCCACGGACGTCTGCGCCGAGGACCCGTTCTGCTGCGAGACCGAGTGGGACGACCTGTGCGTCGAGGAGGCTGAGGTTCAAGGCTCCTGCGGCTGCTAGCCGCCAAGCTCAAACGAACGACGCCGCCGCGGGGTTCCCGTCGGCGGCGTTTGTCGTTTCGCGGCTCGAACGATCAGCGGGCGACTGCGATGGAGCCGTCGAACGCGATGCGAGCGGGCCCCCGCATGTGCACGCCGCCGGCGCGGTCCTGCGGCACGGTGATCCACAGGCGTCCGCCCGGGAGGTCGACCGCCAGCGGCTGTCCGGGCTCATGGCGGCCACTCCAGACCGCCGCGCATGCGGCCGCGCAGGCTCCGGTGCCGCACGCCTGCGTGATGCCGCATCCCCTCTCCCAAACCCACAGGGTCATGCCGTCTTTGCCCATCAGCGCGAACTCGACGTTGGTGCGGTCAGGGAAGACAGGGTCGGTTTCCGCGGCGGGTCCTTCGGTGCGGCACACCGTCTGAGGGTCTTCCTCTACGAACGCGATCGCGTGGGGGTTGCCCATCGAGACCGCCTGATAGGCCCGGCCGCCCGCGACTGTTCGGGTGCCCAGGTCCTGGCCCGGCCCCATGTTCACGCCGACCTCGACCTCCCGACCCCTGCCGGTGACTTCGCAGGTCTTGGGGCCAGCGTCGGTCTGGACGAGCAGCGTGTTGCGGCCACAGAGCTCCGCCAAGTGCTGGGCGACGCAGCGAAGCCCGTTCCCACACATCTCCGGTCGCGAGCCGTCGTGGTTGATCACCAGCATCGAGCCGTCGGTCCCGTCCGGTCCTGAGCCGACGACCAGCAGACCGTCGCCGCCGACCCCGGTGCGTCGGTCGCACAATGCCGGGGCGAGTGGTTGCAGCGCTGCAACCTCGGCCTCGAGCGCATCCCAGGGAAGCGCGGTCCGGTCGATCAGCAGGAAGTCGTTGCCGAGCCCTTCCACTTTGCGAAACGTCAGCGACACGCGGCGAGGGTGGGGCCCGTGGCAGGGATGGTCAAGCCGGGGAGACTTGCAGCCGCAGCTCGAACTCGGGCTGGCCAATGTCGGTGTGGTTAGATGCTGGCGTCGGGATCCGGGACGAGCGCCGGGCGAGCCGCGACGCCGAACTTGTCGATCTTGCGCCGGAGCGCGTGGCGCGTGATTCCCAGGAGTTCTGCGGCGCGAACGATCCGGCCGTCGGCGAGCTCGAGCGCGAGGGTGATCGCCTTGACCTCGATCTCGCGAAGCGACGCTCCGGGCAGCCGGACGTGGAGCACACCACTGCTCTGAGGCTCAGAGGTCGCGAGGCCGAGGTCGGCGGGTCCGACCCAGCGACCCTTGGCCCGTAGGGCGGACTGGTCGAGCAGGGCTCGCAGCTGCCTGGCACTGCCAGGCCATGTCTGCTGCTCGAGTTCGGCCAGCGCGCCCGGTGAGAGTGCGCGAGTTGCGAGTCCGTAGCGACTGCAGGCGTCGTCGAGCGCGGCCCGGGCGATCCCGGCGATGTCTTCGGGGCGGTCCGCGAGAGAGGGGACATCGAGGACAGCCTCGGTCATGCGCCCAAACAGTTGCTCATGTTCGAGGGAGCGCTCGCGCAGTGTTGCCAGCGGCAGTCGGCTGGTGAGAAAGAGGGTCGCGTCCGGGCAGGCCGTGATCCGCTCCTTGATGATCTGGACAGCTCGGCCGTCGATCGACTCGGCACCGCGGATCAGCATCGGGGCCTGCGCGGAGGCGAGCTCGGGCGGCAGCGCGTTGCCTTGGAGCTCGAGCAGCGGGGTGAGGGGACCGGCGCTGCGGCGCTGCATCCACCGGGCGAGCCGTCGTTTGCCGATTCCGACGGGACCGGTGATCACGACGACTCGGGACCCCGCATCCGCCGTGGCGGCAGCGCGGCGGCGGAGGCGGATCAGGCACTCGCTTGATCCGTGCAACCACGTGCCATCGATAACAGGGCTGGAGCCGAACTCCAGTGAAGACAGGGCAATGACGGGACGCTCTTCCATGCGACTCGACCTCTATGGGGAGTCGCACAGTGCGCGGCAACATTGGCGCGCGGCGCGCGCTCGACTCTGACGTTGATCAGCCGGTGACGGCGTCGTCAGCCGGTGCTGGGTCGGGAGCCACTGCTGGAGCGGCCTCGGGCTCAGCGGCCTTGGGTGCCTCGGGCTCGGCCGCGTCTTCCGCAGGCTTCTCGGCCGCGGGCTTCTCGGCCGCGGGCTTCTTGGCGGCAGGCTTCTTGGCGGCAGGCTTCTTGGCGGTAGGCTTCTTGGCTGGCTCGGCCGGGGTTGCGGGCTCCTCGACCGCGGGCTCCTCGACTTCTGCAGCGGGTTCCTCGACTTCTGCAGCGGGTTCCTCGATAGCCGGCGCGACTGCCGCTGGGGCAGGGCTTCCGGTCGGGGTGGAGCCGGAGGCGGGCAGCTTCAGCGGGTTGGGCCCAACCCGCTCATAGTTGACCTCGTCGTCCTCGCCCGCGAGGTTCTTCTCGGCCTCGAGCTCTTCGGACATGTCCTGGAGCCGGTCTGATCCGGCGTGGGTGCTCGCATAGGCGAGGTACACCGCGCAGACCATGAAGCCGATGGCCAGGCCCTGGGTGAGCTTGGCGAGGAAATCAGCGCCACCTCCGCCTCCGAAGACGCTCTGGCTGGCTCCGCCGCCAAGTGCGCTTCCCATGCCGCCGCCCTTGCCGGCTTGCAGCAGGACAACCAGCACCAGCACGACGGTGATGAGGACGTAGACGATCTCGACGAACAGATCCATGGTGGTGTGGACTCGCGTAGCTAGGGAAAACTCGGATGAGAGGCGCGGGACTCGGACAGAGTCAGGCGGTGGGCCGTGCAGTCTGCGCGGCGGCGGCCGCGATGGCCAGGAAGGAATCAGCCTTGAGGGACGCGCCACCGATGAGGAACCCATCGATGTCGCCGGCGGACAACAACTCGGCTGCGTTGCTGGGCTTCACGCTACCACCGTAGAGGATGGATCTGTCGTGGCCGGCATCTCCGTAGGTCTCTCGCAGGTGGGCCCGGATGGTTCGGTGCATGTCGCGAGCTTGCTCCGGCGACGCGGTGCGGCCGGTACCGATCGCCCACACGGGCTCATAGGCGACGACGATGCGAGCATCCACTGCGTTCGGATCCACTTGAGCAAGTGACTCCGAAAGCTGCGTGATGACAGTGGTTTCGTGCTCGCCTTTGTCGCGAGCTTCGAGCGACTCACCGACACACAGGACGACGGTGAGTCCGTGGGCCAGGGCGTTGGCGAGCTTGCTGGCGACCAGCGCATTGGTGTCGCCGAAGAAGGCTCGCCGTTCGGAGTGCCCGACGATCGCGGCATCGACGCCGGCTTCTCTCAGCATTGCGACGCCGATCTCCCCGGTGAACGCGCCCGCCTCCTGGGCCGCGACGTCCTGGGCAAGCAGCCATGCAGCGCCAGCGGGACGCGTGAACGGGGCGGCTGCGGCCAGCGCGAGGTACGTCGGCGCGAACCCCACGCGAACCTCGGGGCATCCGGCGATCGGGTTGGCGAGTGCCGCCTCGAGTCCCTCGGCCACGCCTTGTGCGCACTCGGCGGCGTCAGCGTTGAGGTGGTTCTGCTTCCAGTTGCCGAGGATCCAGGTGATGCGGTTCGTCATTCGCCGTCCTCAGCGTAGGGGTCTGCGTCAGGGTCCGCGCCGGGAGCCGAGTCGAAGGGCGCGGGGTCGGGCGTGAGCGCCACAACCCCGGGAAGGGTCTTGCCCTCGATGAGTTCGAGCGAGGCGCCGCCACCGGTGCTGACGTGGTCGATCTGGTCGGCCAAACCACTCTCATGGAGCGCGGCAACCGAGTCACCGCCCCCGACCACTGAGAACGCATCGCTCTGCGCGACCGCCTTGGCGATTCCCAGTGTGCCTTGTGCGAAGGCTGGGTTCTCAAACAGCCCCATCGGGCCGTTCCAGAAGATTGTCTTCGCCCGCGCGAGAACCTTCGCGAACTGCTCGACCGAGTCGGGGCCGATGTCGAGGGCCATCTCCTCGTTGCCGACCGGGCGCGCGCCGAGGCGGAGATGGGTGGCCGTGGGCGTGTCCAGGCCGTGTCCGATCATGACGTCGGTGGGCAGGACCACGCGAATGTCGCGCGCCGACGCCTTCTCGAGGACTGTCTGGCAGTCGCGGAAGCGGTCGGGCTCATGCAAGGATGCGCCAAGATCGCCGCCGGCAGCTGCGAGGAACGTGTTGGCCATCGCTCCGCCGATGAGAAGTGCGTCACCCGCGCGGAACTGTTCGACCAGAGCGACCAGGACGCTGAGCTTGTCGGAGACCTTGGCCCCGCCAACGATTGCGACGAAGGGGCGGGCCGGTTCGTCGGTGAGCCGCCGCAGGGACTTGAGCTCGCGTTCCAACAACAAGCCGGGCGCCCGGGCAGCGATCTTGGCCGGGACCCCGACAACCGAGGCATGGCTCCGGTGGCACGCGCCGAACGCGTCGTTGACGTATGCATCCGCTAGAGACGCCAGGCCCGCGGCCAGCACGGGATCGTTCTTGGTCTCCCCGGGATGGAAGCGGAGGTTCTGCAGCAGCACGACCTGCTTGTTGGTCGTGTCGTTGACGAGCTTGGTGACCCCGTCGCCGACCACCTCGTCCGGCACGCGGACCTCGCACTCGAGCAGCTCGGCCAGACGGGCTCCGACCGGCTCCATCGCGAGTTCGGGCTTGAACGTACCCTTCGGGCGTCCCAGGTGGGAGGCGATGATCAAACGGGCGCTGCGCTCCCGGAGCGCGCGGAGGGTCGGAAGTGCGGCCCGAATCCGGGTGTCGTCACGGACCGTGCCGTCGGCATCGAGGGGGACGTTGAAGTCCACGCGCACGAGTACCCGGCGATTGTCGACGTCCAGATCCGACAGCGAGAGCATTGGGCGGAGACATAACCGGGCCCGACGCTGGCGTCTAGAGTCCATCTCACACGAATCCGGGCCAAACGAAAGCAAAAGCCCCGACCTGCCAACGCGGGGCAGACGGGGCCAGCCGAAGAGAACGCGCTCGCGCTACTCGGCGGCGAGGCCGGAGCGGAGGTCGTCCCGGACGAGCTCGATGAGCTCGGAGGAGAGGCCGACGATCTGATCCGGGGAGTAGCCTTGCGTCCGCATCTCCTTGAACAGCGAGCGGGCGAGGATGCTCACTCCTCGTTCGTCGGTCAGCGTGCTGCGGGAGGTTTCGTTCGAGAGCTGCATGGGATCTCCGCGACGCCAGTGAGGCGACACGCCAACCAACGCTGCAACCCGAATGCCGAAACCTCGCGTCGGTGGCGCCGAACATGAAAACCGCCTGGTGTTCCGAGATGTTGCCTACCAACCCTGAATGTGCGCGCTGGTCGCGGTGCGCAGGCCCGTGCGCGGACAACTGCGCATGTCTTTGCGCCAAGACGGGTCATGGCTGTGCAAGTCGGAGCACGGCCCACGTCACAGATCGTCAGCCTGGCCCATTGAATCGCTCGCAGGATGGCGGCCAGGGCTGCTATGCTCGCCGCCGCTCGTGTCTCGTTTTCGCGCCTCGAGCGCCCCCGTGGGCGTTGCACTTTTCGGATGGGCGGTCGGATGGGCGGCTTCCATCCTCCTCATTGGCTGCGCTGGTTGGCGTGACTTCGGGGACACCTATTACGCGCATCGTGGGCCAGACGAACCCACGTACTCGTTCGGTGCGCCCGGTGGCGACTGGCGTCCGGTGCGCGATCTCGACGACATCCAGGTGGCCTGGGTGAACACCTCCCTCGAAGGGGTCGGCATCATCGAGGTCTACGCCCAGTGCAATGACCACGGCGACAGCTCGCTCGAGCAATACACCGACCACCTCCGCATCGACTGGGATGGATGGACCGTGCTCGAGCAGTCGAAGACCGAACTGATCGGGCGTGCGGCACTGCGCACCGTGGTCGACGCATCGCTCGATGGCATTCCGCGTCGCAACGAGCTGTGGGTGGTCAAGAAGGACGGCTGCCTGTTTGACCTCCGGTTCTCGGCGGGTGCGGGCGACTTCGCGTCCGGCCAGAGTGCCTTTTCGACCGTGGTGCAAGGCCTGCGTTTCCCGCACTAGACTGCGCTCCTTCCATGCGACGGCTCATCGAACGCTCTGGTGCCATCGTCCTGTCCGGCTTGGACTGGGTCGGAGGCCTCACGTCGCTCGCCCTGCGATCGGCGGCGACGGGCCCGCGCCGCCCCTGGGGGATCAACGACATCGCGGCCCAGATGGTGGAGCAGGGCGTTCGCTCGCTCCCGATCGCGTCCTTCATGATGCTGTTCATCGGGATGATCCTCGCGGTTCAGTTCGGGGCGGCGCTGGCCGACTTCGGCGCCACGATGGCGCTTGGAGACGCGACCTCGCTGGCACTGGTTCGCGAGTTGGTCCCGACGATCCTCGCGTTGACCGCCGGGGCCAAGATGGCCGCGGGGATGGCGGCGGAGCTCGGGTCCATGAAGGTCACCGAGCAGATCGATGCCGTGGCGGCGCTCGGAGCCGACCCGATCAAGAAGCTGGTCTGGCCGCGATTGGTCGCCGCGACGCTAGCCCTGCCGCTGTTGGTCGCGTGGGGCAACATCATCGCCTTGGTCGGCGGCATGCTGGTCGGCGAGTGGGTCTACGGCGTCCCGGCGGGCTACTTCTACGAGACCTACGTGGATGAGCTCGCCCCGGTCGACTACCTGCAGAGCATGGTCAAAGGGGGCACGTTCGGCTACCTCATCGGGCTCATCGGCTGCTACCAGGGGTTTTCGACGAAATTTGGGACCGAAGCGGTCGGTGCGGCAACGATGGAGACCGTCGTTGCGACCTCGATCTGCGTCATTCTCGCCGACTTCTATCTCACCATCTTGTTCCTGTGAGTCCGACCGAAGCAGCTCCGCCGCCGGTCATCGAGTTCCGGGGGGTCACCAAGTCCTTCGGGGACAACACCGTCTACAGCAACATGGATCTGACCGTGCGGCGAGGCGAGACGCTCACCATCATCGGCGGTTCCGGCCAGGGCAAGAGCGTCTGCCTCAAGATGATGATCGGCTTGCTCCAGGCGGACTCGGGGGTGGTCAAGGTGCACGGGAAGGTTGTGGCCGAGCAGGATGCGGCCGGGCTGCGCGCTCTTCGCCAGCGGCTGGCCTACGTCTTCCAAGGCGGCGCCCTGTTTGACTCGATGACCGTGCTCGAGAACATCGGCTACGGCCTGCGAGAGCACAGTGCGCTGGGCGATGCCGAAGTCCTCGAGCGGGCACGTTCCTGCGTGGAGATGGTCGGACTCTCCGAGCGGGTGCTGCAGTCCATGCCCGCCTCGCTGTCGGGGGGCATGCGCAAGCGAGTTGCGCTGGCCCGGTCGATCGCGATCGAGCCCGAGGTCATCCTGTACGATGAACCCACCACGGGGCTCGATCCCAAGAACATCAACCGCATCAGCTCCATGATCATGAAGCTCCAGCGCGAACTCGATGTGACCTCCATCGTCGTCACCCACGACATGCCTACGGCGCGAAAAGTCTCCGACCGGATTGCGATGCTCTACGAGAAGCGCTTCCCGTTCGTCGGGACCGCGGAGGAAATGTGGCAATCGCCCAAGCGTGAGGTCCGCGACTTCATCCACGGCACGCTGAGGGAAGCGGAGGCTCGACACCATGTCCCGTGAACGAGAAGCGAAAACACGCTTGGTGGTGGGTCTGTTTGTCACCGTCTTGGCGGCGCTGGCTCTCGTCTCCTTGTTCCTGATCGGCCAGGCCGAGGGCACATGGGAGAAGAAGGTGCCCGTCTACACGGACTTCCGCACCATCTCGGGACTGCGCCGGGGCTCCCCTGTGCAGCTGGCGGGGGTGGAGATCGGAACGGTCGACACGATCAACTTCGTCGAGCGCTCCGGGGACGACCTGGTCTGCGACCCCCTGACCGAAGACATTGGCCGCTTCGACGGCGACCGCTCCGACGATTGCAGCTCGTTCCTTTTTTGCAGCCCAGACCGCGTCTGCGCCGAGCTGGAGCCCTACGCAGCGAAGGGTCTCCATGCGCCATGCATGACGACCCAAGACTGCATGGAGGAGGAGATTTGCGTCACCAAAGAGTTCCGCAACCGATACCGACGGGTGTTCTGGACCGGCCCGGAGGGGGTTTGTGCCCGGTTCGACAAGGAACACCGCCGGGTCGAGGTCCGCATGGCGATCTTCGCGGACAAGCTTCCGCTCATCCGCGAGGACTCCCGGGCCACGATCGCTCAAAACGGAGTGCTCGGCGACCAGCTTGTCGCCATCACGCCCGGTGCCCGAGCGCAGCTCACCCCGCAGGCGCTCAACAGCCACGATGAGGCCGACGTGCTGATCATTCAAAGCTCGCCGTCGCTGTACGAGGATATTGAGCTGTTCCGCGAGCGGATCGACGGACTGACCGACAAGGTCGACACGGCCCTGGGCGGAATCTCCAGCTTGTTCTCGGAGCTCAACGACGAGCGCACGCTCGACAACGTCAAGAACATCATCCAGCACACCGAGGAAATCACTCGGCAGATCGCGGAGGGCGAGGGCCTGGTGGGCGCCCTGCTGTCGAGCGAGGAGTACAAGGCCGACTTCGGCCAGACGCTGCGCGGCGTTCGCAACACCGCGCAGGGCGTGGACCGCTTCGTCGGCAAGGCGAACAACTCGCTGTCCAAGATCGACAAGAACCTGCAGCCGACCGTCGACGACGCGCGCGAGACGATGGCGAGCCTGCGCAAGCTACTCGAGGACCTCAAGGACCCGGGCAACAAGTCGCTGGCCTCCAAGTTGCTCTACGACGAGAAGGGCGAGCTGACCTCGGATGTGGAGAAGATCCTCGCCGACGTCGAGAAGGTCACCGCCTCGGCGTCGCGGATCACCGCACGCATCGAGAAAGGGGAGGGCACCATCGGCAAGCTGGTCAACGACTCCAAGCCGCACGACGACCTCGTCAAGATCCTCAGCGACCTGGAGCGTAACGAGACCTTCAAGCGGCTCACGCGGTACGCGATCGAGAAAGACGACGGCGAGGGCGGCAAGCGGAAGGCGTCCGCGAAGTAGGCGGCGGCCTGCTGACGTCGCCGAGTCTATGGCGAGCCCGAAGTCCGGGGGCTGAGCGTCGCCGTCGCGAACCGGCGGATGTGCTCGGCCACGTCTTCGGGGTACTCGGCCGGGAGCGCATGCGAGGCCTCGGGGATCACCACCCACTGCGCACCCGGAATGGCGAAAGCGACCTCCCGCATGGTCGACAGCGGAATGAAGGTGTCCTTTCCGCCCGCCATGATGAGCGACGGAACGCGGACCCGAGGCATCACGTCCTCGGTGCTATGCCGGGCGGCCTGCTGAAGCACCTCGAGGAACAGCTCTGGGCTCATCTTCGAGATCTGCGACAGGTAGAAGTCGATGTCCTCGACGTCGATCCGGTCGAGGTTGAGCTGGCTGCCCATCCCCAGCCGCCGAAGTGTCGGGTTGGGGACGAGCGCCTTCCACACCCGGACGGTGAGGTCCGACGCGTGGCGAGTCGCGGCACGCAAGAAGGGGAGGGCATGCCCGATGATGTCGGTGCCCTGGAACTGCGCGACCGCGCGACCGGACGGACCTGCGATGGAGATCATTCCCGCGATCCGGGGCCGGTGCCGTTTGTACATCTCGAGCGCAACCTGGAACCCCATCGAGAATCCCAGGAGCACGGCCTTGTCTGCGCCCTCGCTGCGCAAGGTCGCCTCTGCGTCGTCCGCAAAGACATCCAGGCCCAGACGCCATGGGCGCGGAGGGTTCGGGGAGCGTCCATGTCCCCGGTAGTGCATCAGCAGAATCCGGAAGTCGTCGCGAAGGACCGGCAAGATCTTTCGGAACGCCCAGCCCGCACAGCCGATGCCGTCGAGAATGAGAATCGTGGGCGCGCCGCGTTCGCCCCAGGCTTGAATGCACAACGACGCACCATCGGGGCGGTCGAGAAACCGCTCCGATTCGGCGCGCACCCCAGCGCTGGGAGGTGCCGAGTCAGCTTCAGAATGCAACGAGGACATCAACCCGAAGCACCACGCGAGTACGTAGTGTCGATCAAACGTCGGACGCACCAGCCCGTCGGGGCCTGCGCGCGATGCACAGTGCCCACACCCCGCTGCAGTTGGCGTGACAAGCACGCCCGCCTCAGCAGAGACGGGGAACGGATCATCAGTGATCCGTCGCGTGACCGCTGAGACAACCCTCTCGTGGGCTGGCCCGTTGGCCGGTTGGCGCGGTTACTCGTTCTTGCCGCGCTCGTCATCTGGAGCGTCGTCGGGCACTTCATTGACGCTCGGGTATTTCATGATGTCTTTTCGCGCGATCTTCCACGCTTTCTGGACGATCCAGGAGAGCGAGCGGTCTTGCCGCGCGGCCTCCTCTTGGATCTCCTTCAACATCTGCTCGGGGAAATAGAGGCTTTGCTTACGCTTGTCAGAGCTGGCCATGTTGCGCACTCTTTCCGCCAAAATGCGGCAAAGTCGCACAAAGGTAGGCTTCGGCGGGACACGTTGTCAACGGGTGAACCCTCCCATTTTGACGAATTCGGCGCCGATCAGGGACCGAGGCACCGCTTTTTCTGCACAAGGGCTCCAAACGCGATCTCTCCAGGTGCAAACCCCTCCGGAACGGTGGGGGGGGCGGCCGGGCGGCCGGCCCGAACAGTCGATCGAAACCTGGTCGCTTTTGCCGTTGTTTGCGGACCCCAAAGCCCCTATTGTCCTGCGTCCTCGAACCTTCGGGTTCATTAGGTTGCGCGCTGCCATGACCGAACTGACGAAGCAACAACTCGAAGCCTTCGCCAAACTGCTTAAAGAAAAGCGGGATCACCTCATCGAGGAAGCGAAGCGGACGCTCGATAACGACATGGTCGTCCCGTCTGAGGAGCGGATGGACGAGGTAGACCAAGCGTCGAGCGAGTACATGCAGGCGTTCTCCTTCCGCCTCCGCGGACGGGAACGCTTCTTGATGGGCAAGATCGACAAGGCCCTTCGCAAGATCGACGACGGCGAGTACGGGCTCTGCGAGGAGTGCGACGAGTCGATCTCGCTCAAGCGCCTGCAGGCGCGCCCCGAGGCGCAGCTCTGCATCCAGTGCAAAGAGGCGCAGGAAAAAGAAGAAGCCGTCTACGCGGACGACTGATTCAGCCTGGCCCCCCGGCGGGGCGGATGCCGCTCGAGTTCTAGCGGTGGCCTACGGTCGCGCGGAGTTCGTCGATGTTCTCGGGCGTTCCGATGGCGATCAGCGTCTGGCCAGGTTCGATGACGAGCTCGGCCGGGGGCACATGCACGACATCTCCGTCGGGCTGGCGAACAGCCATGACGAGGACGCCCGAGCGCTGCTGCAGGTCGGCCTTGCCGAGCGACATGCCGACGACATCACCGCTGGGCCCGACGGTGGCCTCCTCGATGCGCAACCGCGCATCTTTGTCTCGCAGCATCTCGTCGAGAAAGCGGACGACGTGCGGCCGCAACAGCTCGGATGCCAGCCGCATCCCGCCGATCTTGGTCGGGGTGACGACCGCATCCGCTCCGGCGCGACGCAGCTTCGCGGCCGTAGAGGCGCCCACGGCCTTGGTCACGATGCGGAGCTTCGCGTTGGTCTGGCGCGCGGAGACGACGACGAAGAGGTTGGTCTTGTCGTCATCGAGGGCTGAGACGATGCCCTTGGCGCGATGGATCCCGGCCTTGATGAGCGTCTCGTCTTCGGTGGCGTCCCCGTGAAGCATCAAGACGCCGCGGTCCCGGAGCTGCTCGAGGTGGTCTGCGCTCTCGTCGATCGCGAGGACCGACTCGCCCACGGCGAGCAGCTCTTCGATGACGTTGATGCCCGTACGACCTACGCCGCAGACGATGTAGTGGTTGCTGATCTCCGTCATCCGCTTTCGATCCCGCTTGAACCGGCGCACGTTGTTGAAGTCGCTCTCGACGAAGAAACTGGTGATCGCCGAGACGACGTACAGGTTGGCCGAGATCCCGAATGTGAGCAGCAGGAGCGTCCACTCCCGTGCGAATTGGACGCTCTCCAGATCGATGACCTCGCCGTATCCCACCGTGGTGATGGTGATGGCGGTCATGTAGATGCAGTCCGCCAGCGACCACATCCCGGCGCCGACGGTCTGACCCAGGTACCAATAGCCACCGGCTCCGACAGCGGTGACGGTCGTCAGGAGTCCCAAGGCGAAGAAAAGACGCCTACGGGCGGCCTCGTAGCTGCGTACGGGGTCGATCTGCGTGGTGCCGTCCATGGCCGGCCAGCATCATGACACGCCGCCCCCCACGGGGCGCAGGAACGAGCGCGCAACGTGCTACCGTCCGAGACCGATGAAGCCGGTGCTGTTCACCCTGCCAGGTCTGGGGTGGGAGATTCAGGCCTACGGGTTCTTCGTGGCGCTCGCCTTGGTGGTCGCCTGGGCCCAGACGCTGCGTCTCTCCCGGACGGAGGGGTTCGACCCCAAGGCGATGGGCCCCGTGTTCGTGGCGTCTGCTGCGGCGGGTCTGCTCGGCGCTCGAGCGGCGTGGGTCGTGCAGCACCCGCCCGCCTACGAAGGTGTCGCATCTCTGGTGACGTTGCGGGCCGGAACGATGGCCCCGTTTGCCGGGGTCGCGGTCGCGCTCATCGTCGGAGGCGCGTGGGTCAGCCGGATCAAGGTGCGTCCGTGGGCTTGGTATGACGTGCTCGCTCCGGCGCTCGCGTTGGGCCTGGTGTTCGAGCGCCTCGGGGCGTTCTTCGCTGGCACTGGCTTCGGTCGATATGCCGGCGACGCCGTGTTGTCGGTGCGCTTTCCGGTAGGCTCGCCTGCGTTCGCGGAGCACCGGCGCACGCTCGCGAACCTGATGCGCTCGGGCTCGCTCGAGTCGCTGGCCGTGCACCCCGTCCAGCTCTACGCGGCGGCGCTTGGCCTCGTGGGTCTGGCGCTGTGCGTCTGGGTCCGGGCGCACCGTCGCTTTGAAGGCCAGGTCTTCCTGAGCTTCGGCATGTTCTATCTGCTCGTCCGTGCGTTCGTGGAAGAGCCCCTGCGCGCGGATGCTCCTGCGGGCGTTCTGGGCCCGCTCAACGCCGGCCAGGTCGGTGCCGCGGCCATGCTCGTCGTGCTTGGAGTCGTCTACGCCGTGTTGCAGCGGCGCGGGATCCAGGCGCCCTCCAAGACGCCTCAACGCGGTCGGTCGCCGAAGAAGAAGCGCAAACGATGAGTTTTCCCGTCGTGTGTATTCACGGAGCGTTGCGGTCTCGGGCGGGCATGTGGCCCACCGCGGTGTATCTGCGGCGCCGCGGCCTCGATGCGCGGACGTTCGGCTACGCGACCCGCAGCGGAGGTCTCGAAGACCATGCGCGGGCGCTCGACCTGTTCCTGCGTGACTGGCTGTCCGACCCCCCGGACCGGTTGGGCTTCGTCACGCACTCGATGGGCGGGCTGGTCGTCCGGGCCTGGCTTGCCCAATGCGCGCCCACGGCTGCGGTCCGGGTCGCGATGCTCTCTCCGCCCAACCAAGGCTCGGCATTGGCGCGGGCCAACGAGCGCAATCCGCTGTTTCATCTGTTGTATGGAGACGCGGCCAAGGTTCTGGGCGAGCCGGGGGTCCCGGGGTTGCCGCCAGCGCCAAACAACGCGGAGGTCTTGGTGCTCGCCGGCGGGCGCGGGGAGCCGCGGGGCTACAACCCGGTGCTCAGCGGCGATGACGATGGCGTGGTTGCGGTCGAGGAGATGTCCCTTCCGGGCATCCCTCTAGAATTCGTGGGTGGCGTTCACGGAGCGCTCCAGTGGACGCCGTCGATCCTCGATCGGGCTGCGGCGTTCTTGCAGGAAGACGAGCAGGGTCAATGAGCATGGTTTGGATTCTAGGACTCCTGGGGGGCTGGCTCGTGTTGGCCGTTGCGCTGGACATCTTCGGCCGCCGAAGCCCGCCGGCCGAAGACGCGTTCGAAGCGATCGTCGTGCTGGGCTGCAGGGTGTTTCCCAGCGGGGAGCCCAGTACGGCGCTTCGCGAGCGAGTGAAGCTGGCGGTCTCGTTGTTCGAGAGCCGCCGGGCGCCGCTGCTCATCACGACCGGCGGGACCGGGGACTCCGGGTTCGCGGAGGCCGAAGTCGCGGCCCGGATCGCGCTCGAGTTGGGCGTCCCGCGCAGCGCGATCCACATGGAGTCCCGCTCGACGAGCACCCAAGAGAATGCCCGCTACTGCGCGATGCAGGTGCCCGCCCGGCGAGTGTTGTTGGTGACGGACGCCTACCACTGCGTTCGGGCTCGACGGGTCTTCGGACGCTACTTCGAGCACGTCGCCACGGCCGGCTCCGTCCATCCGCTGCTGCGGCTTCGTTTCAAGGGAGCGTTGCGCGAGGTTCCGGTGCTGTTCGCCTACGGCTTGCTCCGTTGGCTGTAGCGGTATCGAGCCCTTCGACCTGGACCGACCCCGTTCGTCGTGTCATCACCACCCGGTGACGCCGAGCGTCCTCTTGCTTGCGCGCCTGCTGGTGCCGGCCGAAGCGCCGGTCGTTGGGGACGCGCCGCTGCGCTGGGTCGCCGACGATCCGAGCTGTCCTGGGGCCGCAGATGTCACGGAGGCGGTGGTCGAGCTCGCGGGTCGGTGGCCTGGCCGCGATGAGCTGCAGGTCGAGGCGTTTCTGCAGCCGCGTGAAGCGGTGTGGCAGCTCTCGCTCACCATGGTGGTGGGGGACAAGGTTCATCGGCAGGAGCTGGAGGCGGAGTCGTGCCCGGCCTTGGCCCGCGCGGCGGTGCTCATCGTTGCGGTCAGCATCGACCCTGTCGCGAGCGCGAGTGCCGCACGCGTCTCGATCGTTCCTGAACCATCCGAGCCTGGGCCCGCCGTGATGGTTGATGCCGCTCCGGCGCCTCCACCCCCGAGCGAGCCCGTCTCTGCGTCCAAGCCCCGCCGCGTTGTCCCGTTCGTCGGCGGCGGCTGGGCCTTGGCCACCGGCATGACCCCGACGCTGTCCTCGGGGCCAGTGTTGGCCGCAGGCCTCGACTTGGACCACGGCCGTTTTGAGGTGATGGGCCGGTACGTGCTGCCTCAAACGACGACCGAGGGGATCGGTGCAGCCCAGATTCAGGCCGGCGCGGTAGCCGGGCGGGCATGCCTCGTGACCCGGCCTCACGCCGTGCGTGGGTTGTTGTGCGCGGGTCTCGAGGCGGGCGCGATCCGTGCGGATGGAGAGGGGGTGGCCAATGCGCGGACGCAGCACTTTCCCTGGCTGGCGGGTCTCGTCCGCGGGGGGGTCCGCTGGCGATTCGTGCCGAGGTGGGCCCTGGCGGTGGACGTGGAGGGCAGCATCTCCGCAATCGACGCCCAGGTGATGACGGGGGGCGTGTTGGAGCCTGACGCTTCGCAGCTGTTCGAGACCCCCCGCGTCGGTGTTCGAGGCCTCCTCGGCATCGAATTCTCGATTTCTCGCCCCTGAGAATGACGGATTGGGTCCGCCGAGGAGATTGTCCGAGGGGAAGCGCCGTGTCGTTCGTCCAATCCGCTGAGTTCCGTCGTCTGTACTCGCGCCACTTTCGGCTCGTCTGGTCGGTCGTGGGGCAGCTGGGCATGCACGGCGCGGCGAGGGAGGACGCCGCGCAGGAGATCTGGATCGTCGTGGTCCGGCGCCTGCATACGCTTGACCCAGAGGCATCGGAGCGGGCGTGGCTTTGTGCGATCGCGAAAAAAGTGGTCTGGCGGCTCCGTCGGAACACCCAGCGGTTCGACGCTCGTGTCGCGGCATTCGCCCACACGCCGCAGTGCAGCCCCGCGGACGCGTCGACTCGCTACGAGGCCGCGAGCACCGCGGCAGAGGCCTTGCGCAGCCTCAGCGACGCACAGCGCAGCGTCTTGGTGCTGACGCTCGTCCACGGCTTCACGGCGCCCGAGGTCTCCGACGCCTTGGGACTCCCGCTCAACACCGTCTACTCGCGCCTGAGACTGGCCCGCCAGCGACTGGCGGCGTTCGACGTCAAACGCCGCGCGCTCGAGGAGGCACTGGACTCGACAGAGCAGCCGCCCGCGGGTGTTCGTCAGCGAGTGCTCAGCGCGGTGCTCCCGTGGGTCCCAGCGCCGTGGTTTGCGGCCTCCACCCTCAAGGCCTTCGCGCTTGGCGGAGTCCTCGGTGGGGCGCTCGTCATCGCGGGCGGAGCGACCCTCGACCCCCCGCAGCCCGTGCGGCGTGCGGCCGTCGTCACACCGGATGGACCCCAGACGGCCTCCGCTGCAGCTACGCCGAGCGTTTCGAGTTCGCGCCCGGGGCCGCCGGCTGCTCCCGAGCAGGAGCCTGCGCAGATGCCTACGTCTCCGCCTCGAAGGTCGTCACGCGCCGATTCGCCCGCTGTCTCGGTCGACACTGGGACGCCCGCGAAGGCGCCCCTGCTCGATGATGAGTCGCGACTGCTCGCTGCAGCCCAACGCGCCCTGCGGGGCGACGAGCCGCAGCAAGCGCTTCGCCTGCTTCGACAACACGAGCTTCAGTTCGCGCAGGGACGGCTTGTCGAGGTTCGGGAAGGGGCGCTCGTTCGGGCTCTGTGTGCCCTCGGGCGCACCGCTGATGCTGCGTCGGCCCGGCGGCGTCTCGCGAGCCAGCGTCCTGGGTCTGCGATCGCGACCGCTGTCGAAGATGTTTGTGCGACGAGGACTGACGGATCGAGAACCCCGCGGAGATGAGGTGAGCAGCATGCGAACTACGCTGAGCATCCTGACTGCCTGTGCCTTTTTGGTGGCGTGTGACGTTTCCAAGTCCGTCGGCGACGAGAGTTCGTCGACGAGTGGGGCGGATTCGTCTCCCCCGGACACCGCGAGTGCGTCCACGACGAGTCCTGGCTCGGCAACGTGGTTGCCGGACGGATCCGTCACCTCGTCGCCCAGCGGCACGACGGCGTCGCCGACCACAGGTGTGCAGGCGTGCCCCGAATTCGACCCCGGCCCGGTCGGCGACCCGGACTCCAGCTACTCGTGGGAGTGCATGTGTCAGACCTGCGAACTGTCCTTCCCGGATATCCCGCTGGAGACCGTGGATCAGTTCGACGTCGGGGGCTTGTGTGACTGCCTGTGTGCGGAAGCCGGTTGCGGGTTCGTCGAAGGAGAGGGGGGCGTGGGCGGAGGTGCGGACACCGCGACGTCTGGATGGCCGGATACGGACGGCGGGACGGCGACCTCGGGGTGGCCCGATACGGATACGGCGGGTGAGGCCAGCGGCGGGCCGGGTGCGCTCACCGTGGCCGCCTGTCTGGACGAGGGCGGAGAGGTCGTCGGAGACCCCGGAGACGGTTCCGTGTTCGAGCCGGACTACACCTGCCCCGGCGGGGATTCGCCGCTGGGCATTCTCGACTTCGAGCCTGGCATGCCGTTCCCGAAGAACGGCGGGGTCTGCTGCCTGTAGACCACCGGGGGGTCTGTCGCTGCTCAGTCGCCTTGGCAGCGCGGACGGCAGCTGTCGTTGTGCCGCTTGGCGCCTGCGGCTGAGTTGCCGAAGTCATCCTCGAGCACCTGTCCGCCGCGTACGGCGTGGACCTGGAGGTGCGCCCCGAGCCGCTGCAAGCCGGGACCAAACGTCCGGTCGGCCACGATGGCGTTGTGGCGCAGCTGGTACAGCCCGACGGGTTCGCGGGTGCACACGAGGGTGGTCTCGGCGTCCCGTTCATCGACGAAGCCGTACTCGTGCTCGAAGGCGGCCCCAAACGTGGCTCGATCATCGAGGTAGCGGGACGTGTGGGTGTGCAGGTTCGCCACCGCAGCACCGCCGGGGCGAAGACGGGTCCGACAGGCCGCGTAGAACTGACGCGTCCGAAGGTGGAACGGCACCGAGGTGCCCCGAAAGGCATCGAGGATCAGCAGGTCCGTGTCGGGCTTGGCCTGCTGCTCGACAAACAGCCGTCCGTCGCCGACATGGGTGCGGTAGCGCGGGTCATTGGGGATCTGAAAGTATGCTCGGGCGAGCCGAACCACTTCGGGGTCGATGTCGACCGCATCGATCTCGACGCCGGGCAGCCGCGAGAACAAGAAGTTACTCAGCTGTCCGCCACCGACGCCCACCATCAGCACGCGCTTCGGTGAGGGCTGCAGCAGCAGCGCGGCCCGCATCGAGCGGAACACGCTCGGGCTCAGGGCGTCTGGGTCACGTAGATCGAGCCCCGATTCGATCAGCCACCGCTCGCCCTGCACGAAATACATCGTGCGGACCGAGCCCGCCTGGGTGACGACGATGTCGTTGTAGTCGGAGGAGGCCCGTTCGAGGATGCGCTCTTCGTCCTCGGCAGGCCCCGCACGGACCCTGGACGCGAGGAGGCAAGATGCCGAGCCCGCCAGAAGCGTCCGGCGGGGCAGGGGGCTCATTCCGCTGGGCTCGTGTCGTCCGACCCCGCCTGGTGCGCCCGCTCGGCGGCGAGTTTCTTCTGGTAGCGCCCCTGAATGATGTCGACGATGACCAGCACGGCGATCGAGAAGTAGAACGTGCTCTTGGCCAGCGGCTCGACGTGATGCCCCCATAGCGTCAGCGTGGCGGTGTGGCCGCCCTCGCCAAGCAGCACGATGCCGACGATCAGCAGGATGAACAGTCCAAGGATCTCGTACTTGCGGTTTTTCTTCAGGAACTCCGAGACGTGGTCCGCGAGGAAGAGCATCGCCAAGCCCGACCCGATGATGGCCAGTGCGAGCACGGGAAACACGTCGGTGATCGCCAACGCCGAGAGGATCGAGTCGAACGAGAAGATCAGGTTCATCAGGACGATCATCGAGATCACCTGGCCCACCGTCTTCTTGGTGCCGTCATCGGTGACGTCGGCGCTGATGTCCTCGATGGACATCATGTGCCCGATCTCCTTGACGGCGGTGTACATCAGGAAGCCGCCCCCGAGCAGGAAGACGATCACCAGGAAGTTGAACTCCCCGTGAATCGGCCCGCTGTCGATGACGAAGAACGGCGCCTTGAAGCGCTCGATCAGACTCACCATCACGAACAGCAGCACAACCCGCAGCGCGATCGCGATCAGGATCGCGTTGCGCCGCACCGCTTTTTGGTGTTCTTGCGGAGCCCGCTTGGACTCGATCGCGATGTACAGGAGGTTGTCGAAGCCCAATACGGCTTGCAGAAACAACAGCACGCCCAGGTTGGCGAAGTTCTCGACTGACAGCAGATCCATGGGAGGGCCCCCACTATGCCCGCAGGCCCACCGGTTCGCGAGGGGCCGGGTGGATCCGCGTCCAGGCGGCTACTGACCGCGAAGCGCCTTGCGGATCTCGCGAACCGTCTGGCGCTTGGCCTGTCGCAGCTCTCGGCGGCCCTGTCGCTTCGACTTGTTTGCGGCCAAGGCCCGGCTCGCGCACATCCGGATCTGCTGCTTCATGTTCTTGCGATCGCGGGTGGTGGCGTGCCGAGGGTGTCGAATCCCGAAGTTGAGCATGCCCGGCACCGATCCGCGGGCGTACTCCAGCATGTATGTGGGGGTCTCGGTCGCGTAGACCCGGTGCCCACCGTGCGGCAGATAGGCCCACGCGCCGGCGGTGAAGTCATGCGATTCGAAGTCGTGTTCTTCGAAGTCATGCATCAGGCCGGTGAACACGAAATCGTGAACTTCGGCGGGGTAGCGGCCGGAATAGCCGTTGACGTTGATCGGTGCGCCCACGATCAACAGGTACTCATCGAGGGCGCAGTACATCGCCCGAATGTGCGTGGTCGCTCCGCCGGCGAAGTTGTAGATGTAGTTGTCGGGCCACTGCGACCGGTCGAGCGCATAGGCGTCGGCGAGGTTGTCCTCGAGGCTCCCGATCAGCGCGCGGGCGTCGGTGCTCGGCGTGTCCTGTGTGGTGCGCTGGACGATCCGTTGCAGCTCGTCCGGGTGGAACTTGTACTCGTGGGCGTCGGCGAGGCAGCCGGCTACCTTCTTGGAGGGCTGCTGTGCGCAGTAGACGTATTGGGGCGTCTCCAGGTGGCGGTCCCCGATCGCGCCCAAACAGGCGCGCCGATGCTTGGGGGTCGCCAGGGCCCCGCACGTCTCCAGGCCCAGCGGGGAGAATTCGCGGTCGGCGACGCGGGACAGGCAGTCGATGACCGCGGCCTCATCCGACTCCGCGCCGCACAGCTCGAGGGTCTCCGGCACAAAGCTCCAGCCTCCGATGAGGGTCTGGCACCACGGGGCGGAAGCCCAACGCTCGCAGGTCGAGGCGGGGTCGAGTCGCTCGGCGGAGAGCATCTGTGTCTCCTCGAACAGCTTGGTGGCGAACACGTCCGGATGGCCCGGCGCACGCTTCACGTTTCGGCGGCTGTCACTGCAACCGCTGAGCAGGAGGACACAGGGAAGCAGGAGCGCGAGGAAGGCTCTCACGCCGCGGAGATTACACCTTCATTCGGGCGCAACCAGGGCGGAAACTCCGCGCGGGTTTCCCGGCCGGGCTCGCTCGAGGGCGGCCGCGAAGTCTGCCGCGCTTTCGAATCGCTTCTGTGGGTCCTTGGCGAGCGCGCACATGCAGACCTGCTCGAGCCCGGGGTCGATGGGGGTTCGCATGCGGGAGGCCAGGCGCGGGGTCGGCGTGTTCACATGCTGTCGAAGCACGCTCGCGGCATCGTGCCCTTCGAACGGTGGGCCTCCGGTGAGGGCGAAGTACAGCGTCGCACCCAATGCGTACACATCGGCCGACGCGGTCGCGGTCTCCCCGGTCGCGACCTCGGGGGACATATAGGTGGGGGTGCCCGCGACGAAGCCAGTCCCGGTCAGCCCGACCTCGTCCTCGGACATTCGGACGATGCCGAAGTCGAGGACCTTGATGACATCGGCTTCACCCCCCAGGGCCGTGACGAACAGGTTCTCGGGTTTGACGTCTCGGTGCACGATGCCGCGGGCGTGCGCCTCGGACAGCGCCCGCGCAGCCTGGTGAAGCAACGAGACCGCTCGCTCGGCGGGCAACGGCCCAACCCGCTGGACGAGGCCTTGCAGCGTCTCCCCTTCGAGCAGCTCCATCGCGTAGTACCAGAGCCCATCTTCGCTGACGCCGTGGCTGAAGATGCGAATCGTGTTGGGGTGGCGCAGGGCTGCGGTGGCCCGAATCTCGCGCTCAAACCGAGCGACGGCCTCCTCATCCTCGTGTTCGCTCGGTCGTAGGACCTTGAGGGCCACGTCGCGGCGGAGCTGCTCATCACGCGCGACCCAAACCTCGCCCATGCCGCCCTTGCCGATGCGGTGTCGAAGCTTGAAGCGGCCGAGGTTGCGGGAGGCGAACACCTGCCGGCGCAGGGCCCAGGCGTGGTGGCTGCCCACGACGACCAAAGTCCAGGCGCCGATGAGGAGCGCGGCATAGAACACGTAGGTCCCGCGGGCGGCGGGGTCGAGCCACTGCGCACCGATCGAAGGCACCGCCAGGCTTGCGATCCCCAGCACCAACGGGTCGACGAGGGCTGGAATCGCAAGCCGCCACATTCCCTCCTGCCATCGGTGGGGGAGCACCGCGGCGCGGCCGAGCATGACCAGCACGACAAACGCGTGGTAGGGGCTTGCGACGCCGCCTGCAAACAGGCCCATCAAGCTGATGCAGCCCGCGGTGGCGACCATCATCGCTGTGTCCAGAGCGGTGAGCAGGGGGGGGAGGGCTCCGCGGTGCGCCGCAGAATGAAGCCCGCGGTCAACAGGACGACCAGTCCGGCCAGACGCAGCAGGAAGAACGGCAGCACGTCGGTCGGGAACACCCACAGGGCGATCACGAGGTCGAGGGAGAAGAACGCGATCCATCCGACGGCGGCGGCCGGCACGAGCGTACGCATGCGCGCGACCGTCGCCCGGTGATCGACCCGGGCGAGGTAGTGCTCCCGATCGTCGAGCAGCGGCGCGGAGTCCTGTGCGAGGGCGAGTTCTCCGCCGGGGGCCCCAACTTCGGTCGGTGCACAGACCGCGGCGGCCGATGCCAGGGGAACCTCCTCCGAGGGGAGCTCCGACTGCTTGAAGACCTGGGTCGGAGCGACCACGGGTAGACCGACCTTCGGCACGTACGCCTCGGTCGATCCTCCTGGGGTTCGATCTGGTTCGCCGGTCAACGCGCCGTTGTTACGGCTCAGCGGCCGCGATGGATCATTGCACGTCGAGGTCGAAACGGACATCCGCATCGACGTCGCCGGGCAGAGCGTCGCCCGCTGCGAAGCTCGCCGCCAGATCGCCGGTCTTGACCGGAGCTCCGTTGAGCTCGGGAAGGTGGCGCAGCATCACTTGGATCTCACCGTCTGCGCCAGCCGCGCCGGTGGTGATGGTGCTGAGGATCCCGACCGGAAGGTCGTCTCCAGCGGCGTTCTGTGTGTAGTCCGACTCGACGTCTGCGTACTCGTGGGTGACCAGGCCGTCGCCCGTCGATGCGGGTCCCGTCACAGAGGCTCCGTAGATGAAGACTTGATGCTCCTCAGCCTCTTCTTCGACCTCAGCGGTGATGTCCTCGGCAGGCTGCTCGAGGTCGTTGGTGAACTGGACGGCGAGGGCGTAGGTCGTGTCGGCCGCGAGCGCGATCGGGTCGGCGCTCCCGGATGCTCCACCGTCGCCATCGGGGTCGCTGAACGCCGCCGTGACGGTCGGTGCGGTGTCCGAGGTGAACGTGAGCGTCACCGTCGTGATGAGCTCGGTCTGCCCGGGGTCGCCGCACTCGTCTTCATCTCCGTGGTCGTGACTGTCGCCTTCATCTTCATCGTGGTCGTCGTGGCATTCGCCCTCAGTCCCGTGGCTGCCGTCGTCGTCGGCGTCTGAGTCACAGCCGAGCGGGAGCGCAGCGATCAAGCAAGTGGTCAGAAGCGTTTTCCAGTTCATGACGCGGTTAGCCTCATGCAATTCACTGACAGATGCAACTCGCTTTGTGTTGCAGGCGACCTGCGTAACGCTGTTGTTGGGACCCGACGATGCAATCTCTTTGATTTTGCATGCCTATTGCAAGACGGGGCCGCGCTGCAGCGGGCATGCTCTCCGGGGCCTGCGTGTGGCAGCGGGGAGGGGCGGCTGGGAATGCGGTCGCGGCGCGGGCACTGGGGACGTTAGCGGGTCCCGCCGTGATTCGGGACGGCGTCCAGGATGCGTGAGAAGTGGCCAACCATCTCATCGATGTAGGGCTGCCCGGGCGCCAGTGGATCGTAGCGACACGCGTCCAGCGTCGCTTCGAGCTCTCGAATATCGAGATGGCCCTCGCGTGCAAGGAACACGAGTTCGGTCTGCGGCGGGCCCTCCCAGGTGTTCGGATGATGTCGGAACTCCGCCCGAGAGCCGACGACCTGCACCAGCAGCTTGGCCTGCGGTGCTTCACCGATGTGGACGAAGCCTTTGGCCCGAACCACCACATGCGGCAGCCGCTCGAGAGCCGAGCGGAGTGCGACCGCAGACAACGGGTCGGTTGTTCGGTACGTCCAGGTCTCGAAGACATGGGCGTGGTGGTCATGGTGATGGCCGTGCGCGTGCTCGCCTGCCTGGTGCACGTGCGCCGGGTCGTTCGCAGGGCGGGCCCGGGCGATGCGGCCCGGTGTCCACAGCCCGGCGGCACCGAGCAAGACCGCGGTCGGGGCCTCGTTGAAGCTGCTCTCGAGGATCCGTGCTTGAGCAGAGAACGTGCGCACCAACGCGGAGGCGACGCTTCGCTCCCCCTCGCTCGATGCGTCGGACTTGGTCAGCACCACGAAGTCGCACGCCCGCAGCTGCGTGGTTGCCAACGACCAGTCTTGGCCGACCAGCGTCGGAAACTGGGCCGGATCCACGCAGCCGATGACCGCGGAGAGCTCGACGAGGTCTGCGATCCGCGGATCGATGAACGTCCTGGCGATGGCGGCGGGTTCCGAAATCCCGCTCGCCTCGATGACGATGTGCCGCGTCGGCTGCGGCCGGCGAATCAGCGAGAGAACCGCCGTGAGCAGGTCTCCGCGGAGCGTGCAGCAGATGCACCCATTTTGCAGGGCGACCTCTCCGTGCACCGAGGTTTGCCCAGAGACCAATTCGGCGTCGATGTTGACCTCACCGAAGTCGTTGACGATCACTCCGAGCGGCTCGGTCGTCTCGCGCAGCAGGGTGTTCAGCAAGGTGGTCTTTCCGGCGCCGAGGTACCCGGCGATGATGCTCACTCGGGTACGCAGCATGTCTCGGCTCCACCGACCGCTGCCGGGGAGGCGGCCGGTCGCAGGTTGAGGAGGTGTCCCGTCACGAGGGCGCCGCCCGACAGGATGCTCAGGCCCACGCCGAGTCCGTGCCCGTGTCCGTGCCCGCCGAGGTCCTCGAGGAGACGAGCTGCGAGGAGTCCGGCGATCCCGATGCCCAGCCCTACGGTTGCCCCGCTGATGCCCCGATTCCGCCATCCCAGGACCAGCGCAAGGCTGGCGAAGCCGACGGCGACGAACGTGAAGACCCACTCGGCCTCATGCTCGAGCAGCGCTGATGCGCCCAGCACCGTGAGCGCGGTGGGAACGAGAGCGGTCGCGGCGCAATGCAGGGCGCAGGCGGTGCTCGCGACGAGTCCGAGTCGATCGACCGGCGGGGATGGGGTTCGACGGTCGGTATTCGCAGTCATCGTTGCAATCTATGGGCATATGCATATGATTTGCAATATGGTGTGCCCCGAGGAAAGATCGCGTCGTGTGTAAGAAGATTGGCCGGCGGGGCGTCAGCCTGTGCGAACGAGCGCATCCCCAAGCTCGCGAACGAGGAGTTCCATGAAATCGTACCGAATTTGCCCGTGTGACCGCTGCCCCGAACACTGCACCAGTGACCATCGAGAACCCGCGAAGGGCGGCTGTTGCTGTGGCGAGCGTTGCAGCTGTGCCGGGTCGTGCAACTGCGATTCCAGCTGTGGTTGCGCATCCCCGCAACGCTGAGGCTTCGATGCGGGGCAGGTCAGCCGGGTCCCGCGTCGAACTCGTCTCCTGCGGTCTACGGCGGTTGCGTTCACGCCTGCATGCGTTCGTCTCCCGCCGAGTCGAGGGCAGCCTGGTCGAGGATGTCCTTCAGGCCGCCGCGGTTCGGGCCCTCGAACGTGCGCAGGCGTTGCGTGAGCCCGACCGCGTCGACGCGTGGCTGTATCGGATTCATCGCAACGTGATCGCCGACATGGTTCGGCGCCACGGAAACGACCGCCGGATGGTGCGCACGGCTTCGATGCTACAGCGTACGCAGGAGCAGCCTCTCCCGGCGGAGCCAGGGTGCGGGTGTGCGCTCGTGCTCGCGCAGGGAATCAACCCCAGCTACGGCTCCATCCTCCAGCTCATCGATCTCGAAGACGCATCACTCGTGGATGCCGCTGCGACGCTCGGGATCTCGATCAACAACGCCACCGTCCGGCTTCACCGCGCCCGGCGGGCGCTCGCGGTCCGTCTGCGCGAACACTGCGGTGTTTCGAGCGTTCGAGAGTGCGCGGGTTGTCCCTGCGCCCGATGATCGAGACGCGCGGCCTCCCGGGGTGCGCGTCTCTGCCTGGACCGCCGATGCCCGACTCGATGACACGCCGGCACGGGCGCAAGGACGCGCCGCCGACATCGAGGCCCCCCGGGGTTTTCGACGAACGGCGGCTTGGCATCGCCCGGCGGCGTCGCGCCCCGCTCGCCCGGGGCTACGATGACGTTGTGGATCGATGGAAGGACTTCGGCACGCATCACCTGCGCGCCCCAGCAAGCATGGGGGTTCCACGTCGGCGCGTGTTGTTGCTGGCCACCGGCGCCGCCGCCTGACCCTCGTCGTGTGACCTCGTGGGTCGACATCGAGCAGCGTCGCAGACGCGAGGGGTTGGAGAAATCCGCCCGGCATCGGAGACTGGCGGGTGATGTCTGCCTCCAAGCCCGACGGTACCTGGGCGGACTCGCCTCCGTTGGGGGTCGGCACCACCGTCTCGCAGTGGGTTCGCTTCCAGCTGACCCTGTGGCTGCTCATCGCCCTGGTGTACTTCGGATTCGATCAGGGCCGTGCGACGCCGGACGTGCCGCTGCTGGCGCTGTTGGCTCGGGCGATGGTGTGGAGCCTCGCGGGGTTGTTGGTGTCGATGCTCCTGGGGTGGGGGCATGTTCGCCTCCGGTCGGATGCCCGATCGGTGCCTTGGATCGGTGCCTTGGGGTTGCTGGGGTCTCTGCTCGGAGGGTTGATCTGGTTGCAGCTCTTCAACCTGGTCGACGGTGCCGCAGGCGTGGAGCCGGGCTGGCAAGCGCTGTCGACGTGGGAGCGAGAGTGGCTCTACGAGGAGTGGATGGACGCGACCCTGACGCTCTTGATCTGGCACGGCGTCGTGTTCTCGCTGACGCAGCTGCGCACGGCGAACCACGAGCGAGAACGGGCGCTGGAGCTGCGGCGTGCGAACACCGAGGCGCAGCTCATCGCACTCCGGGCTCAGCTCGATCCTCACTTCCTGTTCAACGCCCTCAACTCGGCGATGGCGCTGGTCCACGAGAGCCCGGACGGAGCGGAAACCGTGCTTCAACGGTTGGCCGACCTCCTTCGACGATCGTTGACCCGGACGGATGAGCTGACCCCCATGCGGGAGGAGGTGTCCTTGGTCCGGGACTACTTGGCGATCGAACAGGTCCGTTTCGAGGAGAGACTCTCGGTTGCCTGGACGGTCGATGCGCAGACGGAGCGGAACCTCGTGCCTACAGGGATCCTGCTTCCGCTCGTCGACAACGCGGTGAAACATGGACAGCCTGGGCCCGATGGGCGGCTGTGCATCGAGTTGACGCTCGCGTGCACCGCGGACCGCATGTCTGTGTCGGTCGCGAACACGGGCGAGCTTTCGGAGGACGAACACCCCCGTTCTCTGTCGGTGGGCCTCGCCAACGTCCGGGCCCGACTGAGCAACCGTTTCGGTTCTGCAGGGACGCTCGAGCTGACCGAACGCGAGGGCTGGGTCGTTGCCAGCATCGAGTTCCCAACCACCGAAGAGACCGAAGATGGACGCATCCAGGCCTAGCCGAGTCCTGCTCGTCGACGATGAGCGGCTCGCTCGGGCCAGGCTGCGGCGGCTGCTCGAGGCCTACCCCGACCTGGAAGTCGCTGGGGAGGCCGCGAGTGTGGATGAGGCGGTCGCCGCCCTTGCGACCGAGGCGTTCGACCTCGTGTTCCTCGACGTGCAGATGCCCGGCGGCCCAGGATTCGAACTCTTCGACCGCTGCCGCGTGAGGGTGCCGGTGGTGTTCGTGACCGCGTTCGACCAGCACGCTCTGCGGGCGTTCGAGGTCAATGCACTCGACTACTTGCTCAAGCCCGTCTCGCCGCAGCGGCTCGAGCAGTGCCTCTGTCGGGTCGAAGCGCAGGGGCGCACCGAGGCCACACGGCTCTTCGAGGTGGGGGACCGGGTGTGCGTGACGGATGCCCGAGGCCTCCGATTCGTGCGGCTGACCGATCTCGTCGTCATTCGTTCGGCAGGGGACTACACCGAGCTGCTGCTACGGGACGGGACGTCACCGCTGTGCAAGACGACGATGGCGCAATGGGAGTCCCGCCTCCCTCAGCGGGAGTTCCACCGGGTGCATCGCAGCTCGATCGTGCGTCTCGCGGCGGTCGAGCGGCTGGAGCGTAGTGGTGGCGTCCCGTGCTTGCATGTCTCGGATGTCTGCGAGCCGGTGCCGGTCAGCCGCCGAGCGCTGGCAGCCGTCGAAGCCCGACTCCGCGGGCTCGGTGACGGCTGCTGAGCTCGGTGCCTTCTGTTCACAGGTCGATGATGCGGTCGAGGAAGTGCACATGCTCGACGTCGCGCAACACGTCGCGCCCCGCGGGTCCGTCGACGATGACGGTCTCGCCGTCGCGCTCGACTTCGAAGTCGCCCCGTGGGGCGCAATAGACGACGGTGTCCTCTCCTGCACCGCCATCGAGCCCGTTGGCGCCCTCGTTTCCACGCAGCGTGTTGTCGGCCGCGTTGCCGAGCAGCCCCGCGTCGGCGGTCCCGCTCAGACCGACGTGGCGCAGGTGCTGCGACTTCAGCGTGTACGGCTGCGCGTCGTCGAGGGCGAGGCTGAACGTCCCGGTGAAGCTGGGATCGAGCTCGACCCAATGCCCCACCGCTTCGGGAAGAAACGCCTGCACGGCGGCCAGGCCGGCGGCGTCCATTCGAGCCAGGTCTTCGCGTGCCGCCAGTTGGTATTCGCCGTAGAAGGAGGGCGCCGGCGCGTGTTCCCAGAGTCCGTAGTACACGTCGATGACGCTGATGATGTACTCGAAGGACAGACTTCCCTCTGCCTCCCACTCCGCCAGCACGTCGGCGGGCGGGGTCCAGACGCCGGCATCGAGCGCCGACTGGGTCGCATCCTCGAGCTGCTGCTGGTACGCAGGCAGGCTCTCGACGATTCCGCCGCCTTGCACGAGGTGAAAGAGTTCTTCGTAGGTCGCGTCGCGTACGGTGCTCTGCAGGTAGGCGGCCGAGCCTTCGACCGGAGACTCGGTCGCGTACAGGTCCTGGAACGCGCCCTCGACCTGCTGCAGCGCGCCTCGTTGGGCGCTCTCGGAATCCGCTTCGGTGTTGAAGTAGACCAACGTGGCTCCGTTGTCCGCCAGCGCGTTGGCAACCGCGGACTTGTCCTGCCCGAACTGGCTGCCCGCGGCGTCGCTCAGATAGAACTCGAACACTCGGCGCGCACGCAAGAGCTGGGCGTCGGAGACTCCGCCTTGCGCGGTGAGCCGGATTGCACCGCCGTTGGGGGCGAGCACGGTGACCATCTTGACGAGCCCTGCCTGTAGCAGCGCGGCCTCGGACTTCGGGATGGCGATGATCTGTGACTCGTCGTCGGCGCAGGCGGGGTGGGCCGGTGCTGCGGCGCCGTCGCCAACGGTGTCTGCGCTCTCGCCGGACCCCGTTGCGGAGGCGTCGCCGGAGCCGCCTGGAGCCGTGGTGCTTCCCGGCGTGGAGGACGGGGCTCCGGCCTGTGTTGTCCCATCGACGGGGTCTTGCGGGCTGGCGCTCGGGCACCCCAGCAGCGCCGCGCTTGCCAAGAAGGCTCCCCATGCGGTCGTTCGGCTGTGCATGGACTGAATCATGCGAACGAAGACCGCTCGGGCCAGCGACCATCGGTAAGCGGTCCGCCTGCACCGTTGAGCGGGGGCCGCTGTGACGCAACAACCCCCGGAACGTGCCGGGCTCGAGGCCGCGACGCATCTCCGGGGGCTGAGAACTGATTCCGTTTGTAGTGCCGAGAGGCGGAATTGAACCGCCGACCTAGGGGTTATGAACCCGGACAGGGGGGATGCGTAGACTTCAAGGATTTCGGGTGCTTGGGTCGAACCCGTTGTGATTCAAGGCGTTCTTCGTAGGCCCTAGAAAACGAGACGGCACGAGACGGCACCAGTCAAAACGAGTTGCGGCAACTTCTTGCCCTGAAAGTCGCCGCGGCAGGGTGGGGGAGAGCCCGGCCAGCGGCGGCGGGGCGCGTATACACCGCACCCCGCGCGTATTCCTTGGCGGATCCCCGCCGGGCTGCAGGCGCTTGTCCCGAGCAGGATCGCCGACCAGTGGCGTTCTGCGGCCGCGTATGAAGTCGCTTTATACCCTGTCTATAAGGGCCAGGGGGAGCCGGCGGTGCGCCCACCTTTGCGACGGTCGCGCGCTGGCCCCAAACTAAAAAACAGAGCCCTGGTGGGCGCAGCCACCAGAGCTCGTCTACAGCGCAGCGGGACCATCACATCCCCTACGCCATGGCCCACGGAAAACACAACATGAGCCCCAGAAGCATGCCCCCGGCCGATCGCGGCCGCAAGTCCAAACTGTTGACCGTACCTGAGTTCTCAAAGCTCCTCGGGGTCGGCGAGACCGGGTCCCGCACGCTTGAGTGTTTGGAGATCGTCGACCACATGGGGAGTCAAGGACAGAAGTACTTTGGTCGCCTGGCCACACTGGGATCGTGGATCTGGGATGCACGGCGCCAACACCTCGACAGCCTCCTGAGGCGGAGCAAGACGGTGCTGCGTACGGAGGGTGCCATCGAGAAGGCAACGAAGCGTCGCGACTACTACAGAGCCCAGATCGAACTGTTCAAAGCGGGGTGTCGCCTCGCTCGCGGTCGGGCTGAGGAGCAGGCGTCTACCTGCTACAGACGACTCGAAGAGTTAGGGCTGCTCCGCGTGGAGCGCTGGAAGGACAACCGGGGCCACAGCCACGTCCGCATGCGGAGCCACCCCGGCGTGTTGAAACGCGACCCCGAGAAGACCGACGTCGACAAGCTGCCTCTGGAAACCAACGACCGAGGTCGCAGCAAGCCCTGGGACGAGAGTGCGCAGACCTTCCGCCGCCGGCCCGAGCACTTCGACGACCGCAAGCGGCGGCAGCGGATGTGGTCGATCCCGTCCGGCATCGTCGCGATCCTGGAGGGGGAGAAGTCCAAGGCGACAGCGCGTCGCAAGGCGGCCCAGGCACCAAATCCCGGGTCGGGTTACGTACCAAATCCCGGGTCGGGGGACACCAAATCCCGGGTCGGCCTGGGGGCAAATCCCGGGTCAAACACCTTTACTAACCCTTACCAAACACCGGTTTCTAAAACCGTGCCGGCGCCCCTGCGGGGCGCGGCGCCAAGCTTCGCCTACCCCGAGGGGAAGCCCAAGGACCAGGACAGCACCGACGTGATCGTATTCGAGCGCATCAAGATCCCCACCGACCTCACCCCCAACCAGATGTTGACCGAACTCGGCGACGTCTGCGGATTCCTCGAAGGCCCAGACTTCGAGTTCACCGAGCACCGCGGGGTGCTCCTCGTTCGCCGCGGGCTCGAACACGAGGTGCGCGAGACGCTCTACAACATCCCGCCGGACCTCCCGAGCTTCACCGTGCTGCACGAGGGCCGTGTCCTGGTCAGCCGGGAGCACCGGGCTTGAGTTGCCCAGGCGTCGAGGTCTGCCAACTACCTGTAGCCGGGAAGTTCAGGAATCTGATCGCGGCCTCCGCCACCGGGGGCATGTACCCCTCAGCATGAGCACGACCATCGACATCACCGAAGGCACCGGCACCCTGGCCAGGGAGTTCCAGCTCGACGCTGCCGGGTTTGCGGAGCTGCTGGAGCGGCTCGGCTCGCACCCTGGCGTGACGATCGCCAAGGTCTCCTACGACGACTTCTTCGGCAGCGGTGAGGTTGAGCTCCAGCTGTCGGGGGTCGACAACCCCGTCGAGGTGCTGGGGTTGTTCGAACCGCGGTAGAGGCGCGTTGCCGATCAACATGCTGACCCTCTCCGCCCTCGTGGGCGCCTCGCCGGGAGACACGCATGTCCCTCGCAGACATGTTTGGCCGAGGGCATGTTGCTTGTGTAATGCCACGCCAGACACCCACCTTCATCCTCGCACTCATGATCGCGTTCGCCGTCTACACCACCGGGTGCGGCGACCTCACCCTCCCTGAGCCCGCAGACGATCCCGTGTCGGCCGAGATGCCCCCAGCTGGGCCAACCCCCTCGGGAGAGCCGGAACCCGCTGTGTGTGGCGATCAGGCCGTCTCAGATCGGGAGGTCTGCGCCGACGACAGCTACGACGCCTACGTCAGCTGCTCGATGACCTGTGGCGGCACGGGCAGCGCCTGCGAGAACTCCAACTGTCCCGCCGACTGCATGGCCGCGTGGGTCGAAGACCTGGAGAGCTGCCACGCAGCGTGGCCCGAGTGCAACGACAACGACATCAGCCTCGCGGAGACGGTGCTGCCCGAGGGCTTCGCTTGCCTGGCGGCACGCTACGAGTGTCAGGCCGGTCTCGGGGAGTGCACCGACGCCGGACTCGCGGCCTGCACCGCCGCGCACTTCGCATGCGCTGAGGCCGGGTGATGCTGCCCATCACGCCCGAGCACGAAGCCTGCTGGGACGTCCTGGTCGCCGAGGCCCACGCCAACGACGGGGCCATCACCAGGCTGATCACCACGCTGGAGCGCGAGGCGATCGACCGGCTCGGTGGCTTCGCAGAGGACGCTGGGGGTCTGGAATTGACCGACAGCGCGGCGGAGTACGCGTTGCACCGCGCGGTGTGGGACCAGTTGGAGCAACTGCGCGCGGCACGGGTGTGAAGGTCCGTAACGTGCCCTGGAGCCGGGCACAGATCCCCGTGCGGGCCAAGAGGACCCAGCACACAAGCGCTCATAAAGGGCCTTCATGACCAGTAACCAGCAGTTCAGCACTTCGGGAAGCGCTCAACTGTTGTCCGCTGGGCGCGCGGCGCATGCTAGTTTTCGGGTGTCGCCACGTTCTCGCACTGCTACACACCTCGCTGCTCGTTCTACCTGGCGCCTGAAGGGAGACAACTGCGATGACGACTCAGACCCTACAGATGAAAGAGGTGTTCACACGCCTCAACGATGCAGGTTTCGGCCGCAGGTTCGTGAAGAAGTACGCTCTTCCGTCGTGGTGGGTGGACGAGGTCGCTCAAAGTCCCGCCGGCCTCGACCAGACGTTGTTGATCATCTCGCGACGGCTCGGCTTGACCTTCGAGGCACTCAAGACACCTGGCGCCGCCATCCAAGGCGACCACCCGGAGGTGCGATTCAAGCGGATCGGCGACGCGCCGACCGAGTCGCTACGAGTACCTGCCGCGATCGGTGGGAAGCTGGCGCGTCTTGTCTTGAGGGCAACTGCATCCACCCCGGGTGCGCCACTTCCAAGTGCCGAAGCGGCACGGGCCGAGATTCTGGGTTCGGGTGCACCCTGGGTCGGCCTGCAGCAGCTGCTCGACTACTCGTGGTCACACGGCATACCCGTCATTCACCTCGCCAACCTGCCCAAGACCACCAGCGGCCAGAAGGTTCGGAAGCCAGCCGGCATGGCGATGCGCGTCGGGGACCGATTCGCGATCGTTCTCTGCAGAGGAAACACCTCTGAGTCACAGCAGGCTTTCTGGCTGGCTCACGAACTCGGGCACATTGCATCTGGCCATGTGGAGTCAGGCGTCCTCGTCGACGAGGACGTGGACAAAGCGAGCGAGGATCCTCAGGAGAGGGAGGCCAACGAGTACGCGCTCGGCCTCATGTGCGGCAAAACCCGCACGTTTCGCGCCAAGGCCGGTAACGGCAACCTGAATGCCAAGACTGTCGCCGAAGAGTCGAAGAGGCTCGGCCAGAAGCTGCACATCGTTCCTGGGCATGTCGCGCTGAACTACGCACACAACATGAACCAGGCTCAGGGCGGCGTGGTGTATGCGGTTGTGAACACGGCGCTCAAGATGCTCAAGGAGATCAAAGCCATCCCTACTCTGCGCACCAAGCTGAACGCGGAGATGAGTTGGGACGAACTCTCGGACGACGACGAAGAGTTCGTCCGAGTTCTCACCGGCCTCGACGACGACGAGTAGCGGCTCGCGAGGGTGAGGACGGAAGCTCCAGGATGGCGCTGGTCGACAACGATGTGATGGAGAAGCTCGCGCTACTCGACTTGTTCGAGGAGTTTGAGTCTCTCGAAGTGTGCGCAGACGGGGCGTTGCTGCTCACCACGGCTCGGTTCCGGTACCGTAGCGGCGGAGCTCCGAAAAAGCTCAAGAAGAAATATGGGGAGGCCGCACGCGATCGCGTGGTGGCGGTTTCACAGGCCGGAGAGCCACTCCCAGAGACGACCGTGTTGCTGCCCGCCCTAGTCGGGATCGGGGATGTGGATCCCGGTGAGGCCGAGTTGTTCTCGGCTGCGATGATCCTCGAGGGCCAGCACGTCCTCACGGGCGACAAGCGGTGTATCCAGGCATTGGCTCTGGCTGCAGCTGAAAACGTCGCTGTCGCGGCAATCGTCGGTGCACTGGCGGGCCGAGTCATGTGCCTTGAGCAGGTCATGTGGGCGCTGGTGAAGAGGCACGGTGCCGACGTGATCAGAGCGCGAGTGAAGGCTGTGCCCGGTGTGGACATGTCCGTGACTGCGATCTTTGCTTCCGCCGATCTCGAAAGCGAATGCAGGTATCGCATCGAGGAGGTGAGACTGATGGCCGCGGGGCTGCTTCACCCACTTCAGCCATAGGTGGACCCGATCGGGACGGTGGCCCAACGGTGCCGACGCTATCGTTGGCCAGCATGAGCAACGAAGATCAGCCGTCCCCGGCCGAGGTTCAGAAGTCCATCCTGCGCGCCGCACAGAGGATCGCGGACGCCATTGCCGACGGTGACAAGAAGAGCCCTGACTCGATACAGGCCGCAGCTGCGTTCTTCTCGAGTCCGACTGTCGCTGGAGTCGTCGGCGTCTCGACACGGTATTTCACAGCGGTGTAGGGCCCGCCGCCGATGTCACCATCCGACGACCGCGACTACTTCCACCTGACCCCTGCGGGTTGGAGGATGGCTGAGGGCCCGACCGACACTCCCCCCGCGGACTGCCTGGCGATCTTGTTGTTCACCAGCCCGAACAAGATGTACGCGAGGCCATCTTGGGATGAGCTTTGGGTCTCGCCCGAGAGCGCCCGCGTCGACGCAGCGAAGGCCGAGCACGGCGCACGCCCGTTGATGACGCCTCCCGGTTGGGGCTGACCCCGGACACCCACGCCCGCCTGACGTCACCCGGCCCAACTGCATGCGCGCAACGCCGGCCACGGCAACGCGAGCAGACCGCACACCGCGGCACGCTGGCCAAGGCCGGGTTGCGGCAGGACCGACCACCGCGGGATGCGCACACGTCCCCGCGCGTTTCCGATCGGCTAGTGGATCCACGTTGTGCGCGGAGCGGTCGGTTGCGCGTTTTGGACTCCGCACCCAATGTTGAGGGGGTGGCACGACTCAAGCACCATCCCGACCGCGCTGTTGCCTACATCCGCACCTCGACCTCGAGACAGGACCTCTCGCCGCTGGCTCAGCGCGAGGCCGTGACTGACTGGGCTCGCCGCAACGGCGTCACCGTCGAGGCCGTGCACGAGGACATCGGTGTGTCAGGTGGTGTGCATCCCTTGGAGCGCGAGGGCTTCGGCGCCGCGCTGCACTCTCTCGGCGTCTACCGAGCCGGGATGCTGATCGTCGCCCGCATCGACAGGCTCAGCCGATCGACCCTGGACTTTGCCGTGGTCGATGACCACCTCGCAAAGCAGGGACGGCGCCTCGTCTCCGCCGATGGGGTCGCCAACGACGACACGCCCGAGGCCAAGCTCATCCGCGGGGTGTTGGCCAACGTGGCGGAGTACGAGCGCCGTCTGATCGGGGCGAGGACCAAGGCTGCACTCCGGGCCAAGCGTCGTCGGGGTGAGCGCACGAGCCACGCGCTGCCCTACGGCTTCAGCCTCGACCCCGCCAACCCCAAGCTCTTGGTCGCCAATCACATCGAGCGTGCTGCCCTCCGTCGTGCGGGTGAACTGCGGCGGCAGGGTCTGGGCTACCGGGATGTGGCTGCGGCTCTGAACGCCGAAGGCCGGCCCCACCGGGGCAACGGCTGGAGCGAGCGCAACGTGGGCCGCCTGCTGCGGCAGCACCCTGAGGGTTTCCTGTCACCTGCGCCCTAACCGATCCGACAAGGGCCCCAACAGCCACGAGGCGAGCGTCGCACGGTTCGCGGGTACCGACGCTGCGGCGCGGGGACGAAACGCTGTGGCGGCTTGCTAGCTGGCCTTGGTGTAGACGCGAAGCTCAGTAGCGGTGGCGGGCATGCCGGAGAACCCCGAGAGGCGCACGAAGTAGCGGCCCTTCTCCAGTGGGATACCGACGCGGCGCTGGAGAGGCACGCCGGTGAGTTCCGCGCTGCCCAAGATGTACTCACCGCGGCCGGCGAACGTCACCTCGTTGCCCCGGGTGGTGCACTGCTCCACCAAGGTGATCGACATGGACGACGATGCGCCGCGGGGTACGGGATCGCCGTTGGCGGCGAGGGCCTGCACGAAGATACTCAGTTTTCCCGAGCCGTTTGACGAGACAGAGTCTTGCGCCTGAACGCCCAATGTAGACGCAGGCGGTGTGTTCTCAGTGACGAAGTCAACGTCGTCGGAGAACGACCCAGCGCCACCGTCGTTTGGGACGACGCGGTGCAGGGTCCAGTTGCCCGAGGCTTCCCCAGTGAGCGACATGCACTCACTTTACCACCCGTGGGGGTGTGACGGCGATCGCCGGGGTGCCGACCACGTCGTCGATCGTCTCGTCCATGAACTCGGTATGTGACCAGTCCATGATGGACAGGTCGCGCACCGATCTTTTTTGCGTGGCCAAGTGCCCGACAAACCAGGACTTTCAGACTCCGTTTATATTCTAAATATAAGGTATCATTGAACAAACACGTAGACAGGCAAGATCGTCGCGACTAAAATTTTGAGGTGAACCCTGTCGACCGACACCCGACGCGACGTCGCCGCTCCCTAGGACGCCGCCGCGTTGGGACTGCTTCACACACGTCGGTCGACGGGACTCCTAGGCAGCCTGCAGGACCAAGAACCCCTGGCGCGGCTCTGGACATCTCCTGCAGGCTGCCGACCTTCTTCCCCTCCGAGACCCGGGGTGGGCGATGAGCCGCTCCATCAACTGGGACCAGCCACCCCGGCGCCGCCTGGTCGTCGAGGTCGCCCACGATGAGGCCACGAGGTTTGGCCGACTCGCCCGCCTCCGAGGCCAGACCCTCAGTGCTGCGCTGCGCGCAGCCATTCGCGGTGAGTTGGATCGTGCCGACGAGGAGGCCCAGCCGTGATGGACGTCTCCAGCATGAACGACGCCACGCTCGCCAACCTCGTGCGTGACCTCGAGCGCGACCTGCTCGGTGGCGTCGAGACGACCTTCGCCGGGGAGCCAATCGTGAACGCCTGGCGCGTTGCGTCGACCGAACAGGTCCGCCGTTCCCAGCGGCGCACGTTCAAGGAAATGCCTTTGGAGAGCCTGCTCAGCCTTCGGGACGACAGCACACGAGACCACGGCCTTGATGCCGGCGGCCGCGTCCAGGCCCTGTGGCAGCAGCGTATGGGACTGCTCCGGGAAGACGTCGACAACGAGATCGCCAGGCGGTCTCGCGCAGCCACGGGAGGCGAGGCCTGATGCCTTCCGCCAAACTCGATCCCCGGTACCGCCACTGGGCCGACCTGCACCTCGCGGGCCGTGACCAGCCCCAGATCGCCGAGGTCGCCGGTGTGAACGGCTCGACCGTGTCACGCGCCCTACGTCGGCCAGAGGTGTTGGCGTACATCGAGCGCAAGAAGTCGCAGCAGGCCAAGGCGGCCTCCGCTGCTCCGGCGTCTCCAACGACGCTTCAGGATCTCAACTTCTCAAGCCTCGCCCGGGGTGCAGCTGCGACGGCGTACAGCCGAATCCGTCAACGGCTGGCCGCAGGCGAAGAGGTCCCAACCAGCGAACTCGTCCGCATTGCCGACGGTCTCCGCAAGTTCTCAGAGGAGGACACCTCGGGCACGTCGCCTGCTGCCATCGCGGCCGCTCTCACGGACGACAAGGCGTTGGCCGAGGTCGTCGGTGCACTGGCCCCCGCCGCGGGGCAACGGCTGTGGGAGGCGCTCTCGGGCCGCCTCGAAGGTGACCTCGGCCTCGACACACCCGACGTCCGCACTGCCTTCCAATACGCGGAGGTCCTGCTCACCGAGACCGCCGCCGCCGCGTGGACCCACCGCTGGCGACCGGTTATCGCGCTGATGAAGCAAGACGCAGCGCGGCTCGAAGCGTGGGCAAAGCATGTGCAGGTCGCTGATCAGCATGGTGATGAACCCGACGCGGCCAGCGTCGACGCCGTCTACGGCGGGGTCGAGCCGACCGACAGACTGCTGAGCGCAGCCTCAGCGATCACCCAGGAGACGACCGATGCCCCGTAACCTGCCCCGCTGGTGCACCCAGCAGATGCTGAGCGCGCTTCGGCCAGACGGTGCCACAGCGCTCGGCCGAGAGCTGCGCGCCGGGATGTCGCAGCTGTCTCCGGCCGCCTTGAATGATCTGAGAGCTTCGTTTCCCCGGGAGAGCGGCCTCGCTGCTGAGAACCGCACCCAACGTCTCGCGGAGTTGGACCAGGCCGAGGCGGAGCTTGAGCGCGCCCGCAACGAGATCGAAGTCAGGCGCGCTGCCCTGCGCGCTGACCAGGAGAACGACTGATGCCCAATCCCATGAGCCCAAAGCAGAAACTCACTGAGTCCGACCAGCGGTTGCAGGACTTCGAGCGCGCCGCCAAGGCTGAGCTGTCGAAGATCCAAACGCAGCGTGCAGAGCTGCGCCAGCAGATCGAAGCGGAGAGTGCGTCCGAAGACGAGGCGCGCGTCTTGGCCCACAAGCAAGGGCTGCCGTTGGATGTTGCCCGTTCGAGGTTGGCGAAAGAGCGCGGTGTCGACGATGGCCCCGTCGACACATCCAAGATGTCCCGGGAGCAATACCTCGACCACCGTCGGAAGGTGCACGGGTTCTAGCTGATGGCTTCCAAGACCAAAATCGCCGGGGCGATCGACGCCCAAAACGTGGCCTTTCTGAGCGCACTCACCGAAAGCCCCGTCATCGTCCGCCTCGACCAGTTCCTTGCGGATGGAGATGCCCGGGGACTCCGCGTGGTCGCCACCGAGCTTCGCAATCAGCTCGGGCGGCACTCCTCCACCCGCCAAGAGAATCAGCGTGGCCTTCTCAACCTCGCCCGCCAGCTCTCCATCAAGGGTGCGGCCATCGTCCCGCTCGGTCTTCAGATCCGCGAACTCGTCCTCGACCTCCTGGCCCGCAACCCCTGCCTCCGCTGAAAGCCAACACACCATGCCAAAGAAAAAACCCACTCCCGGTTCCCGCACCTCCACCGGGGAGAAGCCCCCCGTTCCGGTGACCCCGAAGCCTGGCCACAGCCAGATTCGCCCGGCGCGTCTTCAGCCTGCTGACGGCGTGCCTGCACCCAAGCACGACGGCAGCAGCTTCAAGAAGTAGGCCCGCATGACCCCGCTCAGCATCGCAGCACGCCGCTCGATCGAACGCGCCCGGAAAGACCCGGCTGCGTTCGTCGAGGTGTGCGGGGTGGCCGACGACGGCGACCGGCTCACCTGTACGGGGTGGCACGCACAGCTCCAGAGTTTCTGGAGTAAGAACTCGCGCACCGTCTGCTACGCACCCGTCGGCTCGGGGAAAAGCGTGCAGCTCGCTTGGCGCCTGTTGTGGGAACTCGGGCGCCGGCCCGCCACCAAGATCGGGTTCGTGTCCTCAACCGAGGGCTTGGGCACAGACACCGCCTCGGTGCTGCGCTCGGCCATCAAGTCGAACCCCATGGTCGCGAGGGTGTTCCCCGGGCTGGCCATGTCGACCTCGCAGCCGTTGGACACCGTCGACGCGTTCCGCATCGAGCGGCCGGGCAACTCAGCCACGCCGAGCTTCAAGGTCTATGGCGCCAACTCCACCGAGATCAACGGTGTGCGGCTGGACCTGCTGGTGCTCGACGATGTCGCGTCGTGGTCCAACTCGCTGACCCCCGAGAGCCGCAGCAAGATTACCAACTGGATTCGCTCCACCGCGTTGTCGCGGGCTACGAGCCGCGGCATCCGGGTCATCTGTCTGAACAACCCGCAGCACCGAGATGCCGCACCCGAGGTGCTCTCTCGGTTGGAGGGTTGGGAACTCATGCGTGCCCCCGCACAAGACTCCGAGGGCCGCGTGTTGGTCCCAGCGCTCATGTCGGCCAACCAGCTCGCGGCCAAGCGAAGTGACCTCGGGTTCGCCGCGGCCGCGATGATCGATTGCGAGACTCCCCGCGCTGGCGCATCGATGTTCAAGGAGGAGTCGATCACAGGGGCCCTGAAGGCCGGCCGCGGGCTGACCTTCGTCCCGCGCTTCAACCCCGCGGACGCGGCAACCTACTCGGGTGTCGATCTCGGCGGAGGTGTGGGCCGCGACCACTCAGCCATCTTCACGTTCTGCGTTCTGGCGGACGGCGCCCGTCGGGTGCTCGACATCCGCTCGGGCGATTGGGACGGTAACGAGATCGTCGCGAACATCCGGGACGTCCACCGCAGCTACGGTTCACTCGTCGCGGTCGAGAGCAACGCAACCCAAGGACTGATCGCAGACCTGGCCTCAGACGTGCCAACGACCAAAATCCAAACCACGCAGATCTTGAAGCAGCATGGGCTGTTGGGCTTTGCCGCGGAGCTGCAGACGGCGTGGCTGTTCCCGTCGACGATGGACGGCCAGCCTGCCGACGAGGAGCTTTCCCAGTTCATCCGCGAGCTGCTGGCCTACACACCGTCGAGCCACACGGGCGACCGCCTCATGGCAGCCGTGATGGCGCGCGAGGTGTGTCGTCAGAGCTTCGACGTGCTGGAGCAGTACGACGCGGCGGAGCAGGCTGCAGACGACCTGCTGGAGAACTACGGCATCTACGGCGACCCAGCCGAGCGCCGCCTCAACTCGGGCGCCGTTGGCTTCCACGACGTCAATCCTCATGCCCTGAGGGGGTGGTGACCGATGTTTTCGGCCGGCCTTCTTCAATGCCCGCGCTGCGTGCGTAGGACCGAGTTCTACGTCGAGACGATGGCTCGCCCGGGGGCCTACCCCGAGGCGTTCTGCTGCGCCTGCGACTACCGATTCGCTGAGGGCGTGGTCTCAGACGACCTGCGCGCCCAAGCCATCGAAGACCTGCGGCGCGAGCAGATCGAGCACGCCGACGTCTCGGTCCAGGTGCAGCGTGGACGGAGGCCGCGACGATGAGCGCCCCCGTCGAAGAGTGGCGTTCGGTTGTCGGGGCACGCGCTGAGATCTCCAACCTCGGTCGCATCCGTGACCGGGTCAGCGGAAAGCTCCTGGAACGCGACAGCCAAGGCCGGGTTACGACCACGACTGCCAACGGGATGCAGCTGCGCACGATCAAGTCGATGCTCCTCGCAGCATGGCCTGAGATCGACGATGCGGGGTACCAGCGGATCCGACGACACCGCACCGCGGGCGCCCGTGCGGTGAAGGTCATCACGACCCCCGCCAGCGGCTTCGGTCGCGTAGCTGGGCCGACGCCGGCTGCAACCCTGCTGTCGCTCGCACAGGCCGGAGCGTTAGCCCGTACCAAGGGCACGTCCTGGAAGCCTCACCGCGGCGACGACTATGCCCGCCGGGAACCGTGCACGAACTTCGACAGAACCGCGTGGCTGCTCTCGGACGTTGAGCGGCTGGAGGCCTGGACCGATGCAGTCACCCGGCTCGAGGCCGGGGCAGCCCGAGCATCAGCCGCCGAACGCGATGCGCTCGCGAAAGAACTCTCCAAGGGCATGTAGCCCCGCCAGCCTGGCCCGTGGACTCCGAATGAGTGGGCCCCCGAATCTCCGCATCCCCGACCCGAGAACGACGAGTAGACCATGTCCGCCAACATCCGCCGCATCATCTTCAACACCCGCGAACGGGTCGCATCCACCGACTACAACGACCTGCAGACCCTGCAGCACCGTGCGCTCATCGAGGCCGCCGTCCTGCTCGCCTCAGGCGGCAGCGCCCGTCGTCATGGCGTCGTGTCCGGCTTGGAGACCTCGGTTACCGGGGTGGGCCTGAACGTCACGGTCAGCGCTGGACTCGCCCTCATGGTCGCTGCCAGCCCCAGCGCCGACGACTCCGAAACCCAGTGGATCGAACTCGTCGAGGCAGAGACCGTCACCCTCGACGCTGCCGACGGTGCGAACCCGCGATGGGACGTCATCGAGATCGCCGCAGGCGATGCGGTGGAGCTGTCCAGCCTGCGGGACGTCTACAACCCCGCGCTCGGTACCTTCACCCCACAGACTCTGGAGAAGCGCCGCGCCAGTGCTCCGACCGTCTCAGCTCGCGCTGGTACGCCCGCTGCGGTGCCGGAGTTCCCGGTGGGGACCGCGGGGAGCGTTCCGCTCGCGTACGTGTACGTGCCTGCCAGCGCCGCCTCGCTGGCCGTGGGCGCCGAGGTGCTTTGCCGTCCGATGCTCACCCGTCGCGATGACCTGCGCGATGACGAGGCTGTCCGAGTCCGAGGTGGGGGCATCTCCGCCGACGGCACCACCGCCACCGTGGAACTCCACGAGGCCCAAGGTCACTTTGCCGATGGGACCCCCTTCGAGATCGACGACGGCACCGCGTTCACGCCCAACACCATCGGCGCGACGGCGACGTACCCCGCCGCCGGAGGTGACCGGGTCTATCACGCGTACGCGGTGCAGCCTCGCTACCCCGCAGCCGACACGACACTCGCCGCCCGGGAGTTTGTGCCCGGCTCGGCAGCGCTCACCGCCATCGGTGGAGGTGTCGCAGCCGGGGTTCGAGGTTGCTTTGTGATTGTGGCCGAGACCGGCGTCGGCACCATCCCCGACGCTGACACGGCGGCCGGTGCCCCTGCGGGTTCGCTGACCTTGTCCTCGAACCTGTCGGGACTGCCCGGTGCGTTCATCCCGGCCGAGGATGCGGTGTACCTGGGCAGCTTCCAGCACGACCAGTCCAGCAGCCGCGTCTTCCAGCAGGAAAGCCGAGGCGCCGAAGTGCGTGGGCCGTTCAGCGCGGCCATCAACTTCAACGCCTCGGGCACCGAAACAATCTGGACGGACAGCAGCGACACGCTCACAGTGCTGCCGGTGACTGCCCGCATGGTCGAGGTCCACCTGTCCGCCACGCCGAACGGCAACGCCACCGCGAGTGTCCAGCCCGACTGGGGCGGCGTCACGTTGCTCAAGACCGGGTCCTCAGCGTTCGGCATCTACGGGTGGATGCGCGTCGAGAACGGCACCGGGAACCTCAACGTGGGTGAGTCGGGCAACTGGACCAGCGACCCTCGGGTCACCGCCGTCGCCTACAAGGACAGCTGCATCGCGCGGCGCGGGGGTGTTCTATGACTCCTGAGTACGTGCACCCGTTCGAGTTCTGCGACGTGGGCCACTTCGCCCCCGAGGTTGTGGATGCACCCAAGTCAGATCCAGACGCCGACGGCAAGCCGGCAGATGGGCAGGCCAAACCGAACCCGCATCAGAAGCACGGCTGCGGGTCCTGAGGCACGCACGATGCGCGGATGCCCGTGACCCGAGGGAGCACTCGCGATCTCGATCCGCCTCGTGGTGTGCTCCCAGGTTTACCGGCGTGATGGTGAAGAGGACTGCATGCCCGAGGCATGACCAACCCCACCAACACCAACGCGAAGGCTCCGACATCGAAGGCTCCGCCGAAGAAGGCTGCGCCCAAGAAGCCCGAGGGCACCGCCACCACCGACGACAAGACCGGCCAGCTCTTGCAACTCATCGCCCGCGGTTGGGGCGCGGAGTTGAGGGCCATCGCCGCAGTCGCTCCGACGTCGGCCAAGGACATCCAAGACATGCGTCGCCGAGTCCAGCGCCTAGCGGAGGTGATGCGCGAGACCGAGAAGGCGGTGGAGGCCTAGGCACATGGGTTTCTGTCCTCAATGGCGCGAATCTGAGCGCACTGCAGATTTCTCTTTCCTCGTCCTACGTGCTGCGGGGGGCTCCCCGCGGGCGATTCGGCGTCTTCGCACTGGTCGCGTTCTCCGAGCTCCCGGAGCGGTGCGGGCATTTACCAAGCGATGGCCCGCCGCGCGCAGCACGACCCTGACCTCCTCACCGCCGACGAAGCTGCAGCGATGCTCGGGGTAGGGCGCGGCAGCATCTACGCGGCGGTCCGGCGGAGCGACATTCCCCACCGCCGCATCGGCCGTAAGGTCCTCTTCTCTCGCCGGGCGTTGCAGCGGTGGCTCTCCCACGCCGAGGACCCGCCCGGGGTGCCCCTGTGAGCGTGCGGCGGGCAGGGGACCGCTGGTACGTCGACGTCCAGGCTCGCGACCCCGAGGGCAAAGTCGTCCGGGTCCGTGAGCCCAGCCCGGTCGACAACAAACGCGGTGCTGAGGCCCACGAGAAGAAGGTGTTGGCGCTGATCCAGACCGGGCGCTGGGTGAAGCGCGCGAAGATGGGCCGCCCACGCAAGTCTGTGAGCCCGGTGACCGTCGGTGACCCGTCGGGTCCGGTGGTCACCCTGTCGGGCACACCTTCCTTGGAAGCGTTCATCCCCGAGTGGCTGAGGCACCAGGATGCAAAGAACTCCGCCTCGGAGCGGCAGCACAAGCGCCAGATCCTCCGGGACCACCTGTTGCCCGTGTTCGGGCACCTGCAGCTTGACCAGATCACCGTGCGCCTTGTGGACGCGTACAAGGCCGAGAAGCTGAGGACCCTCAAGCCCGCCACGGTGGCCAACCACGTCTCCGTGCTCAAGCGCGTGTTCGCTGTGGCGCGAGACTGGGACGTCGTTGAGAAGGTGCCCCGGATCAAGCAGGTGAAGATCGAGAGCCAGCCGTTCGACTACTTGTCCGTCGAGGAGTGCGAGCGGTTCCTTGAGCACGCGGCGGACTGGCGGGTCTTCATGTTGGCGGCGGTGCGTACCGGCCTTCGGCTAGGTGAACTCCGAGGCCTTCGCTGGGGCGAGGTCGATCTCGGTCTGCGCAAGGTGCACGTGGTCCGGGCGTACACCCAAACCGGATGGACGTCGCCGAAGTCTGGGAAGCAGCGCACCGTCGACCTCGCCCGCGACCTCACCGAGGCGCTGCGCGTCCACAGGCCCGAGAGCGCAGCACGTGACGACCTCGTGTTCCCGGGCCCTGGCGGGGAGCCCCTGGACGAGAGCGCGATCTACAAGGCGTGCAAGCGCGTGTGCGGGGCGGCGCAGCTAGGCCGGGTGCTGGGCCCGCACAAGCTGCGTCACACGTTCGCGAGCCACAAGGCGATGCACGGCACCCCGATGCCCATCATCCAAGCCTGGATGGGGCACGCCAGCATCACCACCACCATGCGCTACAGCCACCTCGCGCCCGGCATCGGCGCCCGGTACATCGACCCCCCGGAGTGAGCCGCGGCAACTTTTCGCGGCGACTTTCCGGGGGGCTGCAGCCTATTCTGCTTTCTATGGTGCCGAGAGGCGGAATTGAACCGCCGACCTAGGGGTTATGAATCCCTCGCTCTAACCATCTGAGCTACCTCGACGTTGGGCTTCCGCGATTGCGGACGCGAGTTATGCGATGCCTTTTGCGGGACGTCAAGCCCCGTTTTGCGGGTCTTCGGACGATGGCGCAACTCCCGCGGAGTGCGACAACTCCTGGAGCGCAGCGGAGCGCCGTGCTAGGGCGTCACAAACGTCAGAGACCCCAGCGCCGTCCTCTCGCGGCGCGCTCTGTCGCTTTCGAACGTTCGGCTGCGTCGCACCAAGAGGGTGCCCGTGGCCTCTCAAACAAGGTCTGTTTCGATGTCTCGTGAAGTCGTGATCGTCAGCGCCGCCCGAACCCCGATTGGGAGCTTTGGTGGAGTGTTCGCCTCTGTACCCGCGCCCAAGCTGGGTGCCACCGCCATCAAGGAGGCCCTGTCCCGGGCGTCGGTCGACGGAGTCGATGTCGACCAGGTGTACATGGGATGCGTACTGCCCGCGGGTGTTGGCCAAGCGCCGGCACGTCAAGCCTCGCTCGGTGCCGGCGTGCCCGACTCGGTCGGCTGCGTCACCCTCAACAAGGTCTGCGGCAGCGGGCTGATGGCCGTCATCCAGGCAGCCCAGTCCATCAAAGCTGGCGACGCTGAGGTTGCCGTGGCCGGCGGTATGGAGTCGATGTCCAACGCGCCGTACTACCTCCCCAAGGCTCGCACCGGATATCGGATGGGCAACGGCGAGGTTGTCGATGGCATGGTCCACGACGGCTTGTGGGACCCCTACGGCGACCACCACATGGGCATCTCCGGCGAGCTTTGTGCCTCGGAGCGGAAGATCGACCGCGAGCGCCAAGACGCCTGGGCGATCACCAGCTACAAGCGCGCGCAGCAGTCGATCGACGAAGGCCACTTCAAGGGCGAGATCGTTCCGGTCGAGGTCCCGCAGCGCAAAGGCGACCCGGTCGTCGTCGACACCGACGAAGAGCCCGGCCGCGCCAAGCTGGACAAGATCCCCAAGCTCCGCTCGGCCTTCAAGAAGGACGGCACCATCACGGCCGCCAACGCTCCGGCCGTCAATGACGGTGGCGCCGCGCTCGTGGTGATGAGCAAGGACGAAGCCGACAAGCGTGGGCTCGAGCCGCTGGCCAAGATCGTCGCCTACGACAACGCCGCCCAAGCGCCCGAGTGGTTCACCACCGCGCCGGCCAAGGCGGTCGCGAAGGTCTTGGAGAAGACGGGACTGAAGGCCGACGACGTCGACCTGTGGGAGATCAACGAGGCGTTTGCCGTGGTCTCGCTCGCCAACCAGGACGAGATCGGCATCGCCGATGATCGCATCAACGTGCGTGGCGGCGCGGTGGCGCTGGGCCACCCGATCGGTTGTTCGGGTGCTCGCATCCTCACCACGCTGCTGTACGCCCTGCAGGGCACCGGCAAGAAGCGCGGCATGGCTGCGATCTGCCTCGGCGGCGGCGAAGGCCTCGCGATGATGGTGGAGATGCTCTGATGACGGACAGCAAGATCAATCTCGTAGGCGTGCTCGGCTCCGGCCAGATGGGCGGAGGCATCGCGCAGGTCGTTGCGCAGAGCGGACGCAAGGTGCTGCTCGCCGACATGGACAAGGCCCACGCCGAAGCCGGCAAGGCCAAGATCGCCAAGATCCTCGGCCGCTCGGTCGAGAAGGGCCGCATGACCGCCGAAGAGCGGGACGCGGTGCTCGGCCGTATTGAGCCGGTCGACTCCATCGCGGACTTTGGCAGCGTCGACATCGCGATCGAAGCTGCCACCGAGAACATCGAGCTCAAGAAGAAGCTGATGAAGGGTCTCGACGAGGCCTGCGGACCCGATGCGATCATCGCGTCGAACACCAGCTCGATCAGCATCACGCTGCTCGGGGCCGAAACCTCGCGCCCGCAGCAGGTCGTGGGCATGCACTTCATGAACCCGGTGCCGGTGATGAAGCTCGTCGAGCTGATCCGCGGTCTGCCGACTTCGGATGCCACCTACGAAGCGACCAAGGACCTGGCCGAGGCGCTGGGAAAGACGGTCGTCACCTCGCTCGACAGCCCTGGCTTCATCGTCAACCGGATCCTCATCCCGCTGATCAACGAGGCCTGCTTCGCCCTCCAGGAGAACCTGGGCACGGCCGAAGACATCGACACCGGCATCAAGCTGGGTCTCAACCATCCGATGGGCCCGCTCGCGCTGGCCGACCTGATCGGGCTCGACACCTGCTTGGCGATCGCCGACGTGCTCCACAAGGAGCTCGGTGACGACAAGTACCGCGCGGCCAACGTGCTGCGCATGCACGTCGCTGCTGGATGGCACGGTCGCAAGACCGGTCGCGGCTTCTACGACTACAGCAAGAAGTAACCCCGGCATGAGCACCTACGAAACCCTCCTCGTCGAAGACCGCGGCCCCGTCCGCGTCATCACGATCAATCGTCCCAAGGCCCTCAACGCTCTCAACGCGCAGGTCGTCGCCGAGCTCACCGAGGTGGTCGAAGAGACCGCCATCTCCGACTCTGTGCGGGGGTTGGTGCTCACCGGTGGCGGCGAGAAGGCCTTCGTCGCTGGCGCGGACATCAAGTCGATGTCCGACATGAACCCCGGAGACGCGCTCGCGTTCGCGGGACAAGGCCATGCGCTGGGCGAAGAACTCAATGCGATCGGCATTCCCGTCATCGCTGCGGTCAACGGCTTCGCGCTCGGCGGTGGCTGCGAGCTCGCACTGGCGTGTGACTTCATCTACGCATCCACGACGGCTCGCTTCGGTCAGCCCGAGGTCAAGCTGGGGGTCATTCCTGGCTTCGGCGGGACGCAGCGGATGCTCCGCCGGGTGGGCATGGCCCGTGCGCTCGAGCTGTGCATGACCGGCGAGATGATCGACGCCGCCGAAGCGCTGCGCATCGGGCTCGTCAACAAGGTGGTCGAGAGCGAGCAGCTGCTCGACGCCGCGGTCAAGACGGCCACCACGATCGCGAGCATGGGGCCGCTGGCGATCGCCAAGGTCAAGGAAGTGATTCACGAGGGCGCCAACAAGTCGCTCGACGACGCGAACCTGCAGGAGCAGACCGGATTCGCGAGCCTGTTCGCCAGCGCCGATCAAAAAGAGGGCATGGCCGCGTTCATGGCGAAGCGGGCTGCCGACTTCACAGGCAAGTAGACGCACCAGTAGGCCGAGCACCGGACGGACGAAGCGATGGACCTCTCCCTGACCGAAGAACAAGAAGCGCTCGTGACCACGTGTCGCGAGTTTGCCGAGCGCGAGATCAAACCCATCGCGGGTGAACTCGACAAGAACGCCCGCTACCCGAAGGAACTCGTCGCGCAGATGGGCGAGCTCGGGCTGATGGGCATCGAAGTGCCCGTCGACTACGGCGGCAGCGAGCTCGACACGGTCTCGTACGTGCTGGCCATGGAGACCATCTCCGCTGCATGCGCTTCGACCGGCGTCATCATGTCAGTGAACAACTCGCTGGTGTGTGAGCCGCTGATGAAGTGGGCGACCGAGGAGCAGAAGACCCAGTGGCTCACGCCGCTGGCCTCGGGCGAAAAGCTCGGGTGCTTCATGCTCAGTGAGCCTGAGGCGGGCTCCGACGCGGCTGCCCAGCAGACCGTCGCCGTCCGGGATGGCGACCACTACGTCATCGAGGGCGTCAAGAACTGGATCACCAACGGACCCCAGGCTGACACCGGGATCCTGATCTGCATGCATGACAAGTCGCTGGGGCACCGCGGCATCTCGGCGTTCGTCATCGACATGAACGCCGAGGGCATCACGCGCGGGCCCAAGGACGACAAGCTGGGAATCCGCGCCAGCCACTCCTGCCAGATCTTCTTCGAAGGCCACCGGGTCCACAAGGATCAGCGGCTCGGCAAGGAAGGCGACGGCTTCAAGGTTGCGATGGGTACCCTCGACGCGGGCCGTATCGGCATCGCCGCGCAGGCTCTGGGCATCGCGCAGGGGGCCTTCGAAGCCGCGGCCTCCTACGCCTGCGACCGCCGGACCTTCGGCAAGCGCATCATCGAACACCAAGCGGTGGCGTTCATGCTGGCCGACATGGAGACCCAGATCGAGGCCTCGCGCCTGCTGACGCTGCGCGCTGCGATGGCAAAGATGCAGGGCCGCCGGCACAGCAAGGAGTCCGCCATGGCCAAACTCCATGCCTCGGAAACCGCGAACAAGGTCGCCAAGGACGCGATCCAGGTCCACGGCGGCAACGGCTACGTCACCGAGTACCCGGTCGAGCGTGCTTTCCGTGACGCGAAGATCACCGAGATCTACGAAGGAACGAGCGAGATTCAGCGCTTGGTCATCGCGGCCAGCCTGATGAAAGGCTAGGAAACGTCTGGGCAAGGCCGAGTTGGCTGAGCCCAGAATCGCTCCCCCCGCTACACTCTGCAGAGGAACCCGCATGAATCACGGCAAAACAACCAAGGTCGCAGCGTTGATCGTCCTGGGCCTTGGCCTCGGGCTCTCGGGCTGCAAAAAAGGACCGGACAGCGACAACCCCGACGTTGCGGCCGGCTATCGCGGCGCCGAGAACAACGACTACGAGGAGGACATCATCACGGCCGATCGCAGCAAGGACTACGACGACCAGGGCAAGGGCATCAGCCCTGAGATCCTCCAGAACATCGACGACACCATTCTCACCGTGTACCTCACGGACATCGAGCGCTGCCTCGAGGACGAGATGAGTGAAGCCGAGACCCGGTTCATGCGCTCGGCATTCCTCGTCGAGTTCACGATCAACACCGCGGGCAAGACCTCGCAGGGCAAGGTGCTGCAGATCGAGACGCGCGAGCAGTCCGCCAAAGGTGAGGACAAAGGAGCGCACGACAGCGCCGCGATGAAGTCGTGCATCGAGACCTCGGTGACCGAGTGGGAGTTCGATCCTCCGCCGGAGATCGACTTCGTACACACGTATCGCGGAACGGTCGGCGAGGCGTTCTAGTCTGTAGAGGGGCCTTTCGGAAAGGCCCCTCGCTGCGGCGGCGAAGCCGCCTTCGCTTCACCCGAAACGAGGCCCGCGGTACGGGCCGTGCCGCCGTTGGCGGCCGTGAAGGGGCGCTTTCTTGGTCCGTGCGGGAGTCCTTCTCGCGACGGTCGTGTTTGAGCGTTGGGGTGTTGCTTGTCTTGGTCGGGCGCGGGTTGGAGAGTGAATGATGGATGTGACGTTGAGTGAGCGGCAGCTCGAGGTTCAGGGGATTGCGCGGGAGTACGCGGAGTCGGTGTTGGCTCCGGCGGCGGAGCGTCTGGACATCGATGGTGGGTTTCCTCGGGAGAACCTTGGGGAGGCGGCGAAGCGTGGGCTGACGGGCATCGGGGTTGGGGCAGACCTTGGGGGGCTTGGCGCGGGAACGGTCGCGTACAGCCTCGCGGTGACCGAGATGGCCAAGGCGTGCGCGTCGACGACGGTCGCGCTGTGTGTGAACAACATGGTGGCCGAGGTGGTCGAGGCATTCGGAACGCCGGAGCAGCGGGCGCTTCATGTGCCGAAGCTCTGCAACTTCGAGCACGTCGTGGGGGCCTTTGCCCTGAGCGAAGCAGGGGCTGGGTCCGACCCGGGCGGGATGCGGACCAAGGCGGTGAAGACCGACAAGGGCTGGATCATCAACGGCTCCAAACTGTGGATCACCTCCGGTACCGACGCGGGCTTGTTCATCGTATGGGCCAAGACCTCGGATGCTCCTGGGGCGCGTGGCATCTCCACGTTCCTGGTTCCAGGCGACGCCCCCGGAGTCCAGGCGGGCAAGCCTGAGCACAAGATGGGTCTGCACGGCAGCACGACCACGGCGCTGGACTTCACGGACGTGGAGGTCGGAGACGACGCGCTGCTCGGGGAAACGGATCGCGGTTTTCGGGCCGCCATGATGGCGCTCGACGGTGGGCGCGTGGGCATCGCCTCGCAGGCGCTTGGGGTCGGTCTCGCGGCGCTCGATCTCGCGGTCGCGCATGTTCGGGCGGACAAGGAGCTGGCGCGCTCTCAGGCCGTTCAGTTTCGCCTGGCGGACATCGCCACCGACCTCGACGCCGGGCGGCTTCTCGCCCTGCAGGCCGCGTGGCGCAAGGAGAACAAGATCGACTTCTCGCGGGAGGCGTCGATGGCCAAGATGTTCTGCTCCGAGAAAGCAGTGCTGGCGTGCAACCGAGCGCTCGAGGTCCTGGGCGAGCTGGGGAACGACGCGGCCACGAAAGTCGAGCAGCTGGCTCGCGACGTGAGAGTCACGATGATCTACGAGGGCACCTCCGAGGTGCAGCGCATTGTGGTCAGCCGAGGCATCGCCCGACGCTTCGCCGACCAAGCCTGAACGCGAGTCAACCACAGGCCGTCCGATGAACTTTGAACTCGACGAAGACACCATCCTGCTGCGCGACAGCGTTCGCGATCTCGGCAAGCAAAAGGCGGAGGCTGTGCGCGGCTGGGAGAGCGCTCGCTCGCTGCCCGGCGAGTGGATCTCAGAGCTGGAAGAAATGGGCCTGCTCGCCATGCGAGTGCCCGAGGACGATGGTGGGGCGGGTCTCTCGATCCTTGCCGCACTCGCCGTGTTGCAGGAACTGGGAGCTTTTTGCGCTTCCACAGCGGTCACCGTCGCGGTGCACAACATGATCGGGCTGGGACTCGGCGCAGCCCCGGACGAGGGGGGGCTGCTTGGGCTCGTGCGCGGCGTCGAGGCAACCGCCTGTGCTGAGGGGTTCGTACTGCAGGGCGTCGACCGTGTGGCGATCGGAGCCTCCACTGCGCCTCGCCTGGCCGTTGTGGCGTCGGTTCAGGGAGCCCCCATGCCGATGCTGGTCTCCCGGACGGACGCAATGTCGGGGACGCGCAGTCGCACGCTGGGGCTGCGCGCCACGGACATCGGGAGCCTCTCGCTCGATGGCGTCGGTGCGGTGGCCCTCGCGGGCGAGCTGAGCACCTCGCAGACCGACCTCCGGCTCGCGCTGGGCTTCATCGCAGCGGGCATTGGCCGCGCGGCACTCGCAGAGGGCACCGCCTACGCGCTGGAGCGGCAGCAGTTCGGGAAACCAATCGCCAAGTTCCAGGCGATTCAGTGGAAGCTCGCTGACCTCGCGACGGGCCTCGATGCGGCCGAGCTGATGCTCGGATTGGCCGCTGCACGCACGGATGCGGACCGGCCCGCGGCCGCGGCACGGGCCACGCTCGCTGCAGTGCAGGCGGTCACGCTCGGGTGTTCCGAGATGCTGCAGATCCACGGTGGCTATGGCTACACCGAGGAATATGCGATCGAGCGTCTGTACCGGGATGCCAAGGCCGTGGCGCTGTATGCTGGGGTGAGGTCCGAGGCTCGAGCAACCGTGGCCGACGGCATTCTCGCTCGTTTCGCGGCGGAGTGAGTCGGTCTCGGGCCGCTCAGGCTCCACGCTGAGGTCGCCATACGGTAGCCTCCGGCATGCGTATCTCGCATCTCTTCATCTACCCGATCAAGAGTGGGCCAGGCATCGCCGTCGAGGTTGCCCAGGCGCAGGAGCGAGGGCTCGAACATGACCGGCGGTTCATGGTCGTGGTGGCGGCCACCGGCGAGTTCATGTCGCAGCGGAGCCATCCGCCGCTGGGTCGCTGTTCGTTGCGAATCGAAGGCGACCGTCTCTTGCTCGAGGCCGACGGGTTGGCGCCCTGTTCCTGCCCGCTGACGCCCTCGCAGGGGCCGGAGCTCGAGGTGTCTGTCTGGAGCGACACGATGACCGCCACCCGCGTCAGCGACGAACTCGACGCGTTCTTCACCGCCCTGGTCGGCGAACCTGCACGGCTCGTGTACATGCCCGAGCAGACCCGGCGACCGATCGAGGGCATCGACGGGCTCGCCGTGAGTTTCGCGGATGGCTATCCGATCCTGATCACGAACACGGCATCACTCGTTGATCTGCAGGGCCGCATCGGAGGAAGCGCGGTCCCGATGCTCGCGTTCCGGCCGAACATCGTCGTCGAGGCCGACCCGGCCTGGGCCGAGGACGAGTGGTCGTTGCTGCGCAGCGACGCCACCACGCTCGAATGCACCAGCGGCTGCGAGCGTTGCTCGATGACGCTGCTCGACCCCGCCCGCCCAGACCGCCCCCGCGCCGATGGTGAGCCGCTTCGCACGTTGGCAACGTTCCGGCGCGACGACTCGGGCAAGGTGATCTTTGGACGCAATGTGGTCGTCCGCGGGGCGGGCAGCCTGCGCGTCGGGGACACACTGCTCCCCGCGTAGGGCCGAGCCGACCACGGGAGTCTCCCGGCGGGCGACAGATTCAGCCGACCGGAGGTGGGGGGGGCTCGGAGATGACTTCGAGTCCGCTGCCGCCGGGGTAGCCGTAGCTGACATCTTGGTCATAGCCGACCGAGATGATGCCGCACGGCGACTCGGAACTGATGCTGTGGGAGCCGGTCTCGACGCCCAGGTGCACGTACTCGTAACCGACACCGCCGAGCACACCCAGTGGCGCCCAACCAGCAGCGTCCACCGAGATGCCATCCCGTTCGACGCTGGCCCCCTGCTGCCGGATCACGGTGACGTAGTTGCTCGCGTACCCGTCGGGGACCAAGAAAACGTAGTCCTCCTGGTACTGGGCGGAGGCGGGTAGGGAGATCATGGCGGGGTCTCCCTGGTTGCCCAAACCGCCCAGCGCCTGCGAGCTGAGCAGGAACTCGGTCACGGAAAAGGACCGGTCCGGGTCCCCGGAGGTCACCGCAAAGGGCAAGTTGGTCTCGAAGCGGACGGTCTCCCCCGCGTTGATCGTGGTGGGGGCGCCCGGTGGCGGCGCCGGGGAGTAGGAGAGCTGGGTGCCGTCGAAGGACCCCGTGATCCGATAGCCGGCCCGAACCACATCGCCGGCGCTGGCGGGGGAGGGCGGGGGTGTTGCGAGGTAGCTGTCGCCCCAGGCCACCAGAGGCAGCATTTGTTGCTCGAGGTGGTCCGCGCAGCACATGCCGGGGTTGGGCTCGATCGTCGCGACGTTGCCTGCAAAAACGGCGACGGGCTTGTCGCTGACAACCCGAGACCCGGACAGGTTTCCGTCGCCCGCACCCGCGCCCGCGCCTGTTCCCACCGACACGGCGGTGAAAACCTCCCCGCGATCGAGCACCACGCCCTGGGTGTCTCCTGGGTACAGACTCCAAGTTGCGAACAGATCGACGCTGGTCCCGTCCTCCGTCGCGACGATGGAGACGAACGCCCCCGCGTTGGCGCCCGTGGGATCGACGTCGGTGCTCAGCAGCAGGGCGTCCGCGGTGATGGCGGTGTAGTCGGTGTCGAGCACCGGGGTGGGGAACAGCAGCGATGCGTCGTTCGAGAACACCTGCACGGTGTTGTCCAGCGGGTTGAACTGGTAGGCGGTGATCGGAACGTCGCTGGTGACCCGGTAGGACTGCCCGCCGTAGGTGTTGGCGCGGGGATCTTGATTCAGCGCGGGCAACCGAAACTCGAAGATCTCGCCCGGAGGCACGGCGTTTGTTGCGACCGACGCCCCGGTGACGCCATTGAAGACCTCCACCACCGCCGGGGTCTCCGTGGCCGTGTTGGCGACGACAACCGCGAATTGCTGGTCGGCTGGCGCCGGGCTGCCGTTGATGCCGGCCCACGCGTTGGGGAGGTCCACCGCCCAGAACTCGCAGCCCTGGTTGGATTCGTTCTGGGCTGCTTCGGCACAGCTCCCGACCCCTGGCGTGCCGTCCCCCCCGCTGGCCTGCCCGGTGCCCTCGCCACCCACGTCGATCTTGTCGCCGGTGTCGTCTCCGCCGTCGTCGTCGGGCCCGCCGGTTGGGTTGGTCCCCGTCACTGGACTCGTGAGTCCCGGCGCCGCCTCCCCGTCATCGCGGTCTTCTGCGCAACCTGGAGCGCTGAGGGCGAGCAAGAGCGCGACCGGTCTCAGGGAGGTCCTCATCACGAGAGGTTACGGTGGAATCCCTCCGCAACGCGAAACGTTCGCGCTCAGTCGACGATGGCGATGACGCCGAGGTAGTTGACCGTGCCGGAGACGTAGCCGGCGTCGTGGTCGACGGTGCGGTCGGCGAGGGCGCGCCACTGGGGCCCGCGCTCGATGACCAAAGCGGGGTCGAGCACCTCGCCGTCCCGGGTGAGGGCATCCGCGGCCGCCTCGAGAGTCCAGTCGTACTCGACGTGGGCGGGTAGGACGAGCGCGGTTCCGAGCGGCTCAATGGCGTATGCGCGAAGCGCGGTGTCGTCGCCCTCGGGGCCGTCCTCGACCGCGTGAATCGAGATATCGACGGTCTCGTCGAGGGCGCCCGCGGGGATCTCGACCGTGAGGCGTCCATCGTCGCTCACGATGACGCCGCCCCGTGGTCCCACCTCCGTGCCCTGCGCCTGGTCGCACGCGGCCAGGGTCGTGGCGCAGAGGACCAGGGCGAGGAGTCGCGAAGTGGTGGCGGCCATGTTGACCCTACGAAGCAAGGCACGTGCCGGATCCCTCGTTGTTCCAACTCACTGGAAATACACGATCCGAGGACCACCGCTGTGGCCCTAGACCGGCCAGTGTCGTTGGTGGGTCTGGCCGCGACCGTTGCCATCGTGGCGGTGCGACTTCACGTCGCTCCCGGCGAAGCCGCACCCGTCCGGCATCCGGCCACTGTCGGTTGACCCCGGTGGCCCACTACGGCAAGGGTGGGGGCTCGATGAGCGACTCCAGGATTCGAATTCGCGCGCTGGCCCATGGTGGAGACGGCGTTGGCAACTTGGTCGAGGGCGAGGGCCCCACCTGGTTCGTGCCTGGTGCGCTGCCCGACGAGGTCGTGGACGCCCAGGAAGTCCGGGCCGCCAAGCGGTTCGTGCACGGCCGGTTGGTCCAGATCGTGGAACCATCACCCCACCGGGTCGAGCCGCCGTGCCCCTACGCCGCGAGCTGTGGCGGTTGCCAGTGGCAGCATGTCGAGCCCCTCAAGCAGCCCGAGTTCAAGGCGCGCATCGTGGCGGATCAGCTCCGAAGCGTGTCCGCGGGTGTGCGGGTCGGTTTCGCCGGGCCTGCCGAGGGGTACCGACGCCGAGCACGGCTGCACTATCGGCGCTCCGAGTCCGGGTTCTCGCTTGGTTTTCATGCGGAGCGTTCGCGCGAGGTCATCGACGTGTCGAAGTGTGTGGTGCTCGACCCAGCCCTCGACGCTGCCGTGCAACGACTGCGAGCGGTCGCGGGGTTGCTCCCCGCCTCCGGCGAGATCCTCGGGCTCTCCGACGGCAAGCGGGCCATCTTGGGCCTGCCCAAGGTCAAACCCGAGCCCGAGATCCTCGAAGCTCTGCGCGCCGTGCTGGACGACACCCTCGTTGGCATCGAGGTGCGTGGCGGCCGGTCACAGGGGCACGTGGGCAAGCGGGTGCTCGACGTGGACGGCACGGTGCTGTGGCCTGCGGTCCGGCTCGGATCGTTCTCGTTCGGCCAGGCCAACGCGGCCGGCAACAAGTCGCTGGTCGACCACGTGGTCAAGCAGGCGGATGCGGGTGGACTGAAGGTCCTCGAGCTGTACGCCGGCTCGGGAAACTTCACCCGGGCGCTGGCTCGAGACGCGCAGCGGGTGTGGGCCAGCGACACCGACCACGATGCGATTCGAAAGCTGCAAGGCCTCGCCAAGTCGCACGAGCTGCCGATCAACGCCAAGCGTCAGAGTGCGACCAACTTGCTGCCGAAGCTGGCCGAGAGCAAGAGCACCTACGATGTCATCGTGCTCGATCCGCCGCGCACGGGTCTGGGCAAAGAGGGCATGGCCGCCGCCTGCCGGGTCGCGACGCAGCGCATCGTCTACGTCAGCTGCGACCCCGCCACCTTGGGCCGGGACCTCGCGGTGGCGACCAGCCGAGGCTTCGACGTCGTCGACCTGACGATCTTCGATCTGATGCCGATGACCAGCCACGTCGAGGTCGTGGCGACGCTGCGGGCTCGGAGCGCTGAGTGACCGACCCGCTCAAGTCGCTCAAGTGCGCGCTTGCGGCACAGACGTTCGAGCCGGTCTACCTGCTGTACGGCAGTGAGCCGGGGCCGGTGAAGGCCTGTCTGGCCGAGCTGCGCACGAAGGTGCTCGAGCCGGGCATGGAGTCGTTCAACCACGAGCGGTTTGCCGGTCGCGAACTCGAGGCGGTCGGCCCGGTTCTTGGTGCGTGCGCTCAGCTCCCCTTCATGGCCTCACGGCGCTTGGTGGAGCTGCACGACCCGGAGATGGTCGGCAAGAAGGGCGACGCCGCCAAGGCCAGCCTCGACGCGCTGGTGAAGTATCTGAAGGACCCCAGCCCGAGCACGGTGCTGGTGTTGGTCAGCTCGGGTATCGACGGGCGCTCGAAGCTGGTGTCGGCCACCAAGAAGGTCGGCTTCGTCGCCAAGTTCGAGGCGATCAAACGGGACCGCGATGCGGTGGACTTTGTCGCCGCGATGGCGCTGGACCGCGCTGTTCCCATCGATCGCGGGGCGATCGAGCAGCTGGTCCTTCGCGTGGGCACCGGGCAGTCCGCCCTGATCGCGGCGCTGGACCGCGCCAGCTTGCACGCTGGAGAGGGGGCCTCGGTCACGGCCGCCGATGTTCGGGCGACCTGCGGCCACACCCGTGACGCCGTCATCTTCGACCTCACCGACGCTGTGGGGTTGGGGCAGTGCGACAAGGCGCTCGCGGTCCTCGCCCACCTGTTTACCGAGTCCACGGCCGGGGAGATCGGCCAAGCGAACCAGGCGCTGTCGATGTTGATCCGTCAGCTCCGGCTCGTGTTCACGGCGAAAGCTGCGGGGGCCAACCCCGCCCGCATTGGGCAGGTCGCCGGCGTGCCACCATTTGTCGCCAAGAAGCTGGCCGCTCAGGCGCGCGGCTTCGACGAGGACCGGCTGCGCCGCGCCTACGCGGGTCTGGCTCGGCTCGACAAGGACCTCAAGGGCGGGTCGTTCTCGGTCACCAAGAGCCCCTACCTTGCGCTGCAGCGGTGGATCCTCGACGTCTGCAACGCGCTCCCACGCGTGGCACCGCGGACCTGAGCGCGACCACCGGCGACAGACGGGCGCGAAACCAATAGCGAAACCCCGCGCCAGCGATGCTGGAGCGGGGTTCTTTCGTTCGAGAACGCCAGGCGCGAGCCCAGCCGGATCAGGCAGCCTTCTCGGCTTTGGCGACCGCGACGGTCATGCGCGAGAAGTAACGCGAAGCGGTGTTGCGATGGATGACGCCTTTGCTGGCGGCCTTGGCCACAGCGTGGATCGCTTTGGGAAGCGTTTCCTTGGCGGTCTCGACGTCGCCTTTGCCCAACGCGGCGCGAAGACGCTTCATGAACGTGCGCATCGTGCTGAGGTGAAGGAGGTTGCGAGCGCGACGCTTGGGGCGCTGGCGGTTTCGTTTTTCTGCGGACTTGTGGTTTGCCACGGTGTCTTCTCTCGAATTGCGGGCACTGCCCGGCGGAGTCTCGAACGGACGGCGTTTTTGGCCTACGGCTTCGGGCTTGTCAAGCGTTGGGACCAGTGCCATTCATCAGGCTCGTGATCGCCCGAAGCTCCCGCTTTGTCGCAACGTTGGGCCTCTTGGGGGCGAGTATCGCCATCTCGTGCGTGTTCACACCGCCTCCGCCGCTGCCTGAGGAGTTGGCCGAGGCCGGGGATCCAGCCGTAGGCGGCGGATCCGCGTCAGACGCGAACGCAAAAGACCCCGCATCGCCGGGGCTGGAGACCGTGTTCGCCGAGGGCGATCCCCCCGCGATCGGCATGACTCAGGCCGAGATGGAGGCCTACGCCACTGCGCAGGGCGACCCCAAGGGCGGCGTGTTCACCCTCGATGAGGCGCTCGACGGCGTCCAGGGCGAGGGTCCGCTGTGGGTCGTCATCGAGATGCCCGCCGGCAAGCTCGAGTGTGAGCTGTTCGAGAAACTGACCCCCAAGACGGTCGCCAACTTCGTGGGGCTGGCCCGTGGCAAGCGTCCGTTCAAGGACCCCGAGCACAACGCCTGGATCACGCGGCCGTACTACGACGGCACCCTGTTTCACCGCGCGATCGCCGGCTTCATGGTGCAGGGCGGCGATCCCGAAGGCACCGGGCAAGGCGGACCGGGCTATGTCATCGCCGATGAGCTCGCGCCCGGGGTCAGTCACGACCGCGCCGGACGGCTCAGCATGGCCAACCGAGGGGCGGGGACCGGCGGCGGTCAGTTCTTCCTGACGCTCGGCCCGACGCTGCACCTCGACGGCGTGCACACGATCTTTGGGCAGTGCACCGAAGCATCGATCGCGGTGGGTGAAGCCCTCGCGGCCTCGGCCGGACCGAACGATCGCCCGGTGCCTGAGGAGCGTGCGGTCATGACTCGCGTTCACGTCGAGCGTCGGTGAGCCATGGTGCTGGCGTGGGTGCTCCGCGTTGCGCTGGCGGCCGCAGCCCCCGCGCAGCCCCAGCCGCCGCGACTCCCGGCGACTGTTGAACTCGAGTGGAACGCCCCGCAGGGCTGTGCGAGTGTCGACCAGGTGCTCGCCCGCATGCGGGCGCTGCTCAGCGGACCCCCGACCGGGCAGGGAGAGGCCAGGGTCGTCGCCGACATCGAAGTCGGCACGGGCACCGTCCATATGACGCTGACGACCGTCTTCCAGGGCCAAACCGACCGGCGGGAGGTGGAATCGACGAGCTGCGCAACCTTGGCCGAGACCACTGCGGTGCTGCTTGCCGTTTCGCTCGAGCCCGGGCTCGAGCCAGCGGCGGACCCCGAGCCAGCGGCGGGACCCAAAGCACCGATGGTGCCCCACGCTCCACAGGTCGTTCCGGACCCCGGTCGAGCGTCGGACCGGGATCCGCGTCCGAGAACGCCCATGGTCGTCAAGCGCGAGGACACCGCAGAGGCGCTGCCGAGCATGGAGGACACGTCACAGCCGCGCCGTTCTCTCGAGGTGCGGGTCCTCGGATTCGTGGCAGCGGAAGCCGGCGCCGAATGGGGTGCTCTGGATGCGCTGTCGCTTGCGTCCCGGATCAGCCTGGGCGTTCGCGCCACCGCGTGGAATGCCCAGGTCCATGGCACCTATCTGTCGCCGCGGCGGCGGCCCGGTGGGCTCTATCAACTGGGGACCGTGGGAGCGCGCGGCTGTTGGACGCCCGGGTCCGGGCCGTGGCTGGCGCAGCTGTGTGCGGGCGGGGAGATCGGCGGGCTTCGGGTCGACACGCGCGGCATCGATCCCGCGGGTGACGCGTTAGGCCCCTACGCCGGCCCCGCGGGTACGGTCGGACTCGTCCGGCGCAGTGCTGCCGTGGAGTGGCTGTTTGGAGCCGAAGTCGTTGCCCGTGCATGGGGAAGCCGGACGCGGCACGCCGGGCCCGGGTCGGCCGTGCTTACGGAGCAACGACCGGTGTCCTTGCGGCTGACGACGGGCATTCGCTTCTCGTTCTTTCCCTCCGGTTGAGCCTGCCTGTTACTTTTTCGCGCCGGCACCGGATTTCCGGACGTCCGTGGACAAGGTCAGGGTGTGGAGGTGAACCGCGGCACGAACCATCGAGACGTGCGGGCTTTTCGCACGCTGTACCAGGACCACTACGGCTTCGTGTGGTCGACGGTGCGTCGGCTCGGGGTCCGAACCGACTCGATCGACGACGCGGTTCAGGATGCATTCTTGGTCGCGTTTCGTCGCTGGAGCGACCTTCCGCGAGATCGTCACCGAGCCTGGCTCTACGGTATCGCCCGCAGGGTCAGCAGCAACGCTCGCCGGCTCGAGCGGCGGCGCCATCGCAAGCACGAAGCGCTGGGGCGGAGGTCGGTCCTGGCCGAGTCCGAGCGGCGGCTCGAGACCTCCGCCGCTCTCGACGGATTCCTGCGTGGCCTCGAACCCCGCGATCGGGAGATCTTCGTGCTCGGTGCCATCGAGGGACTGACCGGGAAGGAGCTCGCTGCGGCGCTTCGGGCAGCCCCAAGCACCCTCCACGATCGGCTCCAAGGGCTGCGTCGGAGGTTCCGTGAAGAGGTCGGGGCAGGTGCTCCCGCGGTGGAACGTCGGAGTCGCCCAGAAGCGTCGGCTGCAGGCTGGGCTGCCCTGCTCCCGCAGCTGTCCGCGGCATCGGCGACCCCGCTGCTCGTCCTGGGCGGGGTCGCGGCGGTGGCAGCGGCCTTGTCGGTGGTGGTCGTGGGCGGACCGGAGCCGCCCGATCGGGCCACGATACCGGCGACGATTGTGCAGCCCGCGTTGGCAGCCGCCGCGACACCTCCCGTCTTTGTTCTTCCGGTGGTAGCCGAAGCCGCTGTTCCCGAGCCACGCCTCGGGCCGACCGCGGCGTCCGCAGCCGTGGGGACCGCCCGCCGGAAGGTCGCACGCGGTCGAGGACTACCTCCATCATCGCCCGGCGTCACATCCGACACGCTCCTTCAGGAGACCCAGTTGGTCGCCGCGATCAAGCGTGAACTGGGCGCCGGCGATGCTCAGCGTGCCTTGGTGCTCTGCGGGCGGCACACGACGAAGTATCGGGAGGGCGCGTTGTCCGATGCCGTCGCGGCACTTCACGTGGAGGCATTGTGCCAGCTGGGACGGGTCGAGCAGGCGGAAGGACACGCTGCCCGGCAGCTCCGTGTGCGTCCCACCAGTCCGGTCGCTGCTCGGCTGTTGCGGGGGTGCCCGTCTCATGCGGACTCGTTGGGGGCGCAGAAGTGAGTGGCGATCCGATGACGTCGAAAAAAAGGGATCGGCGCCGGAAACACGGAGGCGGCCCGGACACGGCGACAGTGATGGCTTCGAACAAAGTAGGACTGTTTGCGTGGTCGCTTCTCCTTGCGACCGCGTGTGTCGAGACTCTCGAACTCGGCGAGACCGATGGCAGCGGTACGACCTCGGCAGCTGAAGATGTGGCGGCCTCGGAAAGTGCGGTTGGGGGGCCCGATGTCGGTAGCGGCGGAGGAGACTGGATTGTCGAGCTCTCGCAACAGCGCTGTGAGGCGCTCTTCACCTGCGGCTGCCCAGACCAGGAGTTCTTCGGTGACCTCGACACCTGCGTGGAAACACAGGTCGCTTGGCTGAACGAGAGACGGGCCGTTGCGATGGGCTCGTTTGCGGCCCAGCGCTCTCAGAGCTGCTACGAAGCGCTGCTCGGTCGAGCAGATGTTGACCGATGCAATGATCTCTTGCCGCCGGCCTCGGCCATCGAAGAATCCGCGGCTGCGTTCTGCGCGTTGTTCATCGGCAGCGCCCTGGAAGGCGAAGCCTGCGTCGAGCCGAACTCCCCGTTCCAAGATGACTCCGTGTGCGCTGAAGGCCTCCGGTGTCGAGCGGGTCAATGTGTGCGCCGGCCCACCGAAGGGGAGGCCTGTCTCGAGACGGATCTCCTGCCGTGCGCGGATGCTGAGGCTTGCATCGACGAGATGTGTCAGCCTCGACGCGAGCTCTTCGAGCCGTGCGAACGGGCGCAGTGCGAAGTCGAGCTGTGGTGCGTCGACGGATTGTGTGTTCCGCGGGGCGCGGCCGGGGAGAGTTGCGAACGAGGGTGGGAGTGCGCCTCCCAGATTTGCACGGACACACAGTGCGAGGCGCCGGGCTCGGCGGTTTGTGGACCCTACGTGTACGAGGAGCAGTAGGCGCAGAGGCTGCACGTTGGTGACAGTCACAGCGGCGCGGTACGATAGTGCGGGTGTGGGGTCGGTGGAGCATCGCGTTCGCGCTTGCGACTTGGCTGGCGGCTCCGGCCTGCGGTGCGTCGGTCTTCCAGTGCCTCACCACCGAAGACTGTGCGGGGCGGCCTGGTGGCTCCTGCGAAGCGAGCGGCCACTGCAGCTTCCCCGACGAGACCTGTCCGAGTGGGCAGCGGTACGGGGAGTTCGCGCCAGAAGCGTTTTCGGAGCTCTGCGTCGACCCCGATGCAGGAACATCCACGTCGTCCGGGTCGGGGGCGGACTCCGCATCCTCGTCCGCGGGAACGACCACCATCGTGCCAGGGACCGGTCTGTCCGACTCCTCCGGACCCGGGTCGACCGGAACCTCCGACGGGTCGTCAACGTCCGCTATCACGGTCTCTGGCACGAGCGGCACCGGGTCGACCGGAGGCGGCGGTACCGACTCCTCGACGGGCGAAACGCCGCCGCTGTCTTTGATCGTCATGGCATCGGTGGCGGCCTGCACGGACGGCCTCGCGAACGACCCCGCAGCATGCGAGCTGAGCACGCTCACCCAGGGCATGAGCGTCGATGCGAGCAACAACGGCACGAAACTCGAGGCCACGACCGCGTTTGTCGCGTTCGAACTCAGCGAGGTTCCTCCCGGCTCCGAGCTCTTGAGCGCCCAGCTGCGTCTGACGACCACCGATGAGCCCAACGCCGAGTCGATGACGCAGACAGGCGAGATTTGGCAGACGACTGCGTTCACCCTCGAGAGCCTGTCGACCGCCCAGCCCGCCCTGGTCGGCGACGCGGCGCTCGCTGCCGACCTCGGTGGCGCGGCGGCGTCCGAGCTGGTGGTCTGGACACTCCCGGTCGCCGAGATCGACCTCGGCGCCACGCTCTACCTTGCCATCGTCCCGACCACCATCGAGGGTGTCGACTACTGGAACAACATGGGCGCGGCGCCCCCCGAACTTGCGCTCGAGTTCAACGAAGGCTGAGTCTCAGCCGCGCATGCGCTTGGCGTTGCGCTTGGCCTTGGGCAGGGCTTCGGCGATGCTGGCAGCGCCGCTGAGCGCCATCTTGGCCGGGCCGGGCAGGGGCACGAGGTCGGCCGCGAGGCGCAGTGCGATAGAGGGGTCCCCGTCACGAAGCGCCTTCACGCCCTCGAGCGCGCGCTTGATCTGGTTTCCGCCAGGAATCTTCTCCAACGCCAGCAGAATGCCCTTCTTCGCGATGGCCTTGCCGTCGACGGCACCGGGTCCGCCGAGCAATCCCGCGAGCACATCCGCGCTCAGCTCGCCTCCGCTGCCTGCGGCGGCCTTGGCTTCCTTGCACTTGCCCGGGCCGACCATCGTACCCGAGGGCGGCTTTTCTCCGCGAGCGCACATCTGGAGGTGCTCTTCGTACTCTGCGTTCTTGGAAGCCATCATCTCGGTCACGCTCTGCTGCGAGGACGCGGCGCCCATCTGCGTGAACATCGAGTCGATACCCGCCTTGTATTTCGCCTCGTACTCTTCGTCGCCAAACGACTTCCGCATCTGGGCCTCGTATTGGACTTGGGAAGACTCGACGTTCGCGTCGAAGTTCTCGACGTAGGCCTTGGCTTCCTCGAGCGATGCCTCGCCCTTCAGGGGCATGGCGTCGAGCGTCCCTTGTGCGATCTGGTCGATCACCGTGGGGTCTCCGCCTTCGGCGAAAGCGACCTGGTACGAAGCCATCAAACCGATCGAGACCGCGCCAACCGCTTCTCGTCGTCGCTGGCTCGCGAGGAGCTGCTGGATGATGGCGTAGTCCTCGTCGGTCCACTCCATCTCCATCTGGCGGCGTGTCTTGACCATGCTGGAGACGACCTGCATCGTGGTGAGCGACCCGGTGGTGATCATCCAGCCCGAGTTCATCGCGGGGTCGACCGCGGCTCGGACCTGAGCCTTGAGGTCATTGATCGGCGTCATTTTCTGCGCCGCGGTCTGCATCCACTTCTGTTGCTTCTTGGAGAGCTTGCCGCCGGATCCCATCTTGCGAGAGAGCTCGACCATCTTGACGGTGTTGGAGTCCTTGAGCTCCACGAGGCCGCTTGGGAGAGGCTTGCCCGTGTGGTCGAGAACCGGCTCGATCACAAGCGAGATCTTCGCCTTCTTCAGGTCCGCGACCGTCTGAGATGCCGGTGCGGGGACCGGGCTGCCCGCCACGGGTCCGGCCTTGCCGAGGGCGGTTTCGAGCGCCGCACGAAGCTTCGCCTCGGTGGCATCGATCTGCTCGTCCATCTGCGCGATGTTGGCCATCATCGCGGCGTCACCGGCTCGGACAGTGTCTTTGGACTCCTGGGGGATTACCGGGGCGGGCTCGGGTTGAGCGGTGTCGGACTTCCCGAACAGCGAGCACGCCGAGCAGAGCAGCAAGAGAAGTGCAGGGGAGCGCAGTGCGGTCATGCCGAGGGACCCTTGGAAGAACCATGCCAAGCGGATTCGCACCGTTGTTTGGAGCCCGGCGGGGTGCTTGGGGCACGAATCGGTACCCCGCGCCGGGACTTGCGTCTCCCGATCTGTCACCCCCCGTTGGCGTACTTCGCCGCGGCCCGCAGCCGACTCGTGGCGTCGGTGCTGACCATGCGGCGGTACAGCGCCTTCCATTGTTTGGCCGTCAGCTCGTCTTCAACCCGGCGTGCGAACTTGAAGTCGTTGCCGAACACAGCGTCGAGTTGGGCGAGCGTTGCAAAGGCGAGGAGCGTGGACAGGGTGCATTCGTCCTGGCCATCGGTGTGGCCCTTGACGAGCTTGCCTGCCGCCTCTCGAAGGACTGAGCCCGGCACCTTGTCGAACGCCTTCGCCCGCTGCGGCCGGTCGAGCTCGCGGAAGAACCCTACGATCATGTACGAGCGGTGCTGGCTGCAGTGCTCGACGAGCTGCTCGTCGAACCCGCGGCCCGGTGCTCGACCCAAGGCTTGATAGGCGTCCAGCGCCCACAACATCACATCGCGGGCTTCGTTGTCGTCTTCGAGTTCGTCGGCGATGCGAGCCGGATCGGTGGCTTCGATCAGGTAGATGAAGTTCGCCGGGACCGACCGGGAGTCGCGGAACATCGTCCAGACGATCGTCTCTTGGGTTGCCTTGGTCTTGCCTTTGATGCAGCCGTTGATCACCTCGAGCCGCTTGTTCAAGGACAGAGTCGGCGCGCCTCGGTACGCCTTCGCGGTGTCGCGGTTCAAGGACCCGCCGGCATTGTTGTCGCGAATCGACCGCTTGTAGGAAGAGAGGGCCTTCGCCTCCGAGCCGAACACACCCAGCGCCGTGAGGTCCTCGGTGATCTGCCCGTGGAGGCCGGACTTACCGCAGAACTCGTTGAGCAGAAACGCCCCGATACCGATCACGGCGGACACGATGAGGAACGGAGGAAATGCCGCGCCCCCGATCACCGTGATCGTGTAGCAGAATCCCATGACGGCGCAGAGGCAGCCTCCAATGGCGGCGACCGTGCCTGCGGTATCCTGGTTCTTCCTCTCCACGCCGACTTGCAGCGCGCTGACGTACAGGCTCAACGCCTCGCCCAAGGGCCCAAGCCCTTTGCAGACCTTGTCCACGGGTCCGCACTTCGCGATGTGGTGCAACCGGTTGGGGGCGACGGCGCCCGTGGCAACGTAGCGGTAGCTCTTCCCGGTGACCTGGGTGCGGAGCCAGTTGAACGCATCGCCAGCGGCGCACAGGGTCTCATCCGTCGCGCCGACGAACGCGACCGCGGCCTGCAGCGAGGATGCGGCGCGGCGGTGGCGGTAGGCCGCATCACCGGCGGCCCCGTCGGGGGAGGTGCACGTGGCGGCCAAGGCCCACGCCCCCAAGATGGTGGAGAACATCCGGCGGGTCGAGTCGGTCCGCTTCAGAGCCTCCACAAAGCGCGCCGTGTGGTTGTCGTAGCCGGCGAGCGCCTCAAGGGCGCGGTCCGTCCCCACGCGGTCGAGCTGGTCGCGCAGGTACGGCGTCTTCATGCCTCGGGTCAGCGCGCGCGCGATGCTGGTGCGGGCGGGCTCCGATGCCAGGCACTTGTACAGCGAGAGCACCGGGCCCCCTGGAGGTGCCCGGCGAAGCTCCGCGGGCACGACCCCACGCGTGACCTGCTCCTTGTGGGAGAGATCTGCGAGGACGTCGAGCAGATCCCTCAAGGCCCGTTCCACCTGCTGCTGCGGCAGGTCTTGGAGCATCGCGATGGGCGTCCGACACAGCTGCTGCGCAGTCCAGTGTTCGGCGACCGCTTCGCCGTGCTTGGGCTCGAGGGTGTGCAGGCGGACCAGGCACGTGGTCAACAGCGCGGGTCGCTTCGACTCGGCCTCCTTGTCGAGTCGTGCCGCAAAGGCCGGCGACATGAGGTAGTCGCGGTAGCTCTGGGCACGCCCCAGGATCGGGCCGAGCGTCACTGCGGCGGCGTCGGTCTTGGCATCGTCGAAGACCTTCTGCACCTCACGGGTCTGAAACAACTCCGCCCGACGCGCGTCGACCAGTGCCTTTCTCGGTTCGAGAACTTCGTACGCCTCGTTGTCGTGCTGCCGCAGGCACTGCCCGCCCTTTCCGATCTTCGCGTCGGGGTCGGCGAGGCTGATGAGGCGGATCGCCCTGGCGAACTTTTTGACCGGGCCGGTCTTCGCGTCTTCGATCGTCTTCGCCGACTTCTTGCGGACAAGCTTGTCGAACCGGTCCCACTCTCCATCCGCGATATCCCGTCCGGCGGGGACGGGGTGGACCATCGTGGATTGCGCACCGCTCATCACCTTCGAGGTGCCCCGAGGTGTGTGTGTTGATCACTCCCGCAACGGTTTTTCCGCCCGCCGGCTAGCGCTTAGGGCGCAGGCGGGGCCGTGGACGTGGCTGCGGTCGGCTTCCGCATGCGCGCAGCAGAGGCGGCCTGACGCTGCATCCGGCGATCCGACTGCGCGGTTGCGCGCGCCGACTTCTTGGCCTGGCGACGGTCGCGGCGGGCCTCCCGACGAGCCTGCGCCTTGGTCGGCTCGGCTGCGGCGGGCCCTCGGTCGATGCGAGCGCCGAAGATGCTCATGTACTTGCGACCGCTCTCGGTCCCAGCGCCAAACGCTCCGAACAACGCGCGCCATCCCTTGGCCTTGGGGTCGGTCGCACTGCCGCGGGTCCACCAGCCGAGGCCGGGCCCGATCACCTTGGTGTCGCTCTCCGGGGTCTTCCACCGTGTGAACAGGGCAGGGACCATCTGAAGCATCTTGCCCTTGACCCGGATGTCCCACCACGCGAACGCGCCGAACGTGCCCTGGTTCTCGCCCCGCTCGATGTGCCACACGAGCGGGAACTGCACGAAGTCGAGGTTCTCGCCCTTGCGGACCTGCGTGTACACGGCCGGGATGACGAACGCGGCCGTGTCCTTCGCGAAGTTGTTGTCGCGAACGAACAGCGGCATCAGCCAGTACAGGCGGCGCTGCGCGTAGGCTTCGGAGAAGTAGAACACCGGCGGCACGACGGCGGTCGAGACCTTGTGCTGCTGACGCCACTGCCACACGACGAGTCCAGCTTCGAAGAAGCGTCGGTCTTCGCGGCGTTTCGAGATGAACACCGGAGGCGCGGCGAGGGTGAGGCTGCGGTCCTCGAGCCGATGCGCCTTGCGGTACCACAGCGGGAAGAAGAACGACCGCTTGTGGGTGTTGGTCGTGCGCAGGCCGAAGTTGCCGGCGTACCAGCCCAGCGTCTTGCCCGGCTCGTTGGTCACACCGAACACCGGGGTGTAGAGCTTCACGCTGCCCGGCTTGCGGTCGTAGTAGTAGACCAGCGCACCATGGGTGCGGCGACCGTTGCCGTCTTTGCCATACAGGAACAGCGGAGCGCTGCCCCACAGGGTGTACCGGCTCTTGGGGTCGTCCCCGGCCTGGAATCCGCCCTTTTGGAAGCGGAACAGCAGCGGCACGTACCCCGTGAACCGGGTGTTCCGCTGCAGACGGAACATGTCGAAGTAGCCGATCGGGGCGAGCGAGAAGCGGCTGTGGTCGTAGCCTTTCTTGCCACCAAACACGAACGGGAACGCGGCCCATCGGCGGCGGCCATCGGCGCGCTGCCGGTCGAACCACAGCGGCACCGCGATGGTGGTGTGCTCGTCCTTGGCCTTGTCCTCGAAGTGAAAGATCGCAGGGAGGGCGATCAGGCGGCGCTTCTTTTCAGAGTCGGCCCACCACCACAACGGGGCCACGCCCGCGTTGAGACCCTTGCGGCTCAGACGGTGGAATCCGGGCCCGACGATGTACGTGTGCGTGTGGCGCACCCGGTCGCGAGAGAAGAAGAAGGGAAGTCCCGCGTCCACGTCCACGCCACCAGGCTGCCGCTGGCGGAAGTACAGCGGCGCGACGGCCAGACCCTTGCGCGGCTTGTCACCGCGGACATTGCTCCGCCACACCAGCGGCGAGTACATGTCGAGATCGTCCGTTGGCGTGCGTCGCCGGAGGTACAGCGGTGCCGCGACGGTGTGCGAGGAGCGTCCGCCTTCGACCGGGTGGGCGTCGTGGAATACCAGCGGCAACACACCCCAACCGTCGCGGTCGGAGGTCTTGCGGCGGTAGTACAGGCCGTAGACCGCGGTCTTGTCCGCGCCTTTGGCATACATGCCGCCGATCGGGCTCATCACGGTGGTGCGCCCAGGGAGCTGTCGGCGGTAGTACAGCGGGAACAGGACGCTGTGCCGCTCGGCTCCGTTGCCGCGTTGCACGTCCCACGCGATCCCTGCCACGCCGAGCGTGCGGGACGTCGGGCTCTTGGAGCGCACGAACACGGGCGAGACGGTCAGCCGCTCTTGCTTGTCTTTCGAGGTGACATCGCCGATCAGCAGCCACGGGATCATCCCGTAGCGGTACTGCGGGCCGTTGCCCCAGAACGCCAGCGGAGCGATCCCGCCTGCGCTGCCGGCCTTGTCGTGGTGGTGGTAGACGGGCCCGGCGACGACGGTGCGTCGGTCCGCGGCAGCGTCCCGGACGTGCCACAGCAGGGGCGTGACCACCTGGTAGTTCTTGCCCTCGCCCCAACCGACGAAGGTCATGGCCGGGACCAGGCCCAGGTGCATGCGACCGCCGCGGCGATCTCCGTACCCGAGCGGGCCGGCAACCCACAGGCTCCGCGCCGGCTTGGCCTCACTGGCCGGACGTTTTGCGTGCCACACGAGGCCGGCGACGGTGCCGAAACGGCGGCCGTCGGGACCCTGGGCGAATCCGGTGAGCGCAGGGACGATGCCGAAGCCCCAGCCATTTTGGCCGCGACGTCCGCCGCCTACCGGTGTCCACACTGCGGTGCTCTTGGGCGTGCTGCGCGTCAGGACCAGCGGCGCGAACACGTTGGTCGTGCGGCCGTAGGTCTTGTCGTGGAACCGGTAGAAGAGGGGCGCGGCGACGATGTTGCGCTGGTTGGGATCGTCGTACCAACCGAGGGGACCGGCGATCGTCAGCTTGCTGCCCTTGAGGCTGTTGCGGGCGTGCCAGACCAGCGGCGTGACGGATAGCAGGCTGCCGTCGGGATCTTTGGTGCCGAAGGTCAACGCAAGCGGAACTGACCAGGCCGACTTGCGGCGGGCGGTGTCAGTCCGGCGGATCCAAGGCAGTGACCACACTTCTTTGCGGTTTCCGAACTCGCTTTGGTGCAGCAAGAAGAACGGGGCGAACGCCGAGAACTTGCGGCCTTTGAGCTTGTTGTGGCCGCCGAAGTAGACCAGCGAGTAGTCGAACCGCTTGAGCCCGCGTTGAAAGCGGAAGAAGAACGGCGCCGCCACGAAGTGCCTCCGATCATTTTGAAGATCGGCGTCTTGCGTGTCCTTGTGGCCGTACCAGAAGAACAGGGCCGACACGCCGCGGAAGCTGTCGGGCGTCTTCTGTTGGTAGTGGGCCGGGACGACGAGGAAGTTCTTCACGAACTTCGTGCCCCACCACCAGACCAGCGGGAACTGGCCGAAGTTGAACTGCTCTCCCACACGGCGGTAGCCCATGAGCAACGGCGCCGCGCCCCAGACGGTCTTGCGCTCGGAGTAGCTGCCGAAGAAAAGCACCGCCGGGTTCATCCAGCGTCGACGCTCCATTCGCTTGTCGTACCAAGCGAATGTGAGCGAGAGGTCCGCGTGCAGCAGCTTCTCGGGGTGGCCGGCCCTGGGCGTTCTGTGGATGAAGAACGGCGGGATGGCCTTGGTTCGGTGGGTGTCGAACTCGCGGTTGAACCACAGCGGCGGGATGTTGCGCTGACGGATCAGCGTCGGTGACTCGCGTCTCGTTGCGTCCGGGTCGGCACCGGGCTCCGGGGTCGGGTCGGAACTTGGGCTGGCGGCCGCCGGAGATTCGGGCGGAGGCGCAAACGCGGTTGCGGAACCGAGCGACACTCCCGGAGCTTGGGGCGGGATGAGAGCGGCTGGAGAGCGCACGGGCGTGTGCGCGATCGAACCAGCACGCACGGTGCTCGGCGTCAGCACGAACAGGGCGGCCAGCGTGAGCAGCCATGCCAGGCGCGAGGCCCGACGAGGTGGTTGGTTGTGCGCTGCCGGCACGGGTCGCGACGGTCTACGACACTGTGCGGTTTGCGGTCAATGGCGCGGGGTTCGACCCTACGATCGGGATCACGGTCGGCCCCAGGCTGCCGCGAACGTTTTGACAGCGGGCGGCGGACGCACTACACCGCCGCGCATGTCCCAAGCCGCTGCTTCACCGCCACCCGAATCGTTGCGCGTCGACGTGTCCGCGATGCGGCGGCGCGGCGAAACCCACGGCCGCGTGGAGGCGGATCTCCCCGCCGAGTGGCTTGCGCAGGCGCTCTGCGATACTGACGCCGAGGTTCGCGATGGTGGACGGGTCTCCTTTGACCTCAACCTGCCCGGTGATGGGCCTGTGATCGTCTCCGGCAAGCTCTCCGTCACATTTGTCGTCCCGTGCGGGCGCTGCCTCGAGGACGCCGTCGTCGATGGGAACAGCCGTATCGACGCCATGTTTGTGCCCTCAGGGACCGCTGTGGCCCGCCAGGACGATGATGAGGACGGTCTCGCCCTCGACGAGGAAGCCCTGGACAGCTGGCCTTATGATGGAAGGTTCATCGATCTGGCTCGCGTCGTGACCGAGTACGTGAAGGTTGCCTATCCGATGCGGGCGCTGTGTGCGAAGGGCGAGGCGTGCGAAGGCCTCTGTTCAGGCTGTGGAAACAACTTCAACGAGGTTCCGCCCCGGCTTGCCGGCAAACGCGCGTTCTGCGTGAAGTGCGACCAAGAGTTTCTGGGCGCTGTCGGCGAACCCCCGGCCGAGGCGGACGCCGACGCGGAAGAACCCCCCAAGTCGACCGCGCTTGCGGACGCCTTGAGAAAGCTCCAGTTGCCGGACTGAAAACCCGACTTAGGCCCTTGCCGCCGGGTGCGGGCCGCCACTACACTCCCGCCTCTTCGAGGGCCCGATGGCTGTACCTAAGAAACGAACGTCTTCCTCGCGTCGCAACATGCGTCGTGCCAACCACGACAAGATCACCGCGCCGAACCTCGGACCGTGCCCCAACTGCGAAGAGCTGATGATCAGCCACCGCGTGTGCCCGGCCTGCGGTCAATACCGCGGACGCGAGGTGGTCGCGGTCGCCCAGGACTAGGTTCTCGTTCATGACCAAGGGGGACGGTTGTCCTCCCTGGTCATGGCCCTGACCGCTTCCTTACCTCTCTTTACAAGCCGTTCCTCGAACCCGTCTGCGTTGATGAGCTTCAAGGCTTTTCCATGGCAAACGCTAGGATCGCCCTGGATGCTTTCGGTGGAGACTCTTGCCCCGGCCCCCAGATCGAAGGGGCCCTGCAGGCCGTGCGAACCGGCGGGGTTGATGTCGTCCTCGTTGGCGACGAACAAAAACTGAAGACCGCCCTCGACGCCCTGGCGCGCGATTGGACCTCCCTGCCGATCCGGATCCACCACGCGCCGGACGTCATCACGATGCAGGACAGCCCAAGCAAGGCGGTCCGCGGAAAACCGAGCGCTTCGATGCCGCAGTGCTTCGAGTTGGTCAAGACCGGGGACGCCGACGCGGTGGTCTCGGCGGGAAACTCGGGCGCGATGTTGGCGTGCGGCCTCTTCAAGTACCGCCGCATCAAAGGGGTCGACCGACCCGCGCTGGTCACCTCGACGCCGACCCGCAACGGCAAGCTGACCGCGTTCCTCGACGTCGGTGCCAACGTCGACTGCAAGCCGGTCAACCTGGTGCAGTTCGCCGTCCTCGGTGCCGTCTATGCCGGGTTCAAGCATGGACGGACGCGGCCGAACGTCGGGCTGCTCTCCAACGGATCTGAAGACGGCAAGGGCACCGAGCTCACGCGTGTCGCCCATCAGTTGCTGCGAGAGCACCCCAGCGAGGCGTTCGAGTACGCAGGCTACGCCGAGGGGTCCGATCTCATGGCCGGGGCGGTCGACGTGATGGTGACCGACGGCTTCACCGGGAACATCGCGCTCAAGGTCATGGAAGCGACGGGGCGGACGATCGGCGGCTGGCTCAAGGACGCGATCATCGGCAGCACGCGTTCCAAGATGGGCGCCCTACTGATGAAGCCCGCGTTGATGGAACTTCGCTCCGCGCTCGACCCCGACGTGTACGGTGCCGCGCCGCTGCTGGGCGTTCGTGGTTTGGCCTTCATCTGTCACGGCTCCGCCAGCGCCAACGCAATCGCGCACAGCCTCGAGTTTGCGGGACGCTCCGTCTCCGAGAAGCTCGCGCCGCAGCTCGAGGCCGCGGTTGCCCAACACAAACCCCTCTTCGATGCCGCCAAGGCGGCCGAAAACGCCTCATGACCACTCTCGCATTCTTGTTTCCTGGACAGGGCTCTCAACAGGTCGGCATGGGCAAGGCGCTCTACGATCAGAGCCCGGCTGCCAAAGCGATCTTCGATGAGGCCGATGAGGCGCTGGGCTTGTCGATCTCCAAGATGTGTTTCGAGGGACCGGCCGAGGACCTCACCCTCACCGCGAATACGCAGCCGGCGATTCTGACGACGTCGGTCGCTGCGCTTGCCGTGCTTCGTGAACGCACCGAGTTCAAGCCTGCATTCTTCATGGGGCACAGCCTCGGAGAATTCTCGGCTCTGGTCGGCGCCGGCGCGCTGAAGTTTGCCGACGCCGTCAAGCTCGTTCGACTCCGAGGTCAAGCGATGCAGGATGCGGTGCCGGCCGGCATCGGTGGGATGGCGGCGGTCATCGGCATGGACGGCGACTCGCTGGAGGCGTTGTGCAAGGAGGCGGCGCAGGACCAAGTCCTCAGCCCCGCGAACGAGAACGGTGGCGGCCAGATCGTCGTCGCCGGACATGCCGAGGCTGTCGCCCGGCTGGTGGCGCTGGCCAAGGAAAAGAAGGCGCGCGCCATTCCGCTCAAGGTTTCCGCGCCCTTCCATTGTGCGCTCATGCAGCCGGCTGCGGATCGGCTTGCGGAGGCGCTCACCAACATCGAGGTGGGCGCGTTTGAAGCACCGGTGATCACCAACGTGGAGGCCGAGCCCAACGAAGATCCCTCGCGCGTTGCCGAGCTTCTCGTTCGTCAGGTCACGCACCGAGTGAAGTGGGAAGCCTCCGTGCAGAAGGCTGCGCACCTGGGCATCAACGCGGCGCTCGAGGTGGGCCATGGGAAAGTGCTTGCCGGGTTGGTGCGTCGCATCGATCGCAGCGTGAGCGTCCGTGGGGTCGGTTCCCCGGACGATATCGATGTGCTACACGAGGGCGCTTGATGGAGTCCTCCAACGCACTTCCCGCGTCCCTCGACCTGACGGGGCGCCGTGCCCTTGTGACGGGCGGAAGCCGCGGTATTGGCCGCGCGATCGCCATCACGCTGGCGGCTCGCGGTGCGGCGGTTGCGGTCAACTACGCGCGCGGTGAAGCAGCCGCCCGTGAGGTCGTGGCCGCGATTGAAGAGGCTGGCGGCAAAGCCGTGGCCGTCGGATTCGACGTCAGCGACGCCGACGCTGTGACGGCTGGCTTCAAGCAGGTCACGGAGGCTCTCGGCGGCCTCGACATTCTGGTCAACAATGCGGGCATCTCGATCGATGCGCTGCTGATGCGGGCCAAAGAAGAGGACTGGGAGACGCTGCAGCGCGTCAACCTCCGCGGCACCCTGTTGTGCAGCAAGGCAGCCACGCGGTCGCTCCTGCGCGCGAAGGCTTCGGGTCGCATCATCAACATCACTTCGGTCGTCGGCGAGCAAGGCAATGCCGGGCAGACGATGTACGCCGCAACCAAAGCAGGCGTCATCGGCATGACCAAGTCGATCGCCCGCGAGCTCGCGTCGCGCGGCTGTACGGTCAACGCCGTCGCGCCGGGCTTCATCGCCACCGACATGACCGATGCTGCGCTTGTCGGCGATGCCCGCGACACGCTGATCAGCAACATTCCCCTCGGGCGCATCGGCGCCACCAACGACATCGCAGAGTCCGTGGCCTTCTTGGCTTCGGACGCCGCCGGCTACATCACCGGGCATGTGCTCCGGGTGAACGGCGGCCTTCATATCTGAGTCTTTCGGGCCTCGACGAGGCCGCGACAACCCACTCCCCGAAATTACGAGACAAGCCAATGTCCGACATCGAGAGCCAAGTCAAAGAGATCATCGTCGAACAGCTCGACGTCAAACCCGAAGACGTCAGCGACAGCAAGACGTTCCAAGACGACCTGGGCGCCGACTCCCTGGCGATCGTTGAGCTCGTGCTTGCGCTCGAAGAGCGCTTTGAAGTGAAGATCCCCGACGACGAGGTCGACAAGATCAAGACCGTCGGCGACGCGATCAGCTTCGTGAAGAGCCACGCTCAGGAGTAGGGCGAACCACCCGACCGGACCTGGGGGCGGGCGCGCGCGGCCGTCACCTCGTTGCTCTTCTCGGCCCCGCAATGTGGGGCCACGTCGAGGAGGGCCGAGTCCCGCGCGCTACCCGAAATCGAGATCGACGTGACAAGACGCAGAATTGCCATCACCGGAGTCGGCCTTGTGACGCCCCTGGGAATCGGTCTCGAGGACAACTGGCGACGCTTGCGAGCCGGAGAGTCCGGGATCGGTCCCATCACGCGTTTCGACGCGTCAGGCTACACAACGACCATCGCCGGTGAGGTCCGCGATTGGGACCCCGCGCCGTGGATGCCCAAGAAAGAGGTCCGCCGCAGCGACATGTTCATCCAGTTCGCGATCGCGGCTGGGGACATGGCGATGGAGATGGCGGGGCTCCGAGAGAAGACACCCGACCCCGAGCGCGCGGGTTGTTACGTCGGCTCCGGAATGGGCGGACTGACGACGATCGAGGCAACCCTCGAGAAGGTCGGCACCAAAGGTCCGCGGCTGGGGATCAGCCCGTACTTCACGCCCGGCGTGATCATCAATCTGGCGCCCGGCCAGTTGTCGATTCGCTACGACCTCAAGGGCCCGAACATGTCGATGGTCTCGGCCTGTTCGACCGGTGCGCACTCGGTCGGCGAGGCCGCGCGACTGATCGAACGCGGCGACATGGACATCATGGTGGCCGGCGGAACCGAATCCACCGTGACCCAGCTCGGCGTCGGCGGGTTTTGTGCCTCCCGTGCTCTGTCCACCCGCAACGACGAGCCAACGAAAGCCTCCAGGCCGTTCACTGCGTCCCGCGACGGCTTCGTGCTCAGCGAAGGCGCCGCGATCATGGTGCTGGAATCCTACGAGCACGCGAAGGCTCGGGGCGCGAACATCATCGCCGAGCTGGTGGGCTATGCCGCCAACTCGGACGCCCACCACATCACCGCACCCGCTCCCAATGGAGAGGGCGGTGCTCGGTGCATGAAGCTTGCCCTCAAAGATGCCGGGATCTCGCCCGAGCAGGTCGGCTACATCAACGCGCATGCCACCTCGACCGATGCGGACATCCTCGAGACCGCGGCGATTCGGACCGTTTTTGGCGCTCATGCCGACGCGGGCAGCGGCGGGCTCGCCGTGAGCTCCACCAAGTCGATGCACGGGCACCTGTTGGGCGCGACCGGTAGCCTCGAGGCTGCGATCGCCGCGCTTGCGCTGCGTGACGGCGTCCTGCCCCCGACCATCAACCTCGACGACCCCGACCCTCTGTGCGATCTCGACTACGTGCCTCACACCGCACGTGAGGCCGACATCGAGTACGCGATGAGCAACAGCTTCGGCTTCGGGGGCACCAACGCCTCCATCGTGCTTCGAAAGGCTTGAGTGATGGCTGGCGTTCGGCTGTACTTCGGAAGCGATCACGCGGCGATCGAGCTCCGGGACCACCTGGCCACCCGCGCGCGCGAGGCCGGCCACGAGGTCGTTGCAACGCTCGGGCCCGCGGAGCCGACCGAAAAGGCGGACTACCCGGATGTCGCCGTGCAGGTGTCTGAGCGGGTTCGAGACGATGCCGGCGCGTTCGGCGTGCTGGTGTGCGGGACGGGCCAGGGGATGGCGATCACGGCCAACCGCGTCGCGGGGATCCGGGCCGTCGTTTGTTCAGAGACGTTCAGCGCCGCGATGGGTCGGGCCCACAACGACGCGAACGTGCTGTGTGTCGGTGCAAGGGTCGTCGGGCTGGGCCTGGCGACCTCCATCTTCGACGCGTTTCTTGCCACTGCCTTCGAGGGCGGTCGGCACCTGCGCCGCGTTGACAAGATCACCGCGCTGGACGCCTGATCCCCGACGTCTTCGGCCGTCTGCGCAATCGCCGGGTCGGTGAGCGCCCGTCATTCGCGGTATCATCCTCACGAGCTCGTGCAGTGTCCGGTTTGCGGTAGCCCGAGCACCAAGGTGCTCGATTCCCGAGAGGGACGGGACGGTCGTTCGATTCGGCGCCGCCGGACGTGTAATGAGTGCGGCCATCGTTTCACCACGCATGAGCGGGTCGACGAGCAGCTGCCTGCCGTCGTCAAGCGCGACGGGGCAAAACAACCCTTCGATCGGCGGAAGCTGCTGCGGGGTCTCGAGGCGGCGTGCCGAAAACGCGGCATCAAGAACGACCAGCTCGAGAGCATCGTTCAGCAGGTCGAGCAGTGGTGCACCACGCGGGGCGACCGCGAGATTCTCGCGTCGGAGGTTGGCGAGCGGGTGATGGAGATCCTGCACGAACTCGACGAGGTCGCCTACGTCCGGTTCGTGTCGGTCTATCGCAGCTTCGAGACCATCGCCGAGTTCGAGCGACTGTTGCACGAGATGGAGAAGCGTCAGCGGGTCAACATCGAGGGACAGCGGACGCTGTTCGAATCGGCGGGCAATGGCAACAAGAAGAAGCGCAGCGAACCCCAGTGACGCCGAGCTCGACCGCTCGATGATGCGGCGGGCGGTCGTGTTGGCGCGCCGAGGACTGGGGTCGACGTATCCCAACCCTTCGGTCGGAGCCTTGGTGGTGCGCGATGGGCTCGTTGTCGCGACGGGGCGCACCGCGCCGACCGGAGGCCCGCACGCAGAAGCTCGTGCGTTGAACAAGGCTGGCGAAGCCGCGCGAGGGGCCACCTTGTACGTCACGCTCGAGCCGTGCTCTCATCATGGTCGGACCCCTCCGTGCACCGACGCGATCAAGCGGGCCCAGGTGGCGCGCGTCGTCTATGGCGTGGAAGACGTGGCGGCACACGCCTCCGGAGTGGCCCGAGAGATCCTGCGCAAAGCCGGCATTGAGGTGAGCGTGGGCGTGGAGGCTCAGCGGTGTTTCGCGGTTCACGAACACTACCTGCATCACGCCGGTACGGCTCGTCCGTTCGTCACCCTCAAGACCGCGGCCAGCCTCGATGGCCAGGTCAGCGTTCGCACCGGGGACAGCAAGTGGATCACCTCAGAGCGCTCCCGCAAGGTCGGGCACGGCCTCCGGGCGGAGCACCATGCAATCGCGGTGGGGATCGGGACGGTGCTCGCCGACGACCCGTCGCTCAGCGTCCGATGGGTCAAGGGCGTCGATCCGCGCCGCATCGTGTTCGACTCCACGCTTCGCCTCGCGGGTGCGCGGAAGAAGTCCATCTGCTCGCCCGGCACGCTCGTGTTGCACACCGCAGCAGCACGCGCCGCGGACGCGGACGCCCTGCACGATTGCGGGGTCGAAACGGTGCGAGTGCAGGCGACTCGGGACGGCCGCGTGAGCGTCCGCGCGGCAGTCCGCGCGCTGGGCCGCTCCGACGTGCGTTCGCTGCTCGTCGAAGGCGGCGGCAACCTCGTCGGGGCGTTCGCCAAGGCCGGTACCTGGGACCGGTGGTTCTGGTTCTGCGCCCCCAAAGTCCTCGGAGAGGGCACCGCAGCGGTGGCTGGCGTCAGTTGGGCGAAGGTGGCGAGCACGCCTGCGCTCGAGGTGGAACGTCGGACGGTGCTTGGGGATGACCTGCTCACCGTGCTTCGCCCTCGGCGTGACGCTCCGTAAGTCGCCTGCTACAACCGCCGCGTGTTCACGGGCTTGGTGCAAGCAACCGGCACGTTGGTCCAAGTGACCGACGTTCGCGACGGTCGTCGCCTGACCCTGGAGTGTCCCTTCGATGCACGTGACCTCGAACTCGGCGCATCGGTGGCCGTGGACGGCGTCTGCTTGACGGTGGTCGAGTCCGGTGCCGGCACAGCGTCGTTCGACGCCGCGTTCGAGACCCTGCGCGCAACCACACTCGGATCCAAGGAGGTCGGCGCTGCCGTCAACCTCGAGCCCGCGCTGCGACTCGGTGATGCACTCGGTGGGCATCTCGTCTCCGGCCATGTCGATGGCGTGGGCCAGCTGCGCACGCTCGAGCTTCGCGGCGACGCGTGGGAGGTGTGGATCGATGCCCCGGCGGACTTGCACCGCTACATCGCCCCCAAGGGCTCGGTGACTGTTCAAGGCGTCAGCCTGACCGTCAACGACGTCGATGACCGCGGCTTCATGGTCGGCATCATCCCGCACACGTTGTCGGTCACCACGCTCGGCGGTTTGTCCGTCGGCAACCCGGTCAACCTTGAGGTGGACGTACTCGCACGGTACGTCGCCCGACTTCTGCAGTGCGAGGGCGAGGCCGCTGCGCCGCGCTCCCGCGTGACCCGATCTCTGCTTCAACAGGCGGGCTTCGCCACCGAGGACGAGCGATGAAGAACGAAGAAAAGCGAATCGATATCGAGTCCCTCGAACGCGCCATCGAGGCCTATGGCCGCGGGAAGATGGTGGTGCTCGTCGACGACAAAGAACGGGAGAACGAGGGCGACCTCGTGATCGCGGCCGAGCACTGTGGTCCGGGCGACATCAACTTCATGTGCAAGTACGGGCGGGGGCTGATCTGCCTGGCACTCACCCCGGAACGGGTCGATGCGTTGCGGCTTCCGATGATGGTGCCGACCGACCCCGGCGACATGGGCACCGCGTTCACGGTCTCCGTCGAGGCACGCCATGGCGTCACGACTGGAATCTCCGCGGCCGATCGGGCCGAGACCGTACGGGTCGCCGCCGATCCGGACTTCACCGCGGACGACCTCGTGAGTCCTGGGCACATCTTCCCGCTTCGCTCCCAACCCGGCGGCGTGCTCGTGCGCTCGGGGCATACCGAAGGCGCGGTCGACCTGTCCCGCCTTGCCGGTTGCAAGCCCGCCGGTGTCATCTGCGAGATCATGCGCGACGACGGAGAAATGGCGCGTATGGACGACCTCGAGGTGTTCGCGAAGGAACACGACCTGCCGGTCCTGAGCATCGCCGACCTGATCGAGTATCGCCTCGGCAAGGAGGACCTGGTCGAGGAGGTTGAGCACCCGCCGCTGGCATCGGCCGTGCTTGGCGTCAACCCCGACGCGGGGTGGTCGGTTCGGACGTGGCGTTCGTCCGTCTCCCCGGACACGCACTACATGACGATGTCCAAGGGGGACCTCTCCGACGGTGGTCAAGAGGAACCGGTGCTCCTTCGAGCCCAGCGCGCCAACATGCTGCGCGACGTGTTCGGGTTTGGGGATGGAGCCGGAAGCCGAGTTCGCAGCGCGTTGTCACAGATCGACCGGGCAGGGCGCGGCGTATTCCTCTACATCATCGGGCAAGAGGCGCAAGACGTCCGCTCGTTGGTTGGGGCGACCGGAGAGGATCCGGGGGAAGGTGGTCTGGGTCTGCGTCCCGCCGAGCAGGGGTTCCGGCAGTTCGGACTCGGGGCTCAGGTGCTTCGTACGCTGGGACTCCGCCGCATTCGGGTGCTGACGAACAACCCTCGGCGGATCATCGGTCTGCGCGGCTACGGCATCGAGGTCGCTGGAACGGTTCCGCTGGAGGTTCAGGCGTGACACGGCGGCCATCGGTGCTGCTGATCGTCAGCGGCGGCATCGCGGCCTACAAGGCTCCTGCGCTCGTTCGGGCGCTCGTCAAGCGCGGGCACGAGGTTCAGGTCATCGCGACCTCGGCCGCGCTCTCCTTCACAACCGAGCTCTCCCTTTCCACCGTGAGCGGCCGGCCGGTTCGTTCATCGCTGCTCGACCCCGCATCGGAGGGGACCGTCGGGCACATCGAACTCGCGGACCAGCCAGACCTCGTCGTGGTGGCCCCGGCGACCGCGGACCTCATGGCCAAGGCCGCGCATGGTCTCGCCGGCGATCTCGCGTCGACCGTGTTGCTGGCGACCGGGGCCCCCGTGTTGTGGGCGCCCGCCATGAACACCAACATGTGGAGTCACCCCGCCACGGTCGCCAACGTTGCGACCCTCGCCGCGCGCGGGGCGACGTTTGTCGGTCCCGACGCGGGAGAGTTGGCGTGCGGCTGGGTGGGGGAGGGGCGCATGATCGACCCCGATATCATCGCGGACCGGGCCGACGCGATGCTTCGCGGAACCTCGTCTTGGTCTGGCAAGCGCGTGCTCGTGTCCGCGGGTCCCACACGCGCGTATCTCGACCCTGTTCGTTTCTTCTCCAATGCCTCCACGGGCGCGATGGGGTTTGCGCTCGCGGAGGTCGCCGCGGCACGGGGCGCAGATGTGGTGCTGGTCAGCGGCCCCGTACAGCAATCGACGCCCGCGGGTGTTCGCCGTGTCCAGGTGGATACAGCGGAGCAGATGCTCGAAGCGATGGACGCCGAGCTGTCCGAGGGAAACGTTGATCTGGTCGCCATGGTGGCCGCGGTTTCCGACCTCGTCTCGTCGCAGCCCTCGTCCGAGAAACTTCCCAAGGACGACATGACCAAGGCGCTTGCTGCTGGCCTGCTCGTCGAGGGCGTCGACGTGCTGAGCACGCTCACGGACCGCCATGCCAAGCGGACCCACTTCTTGGGCTTTGGGGCGCAGACGGTGGTGCCGCCAGCCGACGATGCCGCGGTACGTGCGGCCCTCGTCCAGGCCGGACAGACCAAGCTGCGGAAGAAAGGCGCGCAGTCGATCTTCGTCAACCGCGTCGGCGTGCCGGGCGTTGGCTTTGGCAGCGACACCAACACCGGCGTACTGCTGCTGGGCGGCGGCGACGATGTGCGCGACGCGGGTCCTACGCGTCCGAAAGGAGAACTCGCCGGGTGGATCCTGGACGAGCTGATCACCGAGGTGGATGGCGAATGAGTGAGGAACTCGAGATGCTTGCGCACCAGGTCGCGCTTCGGCTGCGCCGCTTGCAGGGGGCCCATGACACCCAGTACGTCCGTGTCGGCACGGCGCCTCCGGGCGTAGCGGAGGCTCCAGCCCCGGCCGCCGGTGCGCCGGCTGCTCCAACCTCGCAGATGCAGCGGGCACCGCAGCACCGGGCCGCAGCACCGGCTCAGCGGGTTCCGACGCGCAATGCTGGCAAGTCGGTGGATGCCCAGGCTGCACTGCGGAGTCAGGCCGAGAGCTGGAGCGCTGCGACGAAGCTCGAGTACTTGCGCAAGAAGAACGTCGGCGATTGCCAGCGTTGCGGGCTCTGCCAGACTCGCCAGAACATCGTGTTCGGCGTCGGGAACGCCGAGACGAAGATCATGTTCGTCGGCGAGGCTCCGGGCGGGGACGAGGACCGCACCGGGGAACCTTTTGTTGGGCGAGCCGGACAGCTGCTCGACAAGTGGCTCATCGAGCTCGGGATGTCTCGAGGGGACGTGTACATCGCGAACGTTCTCAAGTGTCGTCCTCCAGGAAATCGAGACCCCAAGCCCCAGGAGGTCGAGCGCTGCTCGCCGTTCCTTCGTGCACAGATTCGTGCGATCCGGCCGGCGGTCGTGGTCGGCCTTGGTCGGCACGCTGGGACGCTTCTGTCGCGCCGCGAAGACATGTCCTTGAGGGCCATGCGCGGGGCTCGTCTCGAGTACGATGCGACCTCCCCCAAAGAGGCGCCTCGCAGCGTCGTTATCCCACTGGTCGTGACGTACCATCCCGCCTATGTCCTGCGACAAAGCGGAGACGCGCAGACCGAGGCGACAGGCTTGGTGATGACCGACCTGCGTCGTGCGATGGACATCGCGCAGCAGAGCGTCCACCCCACGCCGTGAGCACCCAGTCAAGTCTTCGGCGAATCTCTGCGTCGTTGGTGATGTGCGGGGGCGATCTCGGAAGAGATCCTGAAAACGGTTGACGCCGATGGGCCGCCCTTCTAAGTTGGCCACCCCCGATGGACGCGGGGGTCCAGGCGCATGACGAAGGCTGAACTCATCGAGAGAATCGCGCGTTCACGCAACCTGCCGCCCGACATCACCAAGAAGGATGTTGCGGCCATCCTCGGCATCGCGTTCGAGGAACTCGCAACGTACTTCGCGAAGGCGAAGGTCACGCGAACCAGCTCTCCTCGTTTCACGTTTCCACGATTCGGAACGTTCACGAAGAAGAAGCGTCCTGCACGTCGTGGCGTCAACCCGCGCACGTTGGAGCCGATGCAAATCGACGCGTCCTGCACGGTTGATTTCAAGGCCAGCAAAGAGCTCCGGGACCAGATGAACGGCGCGGTCGCCAAGGCGAGCAAGACGACCAAGACCTCCCGTCGCTCCACGGCCAAGACAGCCGGAAAAGCCACCGGCAAGACCACCGGCAAGACCACCGGCAAGACCACCGGCAAGACCACCGGCAAAGCGAACACGAACCCGTCCTCTGCGAGCAAGCCGGTGTCTCGGGCGAAGGTCGCTCCAAAGAAACGGAGCACCAAGGTCTCCGCGGCGAAGCTGGCGAAGGTCGCCCCGAGCGGTCGCCGACTCACGCCGAGGGACGAGGATGCAGAGCTGGACGCGTTGATCGACGACGAGAGCTTGTTCGTCGAGCTGCCAGCGACACGGCTCAAGCGCGTGCGTCCGGCCGCAACCCGAGGCCAAACCTCGGACAAGCCAGACTCGACCGAGACCGGCTGAGCTCACCGCCGACGCCCGCCGCCCCTGGGCTCGCGACGAAACGACTGGTTCTTGGCGTGAACCGGCGTGATGCGCCGCAACTGACGGCCTGACATCGCGCGCGTATAGTGCCCGACCTATGTCCGGGACCGAAGGATCATGGCGTGACAGCGCGTTTCATGCTCTCGCACGCTGGGGCACCGAGCGTCCTTGGCGAGTGCTTGGCGTCTTGCTGATCGCGCTGATCGGCTTTGCTGCGACGCTGCCAGGTTTGGCGGTGACCACCTCGCGGACCAACATGGTCTCCGACGAGGACCCGCAGCAACGGCGGATGAACGCGTTCTACGATCGCTTCGGGCGGCCGGACTACCCGCTGTTCGTGATCTCGGGTGGGAGCCCGGACGACCGCCGGACGGTCGTCGATTCGATCACCACCGTCCTGGAAAAAGACCCAGCGCTGAACGGACGCGTGTTCGGGCGCGTGAACCCGCGTGACGTCGCGTCGATCCTGCTCCTGCAACAACCTGCGGCGCTGACTCAACTCTCGGCCGCGCTCCCGCCCGGGCAGGACGGCGGTGCATTCGTTGAGCAGGGGTTGGAGGGCTGGCTCTCTGGGCTTGCCGCGCAGATCGAAGCTGGCATCGAGGGCGCTGAGGATTCGGCAGCGTCCGGCGGACCCGACCAAGCGGCGCAGGGCCTGAGTCGGCTGGCCGAACTCGCCCAGACGCTCGAGGCCGTCGCCAAGGGCGAGGACTTGATGTCTCGTTTCGAAGGCCAAGCGTCATTCGACCAAGACGGCATCGACTCTCGAGGCTACTTGGTGACCTCGGACCGCGAGCACAACCTGTTGGCGATCTATGCTGACGTCCCCAGTGATGAGGGGCGCGTGCTCGCGCCGTTGGTCGAGCAGCTTCGCCAAGCGCGAGACGAAGCGATGTCGAGCGCACCGGATGGGGTCACGGCCAAACTGACGGGCTTGCCGGCGCTCGCCGTGGACGAGCTGGAAATCGTGGAGCAGGGCTTGGTGATCACCAGCATCGCCGCGACGATCGGAATCTTTGGTCTGTGCCTGCTCTTGTTCCGGTCGCTCCGCCAGACGATCGTGGCGTTGCTTCCTCTGGCGCCGGGCATCCTGGGCACGCTCGCGGTTGTGCGTCTGCTCTACGACGACCTCAACATCATCACGTCCGGGTTCGTCGCCGTGCTGCTCGGGCTCGGCATCGACTTCTCGGTGCACATCATCGCTCGGCGCAATGAGGAGATTCGAGCTGGGCGCACCCCGGCTGAAGCGATCACGGCTTCGTTGCGGCGGACCGGCCCGGGCATCTTCACCGGCGCCGTGGTCACCGCGGCCGCATTCCTCACCAACATGACGACCGAGTTCACGGCGTACGGCGAGCTCGGGGTCGTGACCGCGGCGGGTCTCATCTTGATGGTCGTGATCACGTTTGCCGTGATCCCTCCGCTGCTGACGGTGGGTCGCTCCGCAAAGACCGAGATCCGGATTGCCCCCGAGCCTCCTGGCATCGCCAGTATTCCGGGCCTGATCCGACGCGGGAAGACGGCTGTGCTCGGCGGCGCGGTGGCGTTGGCAGCCGTTGGCGCTGTCACGATCAGCTCTTTGGACTACAACCCGCGCTACTTCGACTTCCTGCCCGAGACGACCGAGAGTGCGCAGGGCTTGGGAGTGCTGGAGTACGACGCTTTGGCGTCTCCGGTGTTCGCGGCCTTTGCAGCGGACGACATCGAAGCCGCCCGAGTGAAGGCGGCAGGACTGCGGGCGCTCGACAGCGTTGCGGGAGTGCAGACGCCCAGCGACCTGCTGCCGCCGCTGGACGACGCGGCGATGGCAGCTCTTCGCGGGGCGCTCGAAGGCTTCGGCCGGGCTCCCGACGTCGACAAGCTGGCCTCGGCACCTGTCGACCCCGAGTCTGTCGCGCGGACCGCCGACGAGATCGCCGACCTGCTCGATGAGGTGATCTTCGCCCTGCGTGGTGCATCGCTCGAGACCAAGGACGCGGAAGCGGCCAAGGGGGCGTTCTCCCAGCTTGCCCAGACGGTCCGTGGTCTCGACGAGGCTGGGCAGGCTCGGCTGGCGGGCATCAACGCGGACGCAGCAGCGATCCTTGGGCCGGCGATCGCCACCGCATCCGCGGTTGCGCGGCGTGGACACTATGCGCCCGAGGACCTTCCACCCTTGTTCGCGACCCGCTTCGTCTCGAAGGACGGGAAGAGCGTCGCCCTGTTTGCCGTGCCCTCCGGTCAGTTCTGGGAAGAGGACGTCGCGTTGGGATTCGCAGCGGATGTTCGTGGAGTGGATGAGAACGCCGTCGGCCTGGCCATGGTGCACGTCGAGCATGGTCGGCAGGTGCGCGAGGGATTCGAGCGGGCGGCGCTGTACGCCGCCGGAATCATCGTGCTGCTGCTCATCGCTGACTTTCGGAGCCTTGCGGATGCCCTGCTCGCGCTGTTTCCCACCGTCGTGGGGTGGTTGTGGATGCTGGGGCTGATGCCGTTGCTTGGCCTCGACTTCAACGTCGCCAACATCGTCGCGCTTCCGCTCGTGTTGGGCATCGGGATCGCCTTCGGCGTGCACATGATGCATCGGCTGCGTGAAGATGAGGGGGAGGGGGTGCCCCGTCTCAACGCGGTTGTCCGGGGTACGGGTGGCGCCATTGCGGTCGCGGCGACGACGACGATGGTGGGGTTTGCCGCGCTCACGCTGAGCCCCTACGGCGGCATGGTCAGCCTTGGCGCGACGATGGTGTTGGGGATCGGAGCGTGCTTGCTCGCGACGCTGTTCGTCCTCCCGGCGCTGCTCGTGGTCCTCAAGCGGGCCCGTTAAACGCATCGCGCCGCGACCGGGGATGGGCGCGGCGCGAGACGGATGCGATGCTGCTGCTAGTTCGGGGCCTTCATCGTTCCTGAACCCGATTTGGGCGTGGACGACTTGGGGTTGGCCTTGATCGTGCCGGAGCCCGACTTCTTCTTGGGGTTGGCTCGCTTGCTGCCTGACTTGGGGTTGGCGCGCTTCGCATCGTCCCCCTCAGGGTTGGCACGGACAGCACCCGAACCCGACTTGGGGTTGGCCCGCTTGGCGCCGGACTTGGGGTTGGCTCGCTTGGCGCCGGACTTGGGGTTGGCCCGCTTGGCGCCGGACTTGGGGTTGGCTCGAACCGCATCGCCACCGGCGCTTGGGTTGGCACGAGTGGGCGTGGTGTTGCTGCTCGGGTTGGCGCGGACCGGGGCCTTCGAAGCAGGAGCCTTCGACGACGGAGCCGTAGAGGCGCGCTCGGAGGATGGTGCCGTGGAAGCCCTGGACTTGGACGCCGGAGCTTTCGAGGCCGGGGCCTTGGAGCGGGGGCTGCTGCTGCTGCTGCTGCCGGCGTGGAAGGAGCAACCGCCCAGAGCCATTGCGAAGATGGCGACCATGGAGGCGGGGCTGAGCGTGCGTTGAATGAGCTTCATGATGTGTAGTCGTCCCTCTGAGTTGCCGTGAGACGGGCGCCGCAGAATCCCTATTCACGGTCGCGCAGCCAAGCCTGTCAAGCCGGCCTCTCGGCAGCCTGCCAGCGGGGTGTTTCAGTACGCTCGGACCTAGAGTCAGCCCTCTGCATAATCGCTATGGGGGCCTTGGACCCCGTCCGCGTTGCTCCCGCGGACCGTTGTTCCGGCCAGTCGGAACGACGTTGCAACGACTCCCGCGATTTTTGTTGGACGAGTGTCGGGGCCCAACGCGTATTTTGTCTTTGCGCCGGGGCATTGTGCCCCGGGCGCCAACGCAAGGATTGTTCAGTGACCCGACAAAGAAGTGACGAGTGGAGAAAACAGCAGATCCGAGCCGCCGCAACGCGGTGCTTCGTGCGGCGCGGCTTTGCTGCGACGCGGCTCTTGGACATCGCCCGTGAAGCTGGCCTCAGCAAAGGCGGCGTTTACTTCCACTATCGGGCCAAGGAAGCGCTCTTCCACGACATCCTGGAGAGTCAGCTCAAGACACTCGAAGCCCGCTGGTCGTTTGAGCCGGTCGCTGACCAGCCCGCCGACCACACACTCTCGCGCCTTCTCGTCGCTCACCTGCGCACGGTCGAGGATGAGCCCGACGAGACCCGTCTCGCTCACCTGCTGCTCTCGATGGCGCCGCAAGATCCGACGTTCCGGGAGTCGCTCGACAAGGCGTTCCGCGTGATGCGGGCCCTGTACGAGGGCGTTATCGCTCGCGGGATGAAAGAGGGGGTGTTCACTCAGGGCAATGCTGAGCATCTCTCGCATTGTGTCCTTGGGCTCGTGCAAGGTCTCGCAAGCCAGAGCGCGACCCATGCTGAGGGCAAGCTCCCGATCCGAGCCGAGGACGCGGCGCAAACGATCCTCACGATGCTAGGCGGCAAGATGCCTGCGATGGCCGTGGCCAGCGAAACGGTCGCCACCGAGCCGGCGCCGACACCTCCGAGCCTTTAGCGGTTGCTCAGCGGCGGTTTGGGTTTGTGAGACCAGGAGGCCTCGCAAACAACCGCACACCCGCCAGCCCGGCGAAGCTCTGACCCCGGTCGAGCCCGTCGGGCTTGCTCGTGGTTTCTGGGTCGCCAAGCGATGCGGCGCGGTAGGTGCTGACTTCCACGCTCGCTTCGGGGAGCAATTGCCGAAGCGTGCTGAGCACAGCGCCTCCGCTGGGCCGCCCCTGGGGATGGTCCTGGGCACATTTGCGCGCGAGCGCGGAGTGGCGAGCATGGACGAGATCCTCGAGGCAGTCGCGATCGCGGTCCTCGAGGGCTTGGGCGCCGGCGTCGTCCAGCGGCGGCCGGCCATAGGCGACTCCCCCATGGCTCAGCTCGGCGCTCCCCCAGATGAGCGCCCGCCGACCGACGAGCAGCTGCTCGAGCGCATCGATGAAACGTTCGGCGGCCTCCGTGTCGCGCGAGCGCAAGACCCCGGCTCCGCAGAGCACCGGGACAATCGGCGGCACGGCGTCGCCATAGACTGCGCGCAGGGCGAGCGCTGAGAGCTCGATGCTGTGCGCGGCCCGGTGGCGGAACTCCTCGCGAAACGCCCAGGCGATGCGTTCGTCCAGGGCGTCCAGGAACTCGAGGTCGGCGGGCACCGGGCCCAGCGGGGTCGCGAACCCACGGCGTGCGGCCGCGAAGGGAAGCAGTCCCGGGCCGTGGTCGGTCCCCAAGATCACCACGCACTCCAGCGCTTCGGCCGGCGGAAGATCCACCAGCGTACGCGCCAGGACGTCGCCTACGAGATCGAGGGGGCCGTGTGGGACCATGACCCCTACGAGCTGACTGTCATCGGCGGTCCGGCGCGTGGGCCCGAGGACGCGGGCGAAGGCCTCGCCGAGTTCGGCGGGATCTTCGGGATACAGGATCCCCGCGAATCGCGGGCGGCGCGGATCTTCCTGCAGGAACCCGGCATGGAGATCCGCCCACCGGTCGCGGAAACGGTCGTCGTCGAGCCACCCCTCGTCTCGCAGACTGTCGACGAAGGTACCGAGTTCGTCCGCGGGAAGCTGGAGCACACCACGCATGCTGAGGGATTGACGAACCTGCTGGACGCTTCGCGTGCCATCGAGGAGGTCGAGGACCGGGGCGAACTCCGCATCGAGGGCGAAGCTCTCCGCCACGCCCATGGGGTCCCGCAGGATGAGCACGCGTTCACCCTCCAAGATTCGCTCGACCCGTTCGATTCGTCGGAGCTTCGGCTTGGCCACAGACGGACCCGAGGGGCTATCGTCGGGGAGTTCCTTGGTGTCCTTCGCCATCGCAGCTTGGCTCGCCGTCGCGCCGCCCGGTCCCTCAGCCCGGGTCGGTTTGGCGTGGCACGATCAGGCTACGGTGGAACCGGCACAGCGGCAACGGCTGGCTCGCGCGATCGGCAATGCGGTGGGGGTCCCGCCCGAGCAGGTCCTCCAGGACGCGATCACCCAGGCCCGGCATCTGGAGTCCTATCGACTGCCTTCGGATGCGGCCCGCGAGATCTCGGACTTGCAGGCGCGGGTGGACCTCGCGGCGGCCCAGTTTCGGGCCGGCGACCCGCAGGCGGCGGCCTCGCAGGCCGACGTGGTCTTGGATCGCTTGCGGCAGCGACCGGGGCTACCGATGGCCTCCTCGATGGCGTGGCAGCTCCATGTCTTGCGTGGCCGGATCGCCTGGATGCAAGCGGATGATGAGGCGACGGAGTCCGCATGGCGGGCTGCGATCGCCGTCGACCCCGAGGCGGTGCTCTCGAGTCGCGAGTCTCCGCCCGACGTCGTCGCCTCCTACGAAGCCGTGCGAGAGCAGGTCCTCTCCGAGCGCAGCGCTTGGAGGTCTCCGACGTTTGAAGGATTCTCGGAGGCCGGCGCCCAGATCGAGATCGACGGGGTTGGCGGAGCAAGGCCGGTGCCACCGGGCGAGCACTTTGTCGTGGTGCACTGGCCCGGCGCGGCCATGCAGGCAGCGGTGTTCGATGGCGGGCCGATCGTGCTCGAGGTTCCGGAGGTCACGCTCCCCGCCGCGCTGCCCAGGACCCAAGATGCCGCGGAGCAGGTCTGCGACCGGCTCGACCTCGACGTGTTGGTGCTGGCGCGGCTGCGGGACGGGCGGGTCGGGGTCCAGGCGTACGCGTGTGGTGGGGACTTTGGCGCCCCTTGGTATTCTGAGGGGCGCTCCGATGCGCCGCTGGCTCTCGATTCGCTGCTCGAGGAGAACTGGGATCCCCAGGGCTTCGAGCAGGAGCGTGGTGTGCTGCTGGACACTGCACCCTGGCCGGAACCGGAGCCAGAGTTCGTCCCGCCGCCCGAGACACGCCTCGCTGGCTCCGGCCTCTCCACGATCGCCGACGACATCCCGGCGCGGAAACCTTGGTTCCGCCGAGCCTGGATCTGGGTCGTCGTCGGTGGCGTCGTGGCCGGAGCGGTCACGACAGGCGTGGTGCTGGGGACTCGAGAAGCCCCGTCATCGGTCGTCGTGACCGACGACTTCTTGCGCCCCTGAGTTGTCCGAATCCTGTGCGGCGCTCGGGGCGACACACGACGCGGCGAGGTCCCGCTACCCTCGAGCGTCGATCCGCATGAGCTTGCCGGGCTCGATCGTCACGGTCTGCTGGTGCAGCGTACGGGCCGGGACACACACGTCGGGGACGCAGCGGACTTCGATCTTGTGGCGTCCGCTGGGCAGTGAGATTCGGCGGGTCGGCGTGTTGCCGACCTTCTTGCCGTCGACGAGGACTTCGGCCCACGTCACGGTCGGCGCGAGCACCCTCAGGCTTCCGGGATCGCGAACCTTGGCCGGGGCGGCCTCGAGCTCGACCTTCAGAGGCTGGCTGGGGTCTTGGACGTCCGCGGCGGCAAGCGTGATCGTCTTGGTTGCGTGTCCGCGCGCGGAGATCTTGACCTCGATGCTCCCCTTGGAGGGCAGGGAGAGGAGGTGCGGGGAGTTGCCGGCGAGTCGTTCGCCGTCAACCTCAACTGCGGCTGCCGCCGGGGTGACCTGGAGGCGCTGTTGGATGGTGGAGGCCGCGGCGGGCGCAGCGGTCGAACTCGCTGGCGGCGTGACGCGCGGGACCGGCAGCGCGGCGGGCACCGAGGTCTCGTTGACGGCCACCGACCGTGAGTCTGCGAGGGGCCGGGCGACCGGCTGCTCGTCACCCGACCGAACCTCGGTACGCCCGATGGCGAAGGCGGCGAGTCCGATCCCGATCGCCCCCAGAATCATCGCCAAGGACGAGACCCGGATACCGCCTTTGGGTTCCTTCGAAGCTTGCGACGTGGCTTCGGTCGTGGATGCCGCGGCGGACATCCCCGAAACCACGTCGTCGGGCTCATCGGGATCCTCGACGGGAGCTTGGCCCATCGCGGGCGTCTCCTTGGGATCGGCGGGGAGCAACGCCGAGGCTTCGATGCCGGTCACCGCTGTCAGCCTCGTGGCGTAGGTCTCGTTGGGCCCATCGAGTACCGGTCCATCGCCGGAATCTCCGTTACGGGTCTCCTCGCCGCGGCGCCATCCTTTGGGGAACAGCTTGGCGATGGTGCGCCCAAGGGCGGCGTCGTCGTAGGTGCCCGCGTGGTTGGCGAAGGATGCCCGTAGGGCCGCGTTCATCTCCGATGCGTCCTTGAACCGGGCATCGGGGTCGATTGCGAGCGCCCGCTCCAGGGGGCCCCGCACGTCGTCAGGGACCTCGCTGAGGTCCGGTGTCAGCCAGACGCTCTCCTTGGGGAAGGCGCGAGTGTGGGTGCACAGCTCGTAGAGCATGCAGCCCGCAGAGAACACGTCGGCGCGGGGATCCGCCGCATCACCGCGTGCCTGCTCGGGTGCCATGTACCCGATCGACCCCGCCCGCACGCCGACCTGACGTCGAGCAGGTGCCGCAATGCCGAAGTCCACGATCCGGACCTGCCCACTCCGATCGATCAGCACGTTGCGCGGGGTGATGTCGCGGTGGACCACGGCGGGGCGTCCGGGTTCTTCGCGGTGCGCGTAGGAGAGCCCCGCGAGCACCCCGCGGATCACATGGAGACCCGCAGCGATGTTGGGCGGCTTGCCCTGCGACTCGGTGGCTTCGAGCAACTGCGCCACGGAAGGCCCATCGACGTAGCCCATCGCGATGTAGAACGTATCGGCGGTGCGGCCGAGTTCGTAGGCGGGCACGATGTTCCCGTGGGACAGGGCTACGGCCGTCTTGGCCTCGGCCGCGAACATCTCGATGAAGCGAGGCTTGGCGGCCAGCTCCGGCAGAATCGTCTTGATGACGAGGTCTCGCTCGAATCCGAGTTCCCCCACCAGCCGGGCCAGATAGACCTCGCCCATCCCGCCGCGCGCAATCCGACGATGGAGGCGGTACTTCCCGAACTCGCGCCCTAGGGGCGCCCGAGCGGGCTCAGCTGTCGCCAGGCCACCGTCCGCGTCGAGTCTCGACACTGTGCGCCATGATAACATGACGAGACGATGGGCGCGTCGAGGGGAGCAGGCCGATCCGCCGGCACGAGTCGCGCTTGGGCGGTCACTACGGCCCTTTGTGGGCTGCTCGTTGGCGGGTGTGCCGAAGGGCACGAGGCTGTTCTCACGCCGCTGTGGGGATGCGGCCTGGATGGGGAAGTTCTCACAACCGTGCGGGTACGCGCCCGCGGTGATCTGCCGGCCGCCGAAGCGGAGTCGGTGTTGCTCGACGGCGGCTCGACGTCCTTGGACGAGCTACCCGGTGGCGTCGATGCCGTGACCGTCGAAGGGTTGTTCGGAGAGTCGGTCGTGCTTGCGGTCGGCCGGACACCCAGGCTCCCTCAAGACGGAACCCAGCCGGTGTACTTCTCGCCTCCGGACCAGTTGTGCCCGGTGGAGAGTGCGCTGGAGCCCCGCGACCGGGCTGCGATGGCCGTCGCGCCCTCGGGCGTCGTCCTCGCCGTCGGTGGCGAGGGGGCGCAGGGGCAACTCCTGGATGAAATCGTGCTGCTGCGGGATGACACGACGGATGTGTCCGTCGCCGAAGCGGTTCTCCCCGAGCCATCCGTCGGTCACACCCTGACGGCGATCGGAGACAGCTCTTTCTTGATGGTGGGCGGCGCGCATGACGGCTCGATCCCGTCCGGGGACGCGGTGAGACTGCAAGTCGATCGCGAATCGATGTCGGTCGAGGTCGGGCCTTCGGTGTTGGCCGCCATCGACGGAGTGCCCGCCAGCCCTCGGGCGTTCCACGGCGCGGTCTCGCTTCCCGACGGGCGCGTCTTGGTGCAAGGCGGCTGTGCGCACGTCAAACGCGGCGTGTGCGTACCCTCGGAGGCGAGCGTGCTGCGCTCGGGGTTCTACGTCGAGGAAGATGGTGGGACGTTCCGGTTCGCTTCGGCCCCCACGCTGCTGCACCCGCGCTTCGAGCACGTGTTGCTCGCCGCGCGGGACGGAGTGGTGTTCGCGGTCGGCGGCAGAAACGACGAGGACGAAGGCCTGCGCGATATCGAAATGCTCCTCCCGGGAACCCCGGGGTGGACGCCTTACGGACCCGCGCTGTTCGAGGAACTCGGGGAGCGGAACATCGTCGGGGCGGCGTTGATCGAGGGCGGTCTGGTCATGTTGGTGCTCGGGGACGGCACGATGTGGCGCGTCGACCAGAACCACGTCGAGCCTCTCGCCGGGTGGTGTGTGGAGGCCAGCGACCCGTGCTTCCTGCCCTGGGTGGACACGTTCCCCGTCCGCCGCACGATGGTCGGTCTTTGGGGAGAGCGCGTGCTCGTGGATCGATTCGTGTTGCATCCGGGGATCCTTGGCCGGACTGGGGCCAATGCCGTCGACCTCTCGGCGGTGAAGCCGGGGCGCACGTTTCGGCCCCCAGGGCCTCGCGTCGGAGGCTCGATGGTCGCCCTCGCAGATGGCACGGTCCTCGGGGTCGGGGGACGGGTGCCGGCTTCCGGGTCCCTGGCCAACCCGGTCGTCACCCGCTTCCGGCCGGTGCTCGATGGGCCGGACGAGGGCACCCCCGACGTCTCGGCCCCGGACAGCGGGGCGTTGGTGCTGCACGATCGCTCTGGAGCGCAGATCGAAGCCGAGGTTCGGATCAGCTCCGCCGCACAGACGCAGACGCTCCTGTTGGAGCCCGACCCGGAGCGCAGCACCGACTTCGCGTCCACGTGGGCTCACTTCCGGGGTTTCCGAAGTCGCCGATTCGTGTTCGAGGGGTCGTATGAGGCGCTCAACGGCACGCCGTCACTCCACGTGGTGTTTTCGCGAGGGGCCATTGCCCGGACCGAGCTTGCGATCGACACCGACGCGGTCCGCCTGTTGGTGCGCGAAGCCGACGGCAACGCGGTCGAGGTGACCTGCGCCGATGAAGGCCTGAACTTCGCCGGGGTTGGGCACAACGTCAGCGTTGTGGTCTCGCCTCGTGCGATCGACGTCCGGGTCGACGGGGAAGCGTTCGCCCGCTGCCCGTGGGCGGGTGTGGAGACGGTCGCGGTGGGGCTCGGTGCGGTTGGGGCGGGTACCCTGCGCGCCAACGGACTCCGACTGAGCCGGAACTAGAACTCCATTCGTCGGGTACCATCGCGCCCGATGCTCGACGCGTCCGATCCCGAGAAGTCCGCTGCTGCGACGGCGGCGTTTGCCGACCTGATCAATGCGGGACGTCAGCATGCGAGCGCCGGGGCGTTGGAGGCGGCACACGACACGTACGCGCAGGCGGTCCGCATGTTTCCGCTTCACCCCCACGGGTACCTCGAGCGTGGCAGCGTGCGCTCCATCCTCGGAGACATGACCGGGGCCGTTGACGACCTTGGGATTGCGATCGCTCTCGCAGAGCCGAACGAAGACATGCTACGCGCACACTTCAATCGCGGTTCTGCGCTGCTCGAGATCCGTCAGTCTCCGACCGCCGCCTTGCACCTCGAGGTGGCCGCCGCCGCAGGGGTCGACGATGCGGACCGGCTGCTTGCGCGGGCCCGTACCGAGGCGGCTCGACAGAGCAACGCGTCTGCGAGCGCGGCCCAGGCGTCTTGTGCCCGGGGGTTCGAGCTGCTGCCCCACAAGCCGCTGGTCGCCCTCGCTTGTTTCGAGGATGCGCGGCGTCTGGATGGGGACTTGCTGTGGGCTGTGCATGGTGCCGGTCAGGCCAACGGCGCCGCGCGTCGCCCCCATCACGCGCGCAAGGCGTTCGGCGAGGTCCTCCAGCGAGGGGCGGATGGGGGGATGCGGGCCGAGGCGCTGTTCAACCGGGCGGCGTTGCTGCCAGCGGATGCGGACGAGGCCGACCGCGAGCAGGCACGGGCGGACCTCGAGGCATGCTTGGAGATCGCGGAGGACCCCGCGATCCCGTTTCCGCCCACCGCGGATCCGATTCAGGCCGACGCGATGCGCGACGCCATTTTGGCCAAGCTCGCCGCCATTGCTGCTCCCGGCTCCAACCAACAAGCGTGAGGCGGCCCTACTCGGCGCAGGGGTTGGTGTCACCGTCGTGGTGCGTCCGCAGGGTGTCGGCGGCCGCACGCGCCACAGGCCCGGTCAGCTCGACGTAGGCGCACAGGGTCTCGTCCATCTTCGGGTCGCTCGAGGGTGCGTGACGAAGGGCAGAGGCGAGACGGCGCGCCAGCGCTGCCTCGGGCCGGCTGCGCAGGAGGTTGACCACCGGCTTGGTCTCACCGAGTCGTGCGAGCTGGCGTGCCGCTTCGGCGCGGAGTTCGATGTCGCCGTCGGCATTCACCAAGATCGAGCGCAGCGCCTTCTTGGCCGGCGCAGACGCGCAGCGCCCGAGTCCGGAGACGGCGGCGCGGGCGGTCGCGCGATCGGTATCGCCACCAACACCGGTGGCACTGCCGCGGGTCGAAAGCAGGTCGATCGTATCGCTTGAGCAGGGCGCGGCGACCCGCTCGAGTGCCGCTTGGCGCACTTGGGGCCACGGGTTGCCCAGGGCGGTCGGCAGCCAGAGATCGGCGTGCTGCACCGGCGCGTGTTGATAGCCGAGGCTCGCCAGCCGCGGTGCGTCCGAGTCGCGCAGGGAGAAGCTCTCCGTCAGCGCGCCCGCGTCGGTCTCCGGCAGTCCCCGCAGCGAGAGCCAGCCGAGGATTTCTCCGTGCTGCGAGCCCGTCGTCGCGGCCTCGAGTTGTGTTCGGGCCAACGCGCGAAGCGGCGCGCTCGTGTGCTTCGGATCGAGGGCGCCGAGGCCCCGGACGGCGGCCACGCGCGCGCCGAACCGGGCGCTGTCGTCGGTGGCGACCGCGGTCAATCGATCCACCAGCGCGCCATCGTCCGCGCCGACCCGGGCACGAAACCGGAGCAGGGCGGGGAGGCGTGCGGCCTCTTTGTCGTCGGGAGGGTCGCCCAGGGCAGCATCCAGCGCGGCATCGGTCGCGGCGATCACGGACTGGGCCGCGACCGCATCCCGCCTGGCGCGGTCGGCCAGTGTGCGACGCAGCTCGCGTTCGAGTTCGGCCTGACCGCGCCCGATCAGGACCACCATCTTGCCCGCTCGCTCTGCGGGCTGCAGCCCAACCCAATCGGTCAGCAGTACAGCGCGCAGCTCGGGAGGAAGCGCCGTGTCGCCGACCAACGCCTCGAGGTGGCTCGTGGCACTCGGGCCTTGCTCGAGCAACAGCACGCGCCACGGGTGGGCGACCTCCAGCAACGCGGCCCCCGGATCCGCATTCACCACCGAACGGCGAAGCGCCTTCGCGAACCGCGGGAGATCCTCAGGACGATGAAGCTCGGCAAGAACACCCAGCAAGCGACGGTGCTCGGAAGGCCCGGGGGCGGGGACAGCGTCGATGCGGGCCCGCAGCGCTGGCGCTGCCACGTCTGGATGCGACTCCAAGCGGGCGCGGGCCTGCAGGTAGGGTTTGGAGCTGTCCGAGACGATCGTCTCGACGTCGGCCCGCGCCTGCGTCTGCGCATACGTCGGTTCGGCAGGCTCCGCCGGCTCGGCCCACGCGGCGAAGTTCAGCAGTGCCCATAGCGCCCAGCAGTTCATCGCGCAGACGATAGCAAGCCTACGGCGCGAGACCGCGGATCTTCACGGGCAGGCTTGTGTTGCGTGCAACGGGGGTCCACAGTCCCCCGGCCATGGGTCCTGAGGCCTTCGACTTTGCGCTGCCGACCGAGCAGATCGCCCACGCTCCCGCCCCCCAGCGGACCGCGTCCCGGATGTTGGTCCTTGGGGATCCACCGCGGCATTTGCATGTCCGCGATCTTCCCGCGCAGCTTCCCGCCGACGCGCTGATGGTCGTCAACACCTCCAAGGTTGTCCCGGCGCGAATGCACGGCGTGCGCGCGGACGGTCGGAGCTTCGAGCTGCTGTTGTCCGCGCCCGGTCCTGGGCAAACGCAGGGCGCGCAGGTGAAGGCGTGGGTCCGCCATGCGAAGAAGCTGAAGCCCGGCGATGTGCTGACCGTGGGCGAGGACGCGCTGAGCCTGGAGTTCGTCGGAGCGGACGACATCGACCCGCGCGCCCGGGTGTTCACAGTGGTGCACGGTGACGTGCTTGGGGCCTGCGAGGCTGCCGGGGAGATCCCGTTGCCTCCGTACATCGCGCGGCCCGACGGTCCATCGGCGCAAGATCGAGACCGCTATCAGACCGTGTTCGCCTCCGCGCAGGGGTCGGTGGCCGCACCGACCGCCGGGCTGCATCTCGACGAGGCGATGGTCGCAGCGCTCGACCCAGCTCGCGTGACGCTGCACGTGGGTCCGGGAACGTTCCTACCCATGGAGGCGGAAGACGTTCGCGACCACCGGGTCGGAGCCGAGCGCTATGCGATCGATGCCCACAATGCCGCTCGTATCCAAGCTGCTCGTGACGCTGGCCGTCCGATCGTTGCGGTCGGCACCACGGCGACGCGGACGTTGGAAGCGCTGGGGCAGGGGGGGCGGCCGATTGTCGCCGGCGCGTCGCAGACCGACCTGATGATCACGCCCGGCCACGAGTTTCAGGTGGTCACCCACTTGTTGACCAACTTCCACCTCCCCCGCAGCAGCCTGTTGATGCTCGTCTGTAGCCTGGGAGGCCGCGAGCGAGTCCTGGCCGCCTACGAAGAAGCCGTTCGCGAGGGCTATCGTTTCTACAGCTATGGGGACTGCATGCTCGTATGTCCCTCGCAGGCAGGTCTATGACCGATACGCACGACACGCAGCGCTCGCTCGACTCCCTTCCTCATCCGCGGGAGGTGCTCGACGCTCCAAGCCCCGCGGAGGACCATCCGGTGGGGTCGTTCGTCGAGGTCGCTCGCAGCGGTGATGCGCGCAGTGGGGTGCTGTTCACCGCGCACGGACCGGTGCAGACGCCGGTGTTCATGCCGGTGGGCACGTATGGCGCGGTCAAGGGACTGACCCCGCGCGACCTCGAGGCGACCGGTGCCCAGATCGTGCTCGGCAACGCGTATCACCTCGCGCATCGCCCCGGCCCGGAGCTGATCGAAGCGCATGGGGGACTGCACGGCTTCATGGGGTGGGAGCACGGCATCCTCACCGACAGCGGCGGCTATCAGGTCTTTAGCCTCCGCGGCCTGCAGAAGATCGACGACACGGGTGTCGACTATCGAACCCACTTCGACGGGTCCAAGCACCGCATGACCCCGCGCAGCGTGCTCGAGGTCGAGGCCAAGCTGGGCTCGGACATCTGCATGATCCTCGATCACTGTCCGCCCGGTGACGCGGACCGAGCCCTCATGCGCGCGGCGATGGAGCGGACCACGCGGTGGGCTCGGGAAGCCGCCGAGTTGCGGGAGCAGATCTTGGCCCCGACCCAGATGTGCTTCGGCATCGTGCAAGGCGGCACCGACCTCGAGCTTCGCGAAGAGCACCTGGGACAGATCGCCGAGCTTGGTTTCTCCGGCCTGGCGCTGGGCGGGCTCTCGGTGGGGGAGCCGACCGCGGCGATGCACGCGACGATGGCTGCGGTCGCCCCGAAGATGCCGACCGACAAGCCACGCTACGTGATGGGGATCGGCACGCCGCCGGATCTCGTGGCGGCGGTGCGCAGCGGTGTCGACATGTTCGACTGCGTGATGCCGACCCGCCATGCGCGCAATGCTCAGCTGTTCACGTGGGCCGGACGGATGAACATTCGGCGGGCCGAGCACCGAGACGACCTGCGCCCGATCGACGACCGGTGCGCTTGCGAGTGCTGCACCACCACGAGCCGTGCCTACCTGCGCCATCTGCACCGCCAGAACGACCCGCTGTACGGCCGACTGGCGACGATTCACAACCTCTTCTTCTATGCGCAGCTCATCGCGGTGCTCCGCGAGGGGCTCCGGGCCGGTACCTTCGACGCCGTCTTGGCTTCGATTCAGCCCATGCTCGACACCTACGCCCCGCGATGAGGATCCGCGCCCCGCAGGGGAATTCGCGTGCGCATCCGGCGGATTCGGGGCAGGGCATCAAAAAACGTCGCGATTCCAGCGGGTTCACCTCGGAACGTTCGAGTTTCACGCCTTGACCACGCAAACACCCCTCTGCTACTTCCCGGCGGCTGCGCGGCGGCGCCCGTCAGATGGGCGGGCACGCTCGCTTAGTCTCCGGACCACGTCATGACCACCTCCATCATCAACCTCGCTGCTGGGCTTCACGGCACCGCGCCCGCGCTGCTCGCCGAAGGCGGCCCGCCCAGCTTCCTGGGGAACCCGATGTTCATGATGGTGATCATGTTCGCCATCATCTACTTCATGGTCCTGCGGCCGATGAGCAAGCAGGAAAAGGACCGCAAGTCGCGGGTCGAGACCTTGAAGAAGGGCGACGAAGTCGTCCTCAATGGCGGCATCCTGGGCCGAATCTCGAGCATCGACGACACCATCGCGATGGTCGAGATCGCGGATCGCGTGAAGATCCGGGTCCTCAAGAAAGACATCTCCGATACCCGTTCTGCCGTCATGGAGAAAGACGCCAAGGACAGCAAGGACAAGGGTAAGGACAAAGACAAAGGCGAAAGCAAGGACGCAAAATCGGCCAGCTAGGCCCGTTTTCGCCAAGCAAGGACATTTCCCATGCGTAGGTTTCTGAAGCTCAAGGCCCTCGGCCTGCTGCTGCTGGTCGTCGCTGCGACGCTGGCGGTGCTGCCGTCGGTCGTTCCCAACGCGCAGGAGCGGTTGCCCTCGTGGATCACCTCCACGTTCACCCGCACCTTCAAGCTCGGCCTGGACCTCCAGGGCGGCCTTCACCTCGAGTACTCGGTCGGCGTCGATGAGGCGCTCGAGAACAAGCTCGATGGCATTGCCGCCGAGCTCGAGGCGTCGTTCGCCGAGAAGAAAGACATCCGTCCCAAGGTCAGTCGCAACGACACCGTCGACACGTTGACGATCACGTTCGACGAACCGAGTCAGGTCGCCTTGGCCACCGACGACGTGATGGGCCCGGTGTACGGCCTTCTCGAGCGTGCGGATGCGCCGGACGAGGGCATGCCCAGCGAAGCCGAGGGCGTCATCACGCTGAAGATGCCGGAGGCCGTGCTCACCGAGACACGGGCTCAGACGGTCGGTACGGCGCTCGACACGGTGCGCAAGCGCGTCGACGCCATGGGTGTCGCCGAGCCGAACATCTACCCGAAGAACCGCCAAATCGTAGTCGAGCTTCCGGGTCTGTCGGACACCAGCACCGAGGCGCTCGCGGCATCGTCACAAGCCAGCGACCGTCTTCGCGAGGTCTTGACCTCCGCGGGTGCTCAGCAAGTGCTGGTCAGCGAAGTCCGCGGCAACCCGTGGGCCTTCAAAATCACGATGCCCGACGCCAACTCGCGACAAACCCTCGAGGCCGCGTTCCCCGGCAAGATGACCGAGGCTTTGATCATCGTCGATGAGCGGCTTCCGTTCGAGCTTCAGATCCTCGAGGACGACCCCGCCGTGCAGGCTGACGTCGCCAGCGACGTGCTGACGCTGACCGAGGCCGCTCAGGAGTCGGTGCTCGAGGACAGCAGCGACTTCCGCCGCTTGCTCAAGATCATCGAGCGCCAAGCGGTGCTCACCATGCACCTCGTCGATGACGAGCGTCCCTTCCGCGAGACCGGCAAGCCCTACCTCAAGGCGCTGTTCGAGGCCGGCTACGTCACCGAAGGCATGGGCATCTCGGTCAACGTCGAGCGCGACTACGGTCGCGACAACGGAGCGACGGTCAAGGACCCCTACGCGTTCCTCGCCAAGGACAAGAAGACCCTTCAGAACTTCTTCGCCAGCCTGCCGCCGCAGTGGCGCCTGCCGCCCGACCGCACCGTCTACTTCGGCCCGACGCCGATCGTGACCAAGCGGGACGAGCCGGCCGAGATCCTGTACCGCACCTACATTCTGCACACGCGTGCGGGAGTGACGGGCGACAAGATCAACAACGCCAGCGTGCAGCCGGATCCGCAGACGGGTCAGCCGCAGGTCGCAGTGCAGCTCAATCGCCAGGGGGCCAACCAGATGGAAGACCTCTCGGGCGCCAACGTCGGCCGCAAGATGGCCATCGTCCTCGATGACGAAGTGCGCTCCGACCCGGTGTTCAATGATCGACTCAGCGGCAACTTCGTCATCACCCTGGGTGCGAGCCCTGGAAAAACGGTGCGCGAAGAGGCCAACGACCTGGTCAAGGTGCTCAAGTCCGGCTCGCTCCCCGCGCGTCTGCAAAAAGAGTTCGAGATTCGCGTCGGTGCCGACCTCGGCAAGGAGTCCGTCGAGCAAGGCTTCCTGGCCTTCATCGTCGGCCTGGCCGCAGTCATCGTCTTCATGTTGTTCTACTACCGGGGCTCGGGACTCATCGCTGTGTTCGCCTTGGTGCTCAACATGGTGCTCATCCTGGCCGCGATGGCGTTCTTTGGCGCCACGCTGACCTTGCCGGGGATTGCGGGGGTGGTCCTCACCATCGGCATGGCGGTCGATGCGAACGTCATCGTGTTCGAGAGAATTCGAGAGTACGTCCGCGAGGGCTTCACGGCTCGGGCTGCAATCGAGTCCGGGTACGACCGCGCGTTCACAACGATTCTCGACGCACAGCTGACGACGGCCATCGCTGGCCTGGTGCTGTACCAGTACGGATCGGGTCCGATTCAGGGATTCGCAGTCACGCTGATGATCGGTATCGCAACGTCCATCTTCACGGGCGTCTGGTGCAGCCGCCTGTTCTTCGACTTCCAGTCAAACCGACGCGGTTTCGACCGGGTGTCCATCTAAGGGGAGGGGAATCAGACGATGTCCGACTCCAAGAAACAGAAGTTCTTTGAACTCATCCCCTCGGGGACCGAGATAGCGTTCATCGCGAACCGCTGGCGCTACATCACGATCTCCATCGTGCTGGTGCTCGCGTCCTTCGGAGCCATGGCCTACAACCAGGCCACCAAGGGCTCGATCCTCAACTTCGGCATCGACTTTGCCGGAGGCTCGCAGGTCCGCCTGCGGTTCGAGGCCGACAAAGACCCCGGTGTTGATGCCATCCGGGACGCCCTCGAAGAGGGGGGCTACGAGAGCAGCTCGGTCGTCACCGTGCCCGACTCGGAGCACGAAGTCCTCGTCCGGGTGAAGGAAACGCTTTCGATCGACGACGCCAAGGTCGAGGCCTGCAAGGCCGCCGTGCAGACGGTCCTTCGCGTCGACGGGACCGGCAGCACCGAGCTGCTCAGCTTCAACCACCCTCCCGGCGGCTCCAAGCTGTTCTTCGGATACGACGCCGAGCCCAACTACAAAGACCTGGAAAACAAGGTCAACGACGCGGGCTGCCAGGGCACTGCGGACAAGGGCTTTGGCGCCAAGGAGGGCGAGAGCCCAGCCGAATTCGCGCTCATCGGCGTGGGCTCCAAGATTCGCAAAGAGTTCGACGCCAAGTTTGGCACCGGGGCCGTGGCTGAAATCGTTCGCTCCGAGACGGTCGGTGCGAAGGTCGGCAGCCAGCTGAAAACAGATGGCGCCAAGTCGATGCTCTACGCCATCGGCTTCATCTTCCTGTTCGTCATGATTCGCTTCGACCTCCGGTTCGCACCGGGCGGCATCGTTGCGCTCACCCACGACGCCATCCTCGTGATCGGTGCGTTCGCCATCACGGGCAAGGAGTTCAACCTCCAGACCATCGCGGCGATTCTCACCGTCATCGGGTACTCGATCAACGACACCATCGTGGTGTTCGATCGGGTCCGCGAGCGGGTGGCGTTGCACCGCGATGAGCCGATCGACAAGGTCACCAACGACGCGCTCAACGACACGTTGTCGCGAACGATTCTCACCTCAGGCACCACGTTGCTCGTCGTGCTCGCGACGTTCTTCATGGGCGCTGGACCCATCAAGGACTTCGCCTTCGCGCTGATCATCGGCGTTCTGGTGGGCACCTTCTCGTCGCTGTACATCGCGACGCCGGTGTTCCTGTGGGTCAACAAGCGCTTCTACGGAGGCCGCGGTCACCTGGCCGGCATCGACGAAGAGGGCACGGGCACGCTGCTCTCGGGCGTGGCACCGGATGAGGACGGAAGCTCCGAGCGTCCCGATATCGTCGATGCGACCGAAGCATCCCCGGCCGACGACGGCGGGGGTTCACGCAAGAAGACACGACGGCGACGGCGTCGGCCGCGTCCGGCCAGCGAAGAGTAGGTCGCCGCCGCGCGCGAAGAAGGGAGATCTCCACAGGGAGGTCTCCCTCTTCTCGTTTTCGGACGTGGAGGCTGTCCTCACGCTGCGATGCACCTGCTTGGCTACCGCGGCACGAGTAGGATGCGGGCGTGCCCCCGGACGCTCCACCCAGTCCTGCGCCGGAGCCTGCCACCGCTCCCAAAGTCGTCCTGCGACGCGAGGGCCGGCCGGAAGCGCTCGAGCAGCGAGCGGCGGCGCTGCGGGTGCATCCGTTGGCGCTCGAGCTGCTGTGGGCTCGAGGGGTGGAAGACGAGGCCGACGTTCGCCGAATGCTGGCGCCGACGCTGGGGCAGTTGCGGCCCCCGCATGAGATGGCGGGTTTTCCCGAAGCCCTCGAGCTGCTGGTGACGGCCAAGCGAGAAGGTTGGCGGGTCGGTGTGTTCGGCGACTACGACGTCGATGGTGTGACCACGGCGACCATCCTCTCCGGCTACCTCGAGGCGCTTGGCGTGGAGGTCGTCGTTCGGGTGGCCCATCGCGACCGCGGGTACGGGTTTGGAGTGCCCGATGCGGAGGCGCTTCATCAAGCCGGAGCGCGGCTCGTGTTGTGCGGTGACACCGGAACCTCCGACATCGAGGCTCTCGCTTGGCTGCGCGAGCACGACGTTCGTTCGGTCGTCATCGACCACCACCAGGTCCCCGAGGTGGTCCCGCCGACCGACGCATTGATCAACCCTCACCAGCGCGGGTGCGGGTTTCCCTTCAAGGGTCTGTGCTCGGCCGGGGTCGCGTTCTACCTATGCGCGGGCTTGAGAACCCGGCTGGCCAAGGATGGCGAAACGGGCCTGCCCGATCCTCGCACCCTGCTCGACCTCGTGGCGCTCGCGACCGTCTGCGACATGATGCAGCTGACCGACGAAAACCGGGTGTTGGTTTCGGCGGGGCTACGGCACTTGGAGAAGCGGGGTCGGCCGGGCCTCGCTGCGCTGCTCGAGCGCGCGGGCGTGGAGGTCGGCGAGACACTCGATGAGGCGCACCTGGGGTTCAAGCTCGGTCCGCGGATCAACGCGCCGGGACGGCTGGGGACCGCCGAGCCCTCGCTTGCTCTGCTGCGGGCGCGTACGGACTCCGAGGCCGGACCTCTGGCCGACCGGGTCGAGATGCTCAACGCCCAGCGCAAGCGGCAGACCGAATCGATCTCGGCCGAAGCTACGGCACTGATTCAGGCAGAGCCCGCCAACGAGACTCGAGCCGGGCTCGTCGTCGCGCACGAACGCTGGGCGCCGGGTGTGGTGGGCATCGCGGCCAACGGCCTGGTCGAACGCTTCAACCGGCCGGTCGCCGTCCTGGGGATGAACAGCGACGGACTCGCGCGCGGCTCGGTGCGTAGCTGTGACGGAGTCGATGTTCGGGCAGCACTGGCCGAGTGTGCGCCCCTGCTCGAACGCTTCGGCGGGCACCGCGAGGCGGCGGGGCTCACTGTGAAAGCCGAGCGGATCGAGGAGTTCACCGAGGCGTTCGCCGCCGCGGTGGCCACCCAGCGGGCGGAGGTCCCTGCGCGGCCCGATGAGGAGTGCGTCGACCTCGAGCTCCCCCTGGCTGCAATCGAGCCGGAGCTGTGCGCCGTCATCCGCAGCGCGGGACCCTATGGTGTCGGTTTCACGCCACCTCGCTTCATCGCGCGCAATTGCGAGGCGCAGCGCGTCCGGGTGCTCAAGGAGCGTCACATCGCGCTGACGCTGGCACAGGGCAAGGACCGGGCGGATGCGATTGGGTTTGGCATGGCGCAGCAGGAGCCTCCACGCGGAAGCCGAGTGGACGTGGTGTTCGTGCCGCAGCTGGATGTCTTCCGCGGAGTCACCCGCGTGAAGCTCCACCTGCAAAGACTGTGGCTCTCGCTTTGACGCTCGAAAACTCCCAATGCTAAACCTTGGGCATGCGCTTGATCTCCGTTGGCATCGGTCTTGGCCTTTGCATCGTCTCGGGATGCGGCCTTCGCAGTGACCCACTGTTCATCGCGGACACCGACGTCGGGTCGAGCGCCACCGACACCATGGACACAGACGAGTCGGGGGACGTCTCCGACAGCAGCGGCGGGAGCGGTGACTTTCCACCTCCCGTCGAAGGCCGGGCGGGCTCGTGCACCAACCCCATTGAGCTTCCCACGACCGATAGCTCTGCGATGGGCGAGCTGCGTGGGCCTGGCCTCTACACCACCGAGTGCGGCGCCGCCGAAGGCCTCGAGGATGTGTACGCCTTCACGCCACTGGCCGCGACCGATGTCACCCTCACGTTCGACGGCGACTTCGCCCCGATCGTCCGGGTGACCGAGAACGCCTGCGGCGAGGAAGCCACGGTCTTGCGTCAGTGCACCGACCAGTGGACAGCCGACAACCGGCGGCACTTCCTCGCGTTCGGCAACCGCACCTACTACATCGCCGTCGATTCCTCCGGCGGCGGGGGCAACTACGCGTTCGACGTCTCCTTGGAGCCAGTCCCGTTGCTCGAATGCGACGTCCACCCGGAGACCATCACCCAGACGCCCGGGTCACGGTTCTTGTGGGAGAACGAGTTCCCCGGAGGCCAGGGCGCCGCAGACTCGCAATGCGGCGGAGTGGGGCGGGAGAACTTCTTCCCGCTCGAAATCTTCTCGCCTGGGTCTGTGTCGATCACCGCGAACGCCATCGGTGCATATCGACCGCTCATCAGCGTGCGCACCAACTGCAGCGCGCTCACCGAATCGGAGTGCATCAGCGACCAGCTGCTGGGCACCCCGGGATTCGCGTTTCTCAACGTGTTCCTCGAGCCTGGATCGTACTTTCTCTCGGTCGACTCGCTCACCCTCGACGAGGGCGGTTACGCCCTCGAAGTCGCTTTCGATTGATCGCGGCTGGTCGGCAGGGAGAGCGGCGGCCACCGGATGGTGGCGACTGCCGTTCACATCAGGCGACCGTGGCGGATGACACAGCTCGGCTCGCAATCGGGGCCATTGGGTTGGAGCGTCTCGACCGCTTGAAGCACGACTTCCGTCGGCCCGGCGATCACGTTTTCGTCCGGGTCTGTGATCGTGACCGTCACGGTCGATCGGGCCCCAAACTCGGAGTCGGCCAACTCGAATCCTCCAGCGTTGCAGTCGACCTCCGGCGGAAGCTCCGCGGCGGTTTGGGGATCGTTGCAGGCGTACGTTTCGCTCTGTCCGCTGTTTTGCAGCGTGAGGTTGTACGGCCCGCTGACGAGACCCCCGGGATAGGTCACGACGGCTTCGTTGCTGCATCCGACCTCCGTGCACGAGGCTCCCGTGTCGGAGCAGCTGGTGCCGCCCAGGGCGAGGCATGCGAGAGCGAGCCAGGTACGCAACATGGCGGCATCCTAGGGGCGGGGGCTGTCTCGGACAAGGGCCGTGCCACGGGTGCATCGCTGCGCAAGCGGGCGTAGGCTTGAGGTCGGCCCCCATGCTGCGCCCGTTTCTTCACGTGGTCCGTCCAAGCGACTGGACCGGCAAGCTCGCCGAAGCGACGATCTTCATCGCAGGTACGCTGGTCCTGTTTCCCGTGTTGCTGGTTCGGCTGCCGCCGCGTTGGCTGGAGTGGGTCCATGGCCAGGGGTGGATCCTTCGCGTGGGCATGTTGCTCGTGGGGCTGTGGCTGTTGCAGTGGATGCGGGCGTGGCTTCTCGCCAGACTCCCGCTGGCGCCCTACCTCGTGTGGAACACGCTCGTGTTTCCGGACCGGGGACAGCAACGACGCATCAAGGTCGCGGACATCGCGGAGCTCTACCTCGAGCTCCGACCCACGGGGCAGACCGAGGTCTTCATGGTGCTGGTCCACGACGGCACGCACCACGAGCTGTGCCCTGTGGATTGGCCCGGCGCCGGTGACCTGTTCCGGCTGCTGACGCGCCGGCTCGAACGCCGTCAGCGTCGCGACGCCCGTTCGTAGGCTTCGGCGGGTGGGCAGCAGGCCCGCAGCGTTTCAGGTGCGGGCGCGTCGGTGGAGTCGACGACCCAGCGCGAGGGCGAGCGCCGCGAACATGAGCGCCGGCAGCAGATGACCCCATGCGAGGTGCCCGCCATGGTCCACCGGGCAGATCCAGCTCGTCGTCGCCAACGCCGCGAGGGTCAGCCCGGCCGCAACCCACGTCGTGGATGCGGCAGCACGACGCTGGGCGAAGGCCCCGCTGAGCGCCCCGACCCCGACAAGCCCGGTGCCCAAGGCGACCAAGGCGATCCCGCATGGGGCGGCGTCGTGGGGCGGTTCGGCTCCGATCGGCCAGCCGATGACCGCGGCGAGCGGGATCGCAACACCGGCGATCGCAAGCGCGATCCGCGTGCGGCGGGGCGGAAACCACAACCCCACACCCACGGCGGGGAAGAGGAGGCCGCAGACGATCCACGAGGCACCAAGCGCGACCTGGCGCCACATCGGCATCTCGAGGAAGTCCTGGCGAATGCCGGCCATCGCAACAAGGGCGAAGATGAGCGAAATCGCACCGACCAGCGCCGGCAGGAAGTGTCGTCGTTTCTCCCGGGTCCCAGCCGAGAGATCGGCTCCGATCGCGTCGAAGACATTGCGTTTCATTCGGCCTCCCGCGTGGCGTCGTCCTGACCCAGCAGAGGCCGCTTTCGGGGCTGGAGCAGCCGTGCGAGCGCTTTGTACGCCCGATGCGCACGGACTCGGATCGCGCCTTCTCGAACCTGGAGCCGGCTGGCGATGTCGGCCATCGACATGCCACGTAGCTTGTGGAGCTCGACCACTTCGCGCTGTTTCGGAGGAAGCTGAGCGATCGCGGCCCGCACCTCTTCAACGATGATCGCCTCGGACTCCACCTGTTCTCCGTGCTCCTGGGCTGTCGGTGTGGGGTCGGGAAGCCCGCCAACGGCGTCTTTTCCGTCATCTGAGCCGCCGGCCTCGCGCTTCTTGGAGCGGTGCCGATCCCGGAGAAAGTCCATCGCGACGTTGCGTGCGATGGCGAAGTACCAGGCCTGGACCGCACCATCGGGGTCTCCGCCCGGGACGCGAAAGCGATCGCGGGCGAGGTGGGCCTTCAGCAACGTGAGCTGGAGCAGGTCGTCACACGCGGGTTCATCGTGCACGAGCTTGAGCAGAAAACCCCGTAGGCGGTGGGATAGCGCCACGTGCAGCTCCTCAAACGCCCGACGGTCGCCGTCGACATAGCGCTCCATGAGGTCATGGAGTCCAGCTTGAGCTCGGGCACGGGCCACTGCAGCGGCAGTCTGCCAGAAGCACAGCGATTGTGGAGCCCCAGGTGGGCTGAACGTTCGCACGCCGCGCTTGCAGGGCCCCAAACCTTGTGTTATTCGCTCGCTCCGCAGCATCTCAAAAGGCAACGCCATTTGAGAGTGGGGCACCGTAGGGTCCCGCTCTTTTTTTTCGCCGCCGCCGACCGGAGACCGCTGCACCCCACCAAGCTTCCCTATGATTCCCTCCTCCGAACAGCCTCACAACAACGCCCCTGGCGCGCCCGACTCTGTCGACGCAGCCGCGGTGGACGTTGTCGTAGACGTGGCTGCGGGATCGGGGACGCCGAGTGCTTCAGCCAGGGTCGTCCGCCCTGAGGAACTGCTCGAGGGCCTCTTGGCCCCGGTCATCGAATCGATGGGCTACGAGCTCGTGCACACCGAGTTCTCGGGCACCGGCAAGCACCGCCGCCTCGCCGTCTTCCTCGACCGAGCCGACGGCGGTTTTTCGCTGAACGACTGCTCCAAGATGGCACCGATCGTCTCGAGCACCCTCGACGCCGCCGAAGCGGACCCCGAGGCTGCGGCGGTCGCTCGCGTGCTCAAGGCGCCGTATGTGCTGGAAGTGTCCTCCCCGGGCATCGATCGGCCACTCGCCAAGCTTTCCCACTTTCGCCGCCACATCGGCGGCCTTGCCAAGGTCACCACGTTTTCTCCGCTGGATACCGGATCCAAGCAGAAGAACTTTAACGGACGCATTGAGGACGTCCAATCCGCCCCTCATGCCCCCGAAGATGACCGCGCCGGAACGGTCACGCTCGTCGATCCCGACGGTGGGGCGCATCAGGTCATCGACCTCGACCAGATTCGCAAAGCGCATCTGGTCTACGAAGGTTGATCGCACGCATTCTTTCGAACGCGTTGCCATCAGCATTGAACTTCGAACAAGGTCGAACAGGGTCGGATCATCGGACAGTCGGAAAGGTTCCGCAGCCATGGAAGAAGCAGTCAACCTCAGCACGGTCATCGACCAGGTTTGCCGCGAGAAGAACATCTCGCGGGCTGTGCTCACCGAAACGGTGGAGCAAGCGGTGCTTGCCGCCGCCAAAAAGGTGTTCGAAGAGCGCGAGATCGAGGCGACGTTCGACGACGAGACGGGAATGGTGAACCTGTTCCAGGTTCTCTATGTCGTCGACGATGTCACGCAGCCCCTTCGGGAACTCACGCTGGCTCAGGCCCAGCGTTCAGGGCTCGAGGCGGAAGAGGGCGACGAGCTCCTCTTCCAGATCTTCTACCTGCCCGGCGACAAGAAGCGTGCCGAGCAGCAAGCCAAGGACTACCCCGAGATCGAGGCGCTCCGCGCTGGTGTCGGTGGGGGCTTTGGCCGGATCGCGGCCCAAACCGCGAAGCAGGTCATCATCCAGCGCGTCCGCGAGGCGGAGCGCGAGAACCTGTACGACGCGTACAAGGACAAAAAGGGCGAGCTGATGACCGGCATCGTCCGCCGGTTCGAACGCGGCTCGATCATCGTCGAGGTCGACAACGGCAAGGCCGAAGCGATCCTCCCGGTGCGCGAGCAAGTGCCCCGTGAGTCCCTGCGTCCCGGTGACAGAATCGTCGCCTACGTCAAGGACGTGGACAAATCGGCCCGCGGTCCGCAGATCATCCTCTCGCGGACCCATCGCGGCCTCGTCGAGAAGCTGTTCGAACACGAAGTTCCCGAGATCTTCGAGGGCATCGTTCGCATCGAAGCCTGCGCTCGGGAGCCCGGTGCGCGCTCCAAGATCGCCGTCTCCAGCCGCGAGCGCGATGTCGACCCGGTCGGCGCCTGCGTCGGCATGCGGGGATCCCGCGTTCAGGCCGTGGTGCAGGAGCTTCGCGGCGAGAAGATCGACATCGTCCCGTTCAACGACGACCCCGCGCGGTTCGTCTGCAACGCGATTCAGCCCGCTCAGGTCTCTCGCGTCCTGATCGATGCCGACCGGCACACGATGGAGCTCATCGTCCCCGACGACAAGCTCAGCCTGGCGATCGGCAAGCGCGGCCAAAACGTCCGGCTGGCTTCACGCCTGACCGGCTGGCGCATCGATATCTTCTCGGAGAGCAAGATTCGCCAGCAAGAGGTCCGGAACAAGGCCGAGATGGCCGCGATCCCGGGCGTCGGACACGAGATGTCCGAGATCCTCTTCCACATGGGTTGGCGAAGCCTCCGCGATCTTGCGGTCGCCGACGCGGACGAGCTGACCCAGGTCGAAGGCCTTGGTGATATCTCGGCAGCCGAGCAGATCATCGAAGTCGCCAACGACGCGGCCAGCGGCACGCTCGAGCTCAAGGTCGAGTACCCGCCCGAGCCCGACCCCGAGGATCCCAACGACCCCGCGCACCCCGACCATCCGAGTCATGCTGGCGGCGACGCCGCTGCTCCCGGAATGGATCGCCCGACTGTAGGAGGTGGCGATTGACCGTCTCAAGATCAGTGGACTCCCACAAGCCTTCTCGGATGTGCGTCGCGTGTCGGGTTCGCAAACCCGCCTCCGACCTCCTCCGCTTCCGCCGTCGGTCCGATGGACACATCGTGCCGGCTGTGAATCCCAAACGTGACAAAGGGCGCAGTGCCTATCTGTGTCCGTCGCGTTCCTGCTACCAAATCGCTGTCAAACGGCGTGCGTTCGCGCGTGCGCTGACTGGTCCCAATACCTTGTCAGTTGCGGCTCCTGGCTCGACCCTGTGGGTGGACACCAAGCAAGCCGTGACAGATCAGGTTGAACAACTTCGGCGCACGAGCCCCGCCGCGGACACTGTGTTCGCGTCGCCTCGTCGTCTGAACCATCTCACGCAGTTGCACACTTCGATGTGCAGAGCACGTGAGGCCCACACTGAGGGGGTGCGTCGTCATGGCCAAGGTTCGAGTCTATGAGCTCGCAAGAGAGCTGAACGAGGATAACCGGTCGCTGGAAACAGTGATCCGTAACCTCGGCATTCCCATTAAGAATTACATGTCCACGCTTACGCCTGAAGAGGCTACGCGCGTGCGGGCAACGGTACGTGGTGTTCCCGAGGAGGCTGCGGCCCCCGTCGAAACGCAGGAGCGTGTCATCGCCGGCAGCAAGAGCGAGAGCAAGCGCAGCGGCGGTACGGTGATTCGCCGACGCGGAGCCGACGTCCGTCGGCGTCGCGCCGAGCGAGAGGCGGAACCGGCAGAACCCGAGGTCGCACCGGCCCCGGAAGAGCCGGCTGCCACTCGTGCTCCGGCTCCATCGGCCGGAGCGCCTGTCACCCGTCGTCGCCCATCATCCGGCGGAGGCGAGCGCGCAGCAGGCGGTACGCCGGTTGCCACGCGTCGTCCTGCAGCCCGTCCTTCTACGACCCGGCCGGTTCCGGCGTCGGAGCGAAAGCCAGGCGCAGCGGCGGCTCAGGCTGCGGCTCAGGCTGCGGCTGCGGCTCAGGCCGCGGCGGCATCCGTGCCCAAGCGCGAGGCCCCAAAGGTCGGCGAGATGATCGAGCTTCCCTCGAACACTCGTCGTCTCCCCGGTGGCATGGCGTCTCGGCCGGCGCCCAAGGTCAGTGCTCAACGTCCTGCGCAGCGTGCTGCAATCGACGCGAAGGCTGCCTCGGCGTCTCCGGCTCCGGTCGCACCCGCGGCTGCGCCTGAACCCGAAGTGGCTCCGGCCGCCGAAGCAGCTCCGGCTGCCGACGCAGCTCCGGCCGCGGACGCGGCTGCAGCCTCCGAGGCGGCTCCGGCCACCGACGCAGTGGCAGACGCCGATGCAAAGGATGGCAAGGACGCAAAGCCGGGTGCCGTAGCGGCCGATGGCGGAAGTGGCCGTGTGCTCCGGAACGAGGCAGGCGTCATCGTTGGCGCAGCGTCGCAGCGTTCAGAGCCCAAGATCCTGGGCTTCATCCAGCTTCCTGCAAGTCGTCGCAAACAGGTGATCATCACCGACGCGAACGAGAAGGACAAGATGGGGCGCGCCTCGATCCGCAAGCAGCGGGAAGAGCGTCACCAGGCTCGCGGTCGGCGTAAGCCCCCACGTCGTGGTGGTCGAGGACAGGACCGTTCAGGTCCTCCCAAGATCAACACGGTCGCGATGGGCGACGACAAGAAGCGGATTCGCGTCGACGAAGCCATTCAGGTCGCTGATCTCGCCCACCAGATGGGCAAGAAGGCCTCCGCGATCCTCCGGACGCTCTGGGGCATGGGGATGCGTGGCATCACCATCAACAACGCGATCGACTTCGAGACCGCCGAGATGGTGGCGACGGAGTTCGGCTACACGACCGAAAACGTCGCGTTCGACGAAGCTGGGATGACCTCCCATGACGACGAGGCCGGCTTCGAGCCGCGCGCTCCAGTCGTCACCGTCATGGGCCACGTCGACCACGGAAAGACGTCACTGCTGGACTACATCCGGCAGAGCCGGGTCGCGGCTGGCGAAGCTGGCGGCATCACCCAGCACGTCGCGGCCTACAAGGTCGAGACGGCCAAAGGGGAGGTCACCTTCCTCGATACGCCGGGTCACGAGGCCTTCACCGCCATGCGAGAGCGTGGTGCCCAGGTCACCGACATCGTCGTCCTGGTCGTGGCTGCCGATGACGGCGTCATGCCCACCACGATCGAGGCGATCAAGCACAGCCGCGAAGCGGGCGTACCCATCGTCGTTGCGGTCAACAAGATCGACAAGCCCGATGCCAATGCTGGCCGCGTCAAACAGGCGCTGATGGAGCACGAGATCGTCGGCGAGGAGTTCGGCGGAAGCGTACCCATCGTCGAGGTTTCGGCGAAGACGGGGCAGGGCGTCGAGGATCTCCTCGAGACCCTCGCACTTCAAGCCGAGGTCCTGGAACTCCGGGCTCCAGTCGAAGGCAACGCGGGCGGTACCGTCCTCGAGGCGCGCATCGACAAAGGCCGCGGCATCGTGGTCACCGTCCTCGTGCAGAACGGCACGCTCAGCAAAGGGGACATTGTCGTCGCCAACGAGTTCCACGCCAGGGTGCGTGGTCTCGTCGACCAAAACGGCAAGATGCTCAAGACCGTTGGGCCTTCGACTCCGATCGAAGTCCTGGGTCTGTCGGGTGTTCCGCACGCCGGCGACACGATCAACGTCGTCGACAACGACAAGGACGCCAAGGCTCTCGTTGCCCACCGTCGTGAGAAGCGGCTTCGCAAGGAGAGTGTCCGGACCGGACCGAGCATCACCGAGATGATGCTGCGCAAGCAGGTTCCGGTGCTCAAGGTCGTGCTCAAGGCCGATGTGCAGGGGTCCGCCCAGGCACTCGCCGAGGCTCTTGAAGAGATCACGAACGAGACCGAGAAGGTCAAGCTCAAGGTCATCAAGGCCGAGGTCGGTCAAATCAACGAGACCGACGTCAAGTACGCCCACGCGGGCGATGCGGTCATCTTCGGCTTCAACGTCAAGACGGCCGGAAAGGCCGCCCCTGTCGCGGAGAGCGAAGGGGTCACGATCCACACCTTCAGCGTCATCTACGAGGCGTTGGACATGGCGCGTGAGCTGATGGTCGGTTTGCTCGAGCCCGAGTATCGGGAACGCGAGCAGGGCGAAGCAGAAGTTCGTGCGCTGTTCCCCATTCCCAGGCTCGGCGTCGTTGCCGGTTGTCGGATCACCCGCGGGTCCATCACACGGAACTCCCACGTTCGGGTGGTCCGCGATGGCGAAGTCCTTCACAGTGGCGTCATCAGCTCGCTGCGTGTTCACAAGGACGATGTCAAAGAAGTCAAAGACGGCTTCGAATGCGGCATCGTTGTCGATGGCTACACGGGGCTCGCCGAGGGCGACACCTTGCAAGCCTTCGAGATGGAAGCCATTCCGCCCACGCTCTAGCGTGGAGCGGACCGCAGAGGAACACGCGTGAGCACGCGTCAATCCCGAGTGGAGGAGTTGCTCCGGCGAGAAATCGCCGGGGCGCTTCTACGTGGGGCGATCAAGGACCACCGCGTCCAACGACAGGAGATGATTTCGGTGACCGCGGTTCGCGTTTCACCGGATCTCTCCGTTGCGCGGGTGTTCATCGACGTCCTGCAGGGCGGGCCCGAGGTGGGTCGTGTCGTCGCTGGCCTCAACGCGGCTCAAGGTGTCTTCAAGCGACATCTTGGGAAGGTTCTGACGCTTCGTCGGACACCTTCACTCCGATTCGAGCACGACGACTCGATCGGACACGGGACACGCATCGAGCAAGTCTTGGCGGAGATCCACGCCCAAGATCGGGACTCAGCGCGCCCTGAGCTGGTTGACCCCGGTGACAACGGCGACACCGAGGTCGTCGACGAGTCCGACGAGTCCGATGGGCAGGCGTAAGCGCTCTGCGGACGAACCGCTCGGTATCCTGTACATCGACAAGCCCGCGGGGCCCACATCGGCCGAGGTCTGTGACTTCGTTCGGTGGGTCTTGCGGACACGTTCGGTCGGCCACTGTGGGACCCTCGACCCCGGCGCTACCGGGTTGCTCGTGTGTTGCGTGGGCCCGGCGACCAAGCTCGTGTCCCTACTGACGGACGACGACAAGACGTATCGCGGGCGGTTCGTGCTCGGGTCCTCCACCACCACCGCGGATGCTGCGGGCGAGGTGACGGCGCAAGCCGAGCTTGATGACGCCACCTGGGCTCGGGCGCCGGAGGTCTTGGCCGGTCTGCTCGGCACGCACGAACTGTCACCGCCTGCGTTCAGCGCGGTCCGCATCGATGGCGAACGGGCGCATGCAAAGGCCCGGCGTGGAGAACAGTTCGAGGTGCCCAAGCGCCCGATGACAGTGCTGTCGGTCGCCGACGTCGAGCTCGTGGCGCGGGGGGAGATCGCAGCGACCCTGCGCGTCAGCAAAGGCTCGTTCATTCGCTCGCTGGCCGTCGAACTCGGGGCGCGGCTCGGGGTGCCGGCGCACCTTGGCGGCCTGCACCGGGTGGCATCCGGCGCCTGCTCGCTCGCGCACCCCCGCGCGATCTCGGGGTTTGACGTCACCCCCATGTCGCCACGCCCCGACGGAAAGCCCCGGCACCGGGTGCGCGTGGCTGGCGTAGCGGACGACCGGGACGCCCAAGCCCAGGCCTTGCGCGAGGCGCTGAACGACCCCATCGACGTCCTCCGCATCCCCGTCGTGGATGTGCCGCAAGGTGCGCAAGGCGACGACCTGGTGCGGCGGGTCGGTCATGGCCAGGCAATTTCGGCCGACCACCCCGTGTTGCGCGACCACACGCCCACGGGGACGCTCGCGGTTCGGGCCGGCTCAGGCCTCGTCTTGTGCCGCTTCGAGCCCGCCGACGACGGTCCTGTCCTGAGGGTTGAACGCACACTGAGACCTCTCGCCTTCGACTCACCCACAAGCCCTTGACATCACGGCGTCTCGCGTGGATTCTGCGCCGACCTACAGACCTAGACGAACAAGTGGAGACGGTCGTCGTCTCCCACAACCTCGAAGACCTCGAGTAAGCAACAGCAGCACTATGGCTCTCTCTACTGATCGCAAAGCCGAAATCGTCGGCAAGTTCAAACGCAGCGAACAAGACACCGGTTCCCCGGAGGTCCAGATCGCGCTCCTGAGCAAGCGAATCACCTACCTGACCGACCACTTCCGCACTCACCGCAAGGACTTCCACTCGCGGCGTGGACTCCTCAAGCTGGTCGGACGGCGTCGTCGCCTTCTCGACTACGTCAAAGGCAAGGACATCGAGCGCTACCGCACCGTCATTGCGGAGCTCAACATCCGAAAGTAACGCTGCTGCTGCACGTCGGGCGCTTCCCTCCAGGGGTTGCGCCCTTCGGCGCGTTTGGGGGTCGACTGATCCCACGACGCGCATTCTCTGCGGCGGAGCATCTTCCTCATCTGCGTTGACCCTCGGAGACGGCATTCTCAGTGGGATGTGTCTGGGCTCGGGCGGCGCGAACTCAACCTCAGGAGCAAGAATTCCATGAAAGAAACGATCGAAACCTGCAAGGTCGGCGATGTCGAAATCTTCATCGAGACCGGCAAAATCGCCAAGCAAACCAACGCCGTCATCGTCCGCGTGGGCGAGACCGCCGTGTTGGTCAGCGCGAACTCTGGACCCAAGCCGAAGGACCTCCCGTTCCTCCCGCTCACGGTCGAGTACCGCGAGTCCGCGGCGTCCGCTGGCAAGATCCCCGGCGGCTACTTCAAGCGCGAGGGTCGTCCGTCGACCGAGGAAATCCTGACGTGCCGGGTCACCGACCGTCCGATTCGCCCGCTGTTCCCCAAGGGGTACCGCTGCGACACGCAGGTCATCACCAACATCCTCTCGCACGACAAAGAGAACGAGCCTGACGTCCTGTCGATCACCGGTGCCTCCGCGGCGCTGATGATCTCGGACGTGCCTTGGGCCGGCCCGATCGCTGGCGTCCGCGTCGCGCACATCGGCGGCAAGTGGGTCGCATTCCCGACCTACTCGCAGATCCAAGAGGCTGACATCACCCTCGTGGTGGGCGCGAACTCCGACGCCATCGTGATGGTGGAGGGTGGGGCATCGGCCGCATCCGAGGCCGCCATGATCGACGGCCTCATGTTCGGCCAAGAGTCGGCGCAGCCGCTCATCGCCCTTCAGCACCGCTTGCGCGAGAAGGTCGGCAAGCCCAAGCGTGAGTACATCCCACCCGCGGTCGACGAAGCGCTTCAAGCCGAGGTCAGCAAGTTCGCCGAGGCCAAGCTGGTCGAGGCCCTCAAGATCGCCGGCAAGCACGAGCGAAGCTCCGCCATCTCCGCCATCAAGGCCGAGACCAAAGAGAAGTTCCTCGCGTCCCACCCGGACAAGGGCGACGACATCTCGTCGGGCTTCGCGAAGCTCGAGAAAGAGACCGTCCGCAACATGGTCGTCAACACGGGCAAGCGCCTCGATGGCCGCGGCACCCGCGACGTCCGACCGCTGTGGATCAACCCGCACCCGTTCGAGCGCCCCCACGGATCGGCGTTCTTCCAGCGCGGCGAGACCCAGGCCTACGCAACCTGCACGCTCGGCACCGAGTACGACGCCCAACGCCTCGACACCCTGCGCGGTGACGTTCGCCGGCACTTCCTGCTGCACTACAACTTCCCCCCGTACTGCACCGGCGAAGTCCGTCCTCTTCGTGGCACCTCCCGTCGCGAGACCGGCCACGGTGCGCTGGCTGAGCGCGCGCTCAAGCCCGTGCTGCCCGCCCTCGAGGACTTCCCGTACACGATCCGCGTGGTCTCGGACATCATGGAGTCCAACGGCTCCTCGTCGATGGCTTCGGTCTGCGGCGGTTCGCTGGCGATGATGGATGCTGGCGTGCCGATCAAGGCGCCCGTCGCCGGTATCGCGATGGGCCTGATGCAGGTCGGCGACAAGATCGCCGTGCTCACCGACATCCTTGGCGACGAGGACCACCTCGGCGACATGGACTTCAAGGTCACGGGCACCGAAGAGGGCATCACCGCCCTGCAGATGGACATCAAGGTTGATGGCCTGACCCGCAAGATTCTCGAGGACGCGCTCGACCAGGCCCGCGAGGCCCGGCTGCACATCCTCGAAGAGATGAACAAAATCATGCCGACGCACAAGGACGACGTGTCCCTGTACGCGCCGCGCATCGAGACCGTTCAGGTCAAGGTCGACCGGATCCGCGACATCATCGGGCCCGGAGGCAAGATGATCCGCGCCATCACGGAGCAGTCCGGCGCGCAGATCAACGTCGACGACCACGGCCGGGTCACGATCGCTTCGGACAACCCCGAGTCGATCGCCTCCGCCAAGCGCCTCATCGAAGGCCTGACGGCCGAAGCCGAGATCGGCGCGGTCTACCAGGGCGTCGTCACCCGCGTGGTCGACTTCGGTGCGTTCGTCGAGGTCCTTCCGGGCACCGACGGACTCGTGCACATCTCGGAGCTCGAGAACAAGCGCGTCGAGAACGTCACCGACATTCTCAGCGAGGGGGATGAAGTCATCGTGAAGGTGCTCAACATCGACCCGACCGGCAAGATTCGTCTCAGCCGCAAGGCCGCGTTCGGGGTCGACCCGAGCGAGGTCCAGAACATGCGGGCCTAGGGCCCCAGCAAGGTCATCGCCCATGAAGATCGGGGAGAGCGGGCAAGAGATCCAGACGGCGTTTGTGCGCCGACTCGATGCCAAGGCCCAGCTTCCCCGTCGCATGACCGCCCACGCGGCAGGCCACGACCTGTTTGCGTGTTTGGACGCGCCGCTCGAGCTTCTGCCCGGGGGGCGTGTTGCCGTTTCTACGGGGTTGGCGATGGCGCTGCCGGAAGGCTACGAGGCCCAAGTCCGGCCGCGGTCTGGCTGGGCGTGGAAACACGGCATCACGGTCCTCAATGCGCCGGGGACGATCGATGCGGACTATCGTGGCGAGTTGAAGGTGCTGCTGATCAATCACGGTGCGCAACCGTTCACGGTCACGCACGGTGACCGGATCGCGCAGCTGGTTCTGTCGGCCGTGGTCCCGTTTCAGTTCAGTGAACGAGACGACCTGCCTGAGCCAAGCGCGCAGGGTGGGGCGGCCGTCCGCGCCGGCGGCTTTGGCAGTACTGGCCAGCGCTGATTCCGAGACCGAAAAAACGAGGTTTGTAAGCGGAATTGCGGCGGTTGCATCGTGGTAGGATCTGGGGGTGGTGTGTCCTGACGAAGGCCGGAGGCGGCGCGCGGTAGCGCGTCGGGTCCGGTTTTCTTGCTGGACGATTCCAGGGGGTGAGAGTCCCCTCCCGGTAGGCGTCGGAGCGCCGGGTAGCAGGTCC
>Ga0316204_10000467_pt1 | contig 148966 bp, 130 predicted proteins | sample 6monrhotite_MG_2_FD_205661 | JGI IMG/M metagenome (GOLD analysis project Ga0316204, IMG submission 205661) | Microbial mat bacterial communities from mineral coupon in-situ incubated in ocean water Damariscotta River, Maine, United States -... | ecosystem: Environmental > Aquatic > Marine >... | reverse complement strand
ACGATGCGAATGGTGCCATCGGCGGGGGCTTCGAATGTGGTGGGGTGGCTGCCGTATTCTTCGGCCTTCTGGGCCATCAGGCCAACGTTCGACACGGCGCCGGCGGTGGTCACGTCCAGCGTGCCGGTTTCCTTGAAATACTCGATCGCCTCGTCATAGACGCTGGCATAGGTGTTGTCGGGGATGCAGCACTTGGTGTCGGCTTCCTTGCCGTCAGGGCCCCACCCCTTGCCGCCAGCTTTGATCACGGCAGGCATCGACGCGTCGATGATCACGTCAGACGATACATGCAGGTTGGTCGTGCCGTTATCCGAGTTGACCATATACATCGGCGGGCGCGAAGCCATTGCCGCCTTATAGTCCGCCTCGAGGGCCGCATTGCCCTTGATCCGGGCTTCCAGATCCGCAAGTCCGGAATTCGGGTTCCAGCCCAGCGCATCAACCTCTGCGCCGTGCTTGGCAATAAATTCCTTTAGCCAGACCGACACGAAATGACCAAAGATGATCGGGTCCGAGACCTTCATCATCGTGGCTTTCAGGTGAGCCGAGAACAGAACGCCCGGTTCAATGTCCGCGATTTCCTTGGCGATAAAGGCGCGCAGCGCTTTGACCGACATGAAGGTGGCATCGACAACTTCGCCGTCCAGATAGGTCAGCCCGTCTTTCAACGTCTTTTCCGTGCCATCCGTGCCGGTAAAGGTGATCTTGCCAACCCCGGCCTGTGCGGCGGTCAGCGTCGCCGAGAGTTCGTTGGCATAAAAGTCGTTCCCGTCCATCGCCGCGACATGGGTTTTTGATGCTGATGTCCAGGTGCCCATGCGGTGCGGATTGGCCTTGGCGTATTCCTTCACCGCCTTGGCCGCGCGGCGATCCGAGTTGCCTTCGCGCAGAACCGGGTTCACAGCCGAACCCTTGATGCTGTCGTATCGGGCCTTGGCCGCCTTTTCAGCGTCGGTCTCAGGCTCCTCCGGGTAATCAGGCAGCGCGTAGCCCTGTGATTGCAATTCCTTGATTGCGGCCACCAACTGCGGGACCGACGCCGAAATGTTCGGAAGCTTGATGACATTGGCCTCAGGCGTTTTGACCAGATCGCCCAGCGCCGCCAGGTCGTTGCTGATACGCTGGTCTTCTTTCAACACGTCAGGGAACACGGCCAGAACCCGACCCGCCAGGGAAATATCGCGCGTTTCGATGCTGACACCGGCCGGGGCGGCGAAGGCGCGAATGATCGGCTCCAGCGAGTTGCGCGCCAATTCGGGTGCTTCGTCCACTTTGGTATAGATGATATCTGGGGTCTGAGCCATGGCCAGGATCCTTTGTTCAACACGAGAGACCGGGAACGGCAGAGACCCGAAGGCGCGCCGTCTGGTGAGGGATTCGAGGAAGCGGCGCCAATGCCCTGCCCCGTTGGGTCGCTGAATGGCGTATTGCGGCGATCAGGTCAAGTCTATTGTGTGCAATGGTATACATTGCATGAACGCCGCCACCCACCCCCCTCATTCCGGTCGTGGTGGGGCGTTGTGACCCGGCAATTGCAATGGACATAGACGCAGATGCCCACGCATGGCACACATTTGACACTTTATACCGGAGACCAGGGATGCAATGGATATATCTTGCCGCGGCGATCTTGTTTGAAACGATCGGCACGACTGCGCTGAAGGCAAGCGACGGATTCTCCAAGCTGGGGGCATCGGCGCTGTGTGTTGTTGCGTACGGGGCATCGTTCTGGCTCTTGGCTATCGTCCTGCGCACCATCCCGGTGGGAATTGCCTATGCCATCTGGTCCGGGCTGGGTATCGTGCTGATCACCGCCATCGGCTATCTGCTGTTCGATCAACGCCTTGATACCCCGGCGATGATTGGCCTGGGCCTGATCATCGCCGGGATCGCCGTGATCAACCTCTTTTCCCACGCCGCACCTCACTAAGGCGCGCGCCTACCTTCGCTGGCGCCGAAAAGCCCATCTGACGCCACGCATGTCTGCCATGCGCGGTTCATTTGCGTGTGCGCACTGGCCAAGGCCTTCTTTTTCCTCTATCGCGCGCGCAACAGAACAGGAAACGCATCATGGACCTTCGCAATATCGCGATCATCGCGCACGTGGACCACGGCAAGACGACGCTGGTTGACGAGCTACTCAAACAGTCCGGCACATACCGCGACAACCAGGCGACCACCGAGCGCGCGATGGACAGCAATGACCTGGAACGCGAGCGTGGAATCACCATTTTGGCCAAGGCGACATCGGTCGAATGGAAGGGCATACGCGTCAATATCGTCGACACCCCCGGGCACGCCGACTTCGGCGGCGAGGTCGAACGCATCTTGTCGATGGTCGATGGTGTCTGCTTGCTGGTCGACGCCGCCGAAGGGCCGATGCCGCAGACCAAATTCGTCACCGCGAAGGCGCTGGCGCTGGGACTTCGGCCGATTGTGGTTTTGAACAAGGTCGACAAACCGGCCGCCGAGCCGGACCGCGCCCTGAACGAAGTGTTCGATCTGTTCGCCAACCTGGGCGCAGATGACGACCAACTGGATTTCCCCACCCTGTACGCCAGCGGCATCAATGGCTGGTGCGACGCCGATCTGGACGGGCCACGCAAGGATATGGAGGCGCTGTTCGACCTGATCGTCAAGCATGTGCCGGCGCCCAAACAGGTTGCCAAGCAACATGAGCCGTTCTCCATGCTTGCGACCACGCTGGGCGCCGACCCGTTCCTGGGCCGGATTCTGACGGGCCGGGTTGAGACGGGGACGCTGAAAGTCGGCGAAACGCTGAAAGCCCTCAGCCGCGAAGGCGAGCGGATCGAGCAATTCCGCGTCACCAAGATCATGGCGTTCCGGGGGCTGGGCCAACAAGCCATCGACGAGGCCATCGCAGGCGATATCGTTTCGTTGGCGGGGATGACCAAAGCCACGGTTGCGGACACGCTGTGCGACGCGTCGGTAACGGACGCCATTCCAGCCCAACCTATCGACCCGCCCACCATCAGCGTGACATTCGGGATCAACGACAGCCCGCTGGCGGGCAAGGACGGATCCAAGGTTCAGTCCCGCGTGATCCGCGATCGCCTGATGAAGGAAGCGGAATCGAACGTCGCCATCAAGATCGAAGACACGCCAGGCGGCGAGGCCTTTGTCGTATCCGGGCGCGGTGAATTGCAGATGGGCGTGTTGATCGAAAACATGCGCCGTGAAGGGTTCGAGCTGTCGATCAGCCGCCCGCAAGTGATCTTCCGCGAAATCGACGGTGTCCGGCACGAGCCGGTCGAGGAAGTCACCATTGACGTGGATGACGAACACACCGGCGCGGTGATCGAAAAGCTGACCGGCCCGCGCAAGGGTGACTTGACCGAAATGAAACCGGCCGGCGTGGGCAAGACGCGGATCATCGCGCATGTCCCGTCACGCGGGTTGATCGGCTATCACGGCGAATTCCTGACCGATACGCGCGGCACCGGTGTTCTGAACCGCGTGTTCCATGATTGGGCACCTTACAAAGGGCCAATTCAGGGTCGCCGTCAGGGTGTGCTGATCTCCATGGGGAACGGCGTTTCGGTGGCATATGCGCTGTGGAACCTGGAAGAGCGTGGCAAGATGTTTATCGGCGCGCAGGAGCAGATCTATGAAGGCATGGTCATCGGCGAGCACAGCCGGGACAACGACCTTGAGGTCAACCCGCTGAAGGGCAAGAAGCTGACCAACGTCCGCGCTTCGGGCACCGACGAAGCCGTGCGCCTGACGCCGCCGGTCATCATGTCGCTGGAGCAGGCAATTTCCTATATCGACGACGATGAACTGGTCGAGGTGACGCCCAAGTCGATCCGCCTGCGCAAGCGGTATCTGGACCCGCACGAGCGCAAGCGCAAAGCCCGCGCCGGCTGAACACCGAACGGTGCGTGCCAGCACGCACCCTACACTTCGGGTGGCGGGGTCAGCCCTGCCACCCGCATGAGCGACTGGCTCAGATCCGCATTCTGGGCACGTCGTTGGGATCCAGCTTCAATTCGATCAACAAGGGCTTGTCGCGCGCCTCGATCGCCGCAAGGGCCGCGTCAAGATCGTCGGCGGACTGCACGCAGATCCCCTGCCCGCCCAACGCCGTCGCCACATCCGCGAAACTTGGCCATTCGAACACCGCCAGCCCGGGGTCCATCTGGCGGTCCAGAAACTGGATATGTTCGGCGCCGTAAGCACTGTCGTTGGCGACAATCACAATCAAATCCTGCTTCAGCCGCACGGCGGTGTTGAATTCATGGATCCCGCCCATCATGAACCCGCCGTCGCCAGTGAACAGCACCACCGGCCGATCGGGCAGCGCCATACCCGCACCAATCGCCGCCGGAAGGCCGATCCCGATGGACCCGAAATTGGTGGTGGCGATGAAGCTGCGCTCGTCTGGCACGGACAGCCGGCACCAAACCTCGGTCATGAAACGCCCGCCGTCGGTGGTCAGAAACCGGTCCCTGGGCAGCGCCTGCTCAAGCCGGTCCAACGCATAGACAAAATTCACGGTGCCGGGTGCGGCCTTGTCTTTGTCACCCGGCGGATGCGCCGTCAGTTTGGCGATGTCCAATTCCCTGGTAAATCCGCTGGCGGGAATTTCGGCCTCGTCCAGCCACCACAGGATGTTGTCGGCGGTCAGGCCGGCGTCAGCCACCAGCGCCGCATCGGGGTGATGGTTCTTGCTCACCTCAGCCGGGGTGTTGTTGATCTGCACGACACGTTTGCCGCGCATCAACGCGCCCTTGTCGGTGGTAAAATGGTGCAGGCTGGTGCCGAAACAGATCACGCAATCCGCCTTGCCGATAGCGTCATACGCAGCTTCGGTGCTGAGCGTGCCGAAGATGTCGATGTTGTAGGGATGCGCGCTGAACATGCCCTTGGCTTTCAGCGTGGTGGCCAGCGGGGCCTCCAACCGGTCGGCCAGCTTGATGATCTGATCCTTGGCCTCCATCGCGCCGATACCTGCCAGGATAATGGGCCGCCGGGCCGAGGCGATCATGCCGACGGCTTCGTCCAGTTGATTGCCCTCGGGCACCAGCGTGGGCGCATTGAAGACCTCGAACACATGCGGCGTATGCACGACCTCTTGCCACATGAAATCGGCGGGCATGTTCAGAACGATGGGCCGCTGCTCAATCTGCGCGCGGTACAGCGCGTGCGCGATGTCATAGGACGCGGTCTCAGGCGTGCGCAGCTGCTCGAACCCGGCACCCGTGGCCTTGACCAGCTCGCGCTGATCGATGCTTTGCAGGTTTTGCGGCGTGGACACAGGCGTGTCACCCGCCAGCAGAACCATCGGCACGTGGCCCCGCACCCCTTCGGTCAATGCCGTCATGCAGTTGGTCAGCGCAGGCCCATGCGTCACCGTGGCGACCCCGACGCTGCGCGACACGCGGCCATAGGCCAAGGCCATCAGAACTGCGCTGCCCTCATAGGCGACAGGCACGAAAGTGCCGCCACAGTTGCGCACGTAGTGGTCAACGGCGAACAGGTTGGCATCGCCCATCAAGCCAAACATCGTGGTGATGCCATGATCCAGAACCGACTGGGCGATTGACTGGTAGACATAGGATTTCTGTTCGGACATGGGCGTGCTTTCGGTCGTCGAAGGGGTGATGATACCCTGCCCCTTTGCCTGGGATTGGGCAAGAGGGACCGCGCGCGCACCCAAATAAGTTGGAGAAATCATGATCAAGCGCTAGACTTTGACCAGCCCCAGAACCAGGCCCAGAACCAGAACCAGGAGACGCCCATGCGCTGCTTTCTTTCCACGCTCAGTATTTTGCTTGTGCTACCGCTTGCCGCCTCTGCTCAGGACGGCCCGCGCGGCATTGCGTTTGTGCAGGCGCCCGAGAATTCCTCGGGCATGGCCATGGGGCGAACCCCAGCCGAGGGGTTTGCCGCTGCAACGGCGCAATGCGTGGACGGTGGCGCCTATGCTGAAGATTGCATTCCGACGAACTGGTGCTTTCCGGCGGGCTGGTCGGTGGTTATTTTCCTGATGCATCAAGAGGGCATTCACTGGCACGAGGTGGCCTGTGGACTGGCGTCGGAAGATGTCGCGCTGTCGGTGGGCGGGGCAATGTGTAACCTCGACGACCGCCCCTATCTGACCGATTGCACGTTGGCTCAGGTCTATGACCCCGAAGGAAAGCCGCAAATCGACTATTGAATGCGGGTTTGTGCCTGACAATTGTAACAAACCCTTGCAATTTCCGCGCCGCACTGCAGAAATCAGCCCAACTTTTGGACCGATTCATGCAAAGGATGCATCATGCCCCAATTCAACAAGATCCTGATTGCCAACCGGGGCGAAATTGCAATCCGGGTGATGCGGGCCGCGAATGAGTTGGGCAAGAAGACCGTCGCAGTCTACGCCGAAGAGGACAAGCTGGGCCTGCACCGGTTCAAGTCGGACGAAGCGTATCGGATTGGCGAAGGTCTAGGGCCGGTGGCGGCCTATCTGTCGATCCCGGAAATCATCCGCGTCGCCAAAGAGTCGGGCGCGGATGCGATCCATCCCGGCTATGGCCTGTTGTCCGAAAACCCCGATCTGATCGACGCCTGCACCGCCGCTGGCATCACCTTTATCGGCCCCAAGGCAGACACGATGCGCGCTTTGGGCGACAAGGCCAGCGCGCGGCATGTGGCCATCAAGGCCGGCGTGCCCGTCATCCCCGCGACCGACGTGCTGGGCGACGACATGGACGAAATCCGCGCCATGGCCGAGGTTGTAGGGTATCCCCTGATGCTGAAGGCCAGCCACGGCGGCGGCGGACGCGGGATGCGGGCGATCCTGGGCGCCGACGAATTGGAGGCCAAGGTGCGCGAGGGCCGGCGCGAGGCCGAAGCCGCCTTCGGCAATGGCGAGGGCTTTTTGGAGAAGATGATCCAGCGCGCGCGCCATGTCGAAGTGCAGCTTGTGGGGGATACCTATGGCAACCTGTATCACCTGTTCGAGCGCGACTGCACCGTGCAGCGCCGCAACCAAAAGGTCGTCGAACGCGCGCCTGCCCCCTATCTGACCGACGCCCAGCGCGCCGAGGTCTGCGAACTGGCGCTGAAGATCGGACGGGCCGTCGGCTATCAGGCGGCGGGCACCGTTGAATTTTTGATGGATATGGACACCGACGACTTCTATTTCATCGAGGTCAATCCGCGCGTTCAGGTCGAGCACACTGTGACCGAGGAAGTCACCGGCATCGACATCGTCAAGGCGCAGATCCGGGTGTGCGAAGGCGCCACACTGGCCGAGGCCACCGGCACGCCGTCCCAGGCGGATGTGACGCTGTCCGGGCACGCGCTGCAATGCCGCATCACCACCGAAGATCCGTTGAACAACTTCATCCCGGATTATGGCCGCCTGACCGCCTATCGCAGTGCGACCGGCATGGGGATCCGGCTGGACGGCGGCACGGCCTATGCCGGCGGGGTCATCACCCGCTATTACGACAGCCTTCTGGTCAAGGTGACCGCCTGGGCCCCCACCCCCACCGAAGCCATCGCCCGCATGGACCGGGCGCTGCGCGAGTTCCGTATCCGGGGGGTCAGCACCAACATCGCGTTTGTCGAAAACCTGCTGAAACATCCGACCTTCCTGGCCGATGAAGCGACCACCAAGTTCATCGACACCACGCCAGAGCTGTTCCAGTTCAAGAAGCGCCGCGACCGGGGCACCAAGGTGCTGACCTATCTGGCGGATATCACGGTGAACGGGCATCCCGAAACCTCGGGCCGCGCCCGTCCGGCCGCCGAACCGCGCGCGCCAATCGCCCCGAAGCGCAAACTGGCGGAACCGCCAGCCGGCACCAAGACCTTGCTGGAACAGCAGGGCGCGGCGGCGGTTGCGTCCTGGATGAAGGACCAAAAGCGGCTTCTGATCACCGACACGACCATGCGCGATGGTCACCAGTCGCTGCTGGCCACCCGCATGCGATCGATCGACATGATCCGCGTGGCCCCGGCCTATGCCACCAACCTGCCTGAACTGTTCAGTATGGAATGCTGGGGTGGCGCGACGTTTGACGTGGCGTATCGGTTCTTGCAGGAATGCCCTTGGCAGCGCCTGCGCGATCTGCGCCGCGCCATGCCCAACCTGCTGACCCAAATGCTGCTGCGCGCCTCTAACGGAGTGGGCTATACCAATTACCCCGACAACGTGGTGCAGGCCTTTGTGGCCCGTGCTGCGGAAACCGGGGTTGATGTGTTTCGCGTGTTCGACAGTCTGAACTGGGTTGAAAACATGCGTGTCGCGATGGACGCGGTCATCGCATCCGGTCGCATCTGCGAGGGCACAATCTGCTACACCGGTGATCTGCTGGACCCGGCGCAGAGCAAATTCACCGTCGATTACTACGTCCGCATGGCCAAGGATCTGGAAGCCGCCGGCGCGCATGTTCTGGGCGTGAAGGACATGGCCGGGGTGCTCAAGGCGCCTGCCGCGCGCGTATTGTTCTCGGCTTTGAAAGACGCGGTGGACCTGCCCATCCACTTCCACACGCATGATACCTCGGGCGCGTCGATTGCCACGCTGGTGGCCGCCGCGGAAACCGGGGTCGATTGCGTCGATGCGGCGATGGATGCGTTCAGCGGCAATACCAGCCAGCCAACGCTGGGATCCGTGGTCGAAGCCATGCGCCACACCGACCGCGACACCGGGTTGGACATCGGCGCGATCCGGCAGATTTCAGATTATTGGGAACAGGTGCGTGCGCACTACATGGCCTTTGAAACCGGGCAACAAGCCCCCAGTTCCGAGGTCTACCTGCACGAAATGCCCGGCGGCCAGTTCACCAACCTGAAAGCACAAGCCCGCAGCCTGGGACTGGAAGAACGCTGGCACGAGGTGGCGCAGGCCTATGCCGACGCCAACCAGATCTTTGGCGATATCGTCAAGGTGACGCCGTCGTCCAAGGTCGTTGGGGATATGGCGTTGATGATGGTCACGCAGGGCCTGACCCGCGAACAAGTTGAAGATCCGACCCATGAGATGTCTTTTCCGGAGTCGGTGATCGACATGCTCAAGGGCAATCTGGGACAGCCCGAGGGCGGTTGGCCGGAAGCGATCACCAAAAAAGCGCTGAAAGGTGAAACGCCGTCAACCGAACGCCCGGGCAAGCATCTGGAACCGGTCGATCTGGAAGCCGTGCGCGCCCAGTTGATCGAGGACCTGGCGGGCTTCAAGGTCGATGACGAGGACCTGAATGGCTATCTGATGTATCCCAAGGTCTTCCTGGACTACATGGGCCGCCATCGCCAATACGGACCGGTTCGCACCCTGCCGACGTGGAATTTCTTCTATGGCATGCAGCAAGGCGGTCAGATCTCGGCCGAGATCGACCCGGGCAAGACGCTGGAAATCCGCCTGATCGCGCTGGGTGACACCATGGAGGATGGCGAGGTCAAGGTCTTCTTCGAGCTGAATGGCCAGCCCCGCACGATCCGCGTGCCCAACCGGAAGGTCATGGCGACCAAAGCCGTGCGACCAAAGGCCGAGGACGGCAATGCCAACCATGTGGGCGCGCCCATGCCCGGCTCTGTGGCATCGGTTGCGGTCAGCGCCGGGCAGACCGTAAAGGCAGGCGATTTGCTGCTGACGATCGAGGCGATGAAGATGGAAACCGGCCTGCACGCCGAACGCGACGCCACCGTCAAGGCCGTGCATGTGCAACCAGGCGGACAGATCGAGGCAAAGGATTTGCTGATCGAATTGGAATAAGTGATGACCCTGTCTGACAGCAATTCTGCCGCGGCGCCCGACACCGTCCCCCCGCCAGAATTGCGTCACCGCGTCATGGCCGGATTCACCGGCAATGTGGTCGAATGGTATGATTTCGCGCTGTTCGGCTATATGGCGGGCGTGATCGCGCCGGTGTTCTTTCCGCAGACGTCTCAAGCGGCGGGATTGATCGCAACCTACGGCATCTTTGCCGCCGGTTTCCTGATGCGGCCATTGGGATCGGCGTTTTTCGGCTGGTATGGCGACCGGTTTGGTCGGGCTCACGCGATGCTGCTGTCGGTCGCCATGATGGCGTTTCCGACATTGCTGCTGGGCCTGCTGCCGGGCCATGCGCAAATTGGCCTGCTGGCCCCCGCCCTGTTGGTGGTGGTGCGCATGGTGCAGGGCCTGTCGGTGGGCGGCGAGTTCTCATCCTCGGTCACGTATCTTGTTGAAACCGCGCCACAAAGGCGGCGCGGCTTCATGGGGTCCTGGGCCAATGTGGGGTCCATGTTCGGGATGCTTCTGGGCGCAGGCGCCGCGGCGGCGACGACCGGTTACTTCGGGACAGACGCGCTGGCGGCCTGGGCTTGGCGCTTACCGTTCCTTGGCGGCGGTGTCATCGGGGTGATCGCGGTCATCAGCCGTCTGGACTTGATCAAATCAGAACGTTTCAAGGCCTATCATGACACCCGTCCGGACACCTCTCCGCTTCTGGAGGCCTTCACCACCAACCGCCGAGAGACGATCCTGGCTTTGGTATTCGCGTCAGGATATGCGATCAGCTTTTATATCGGGTTTGTCTATCTGCCCGAGTGGATTGCTACGCACACTGGCGTTTCGCGTGATTTGGCGCTGCTCATCAATACGGTCGCAACAGCACTGATCATCCCGCTTTTGCCGCTCAGCGGACTGATAGGCGACCGGGTCTTCCGGCGTAAAACCTGGATCATGCTGGCCCTTGCAGGGTTGGGCGTGGCGGCCTGGCCCCTGTATTTGTGGATGGCCAGTGGTGGCGGCGTGGCCGCGGTTGTGGTGACGCATTTGGTCCTGTTTACCTTGTTGGCGGGGCCCTTGGGATCGTCGCCCGCGTTTTTTGTCGAGATGTTCCCCAGCCGCGACCGCCTTTCGGGGTATTCGGTGGCGTTCAATCTGGGCATGGGGTTCGTGGGGGGCACCACACCAATGGTTGCCGCCGCGCTGACCACCTTTACCGGGATGGATACTGCACCGGCGTTGTATCTTGCGTTTGGCGTGATCTTGGCGGTCACGGCGCTTCGACTGGCCCCGGATCACAGCCGGGGCCCGCTGCCCTGATGTGGACCCGGACGAACCCCGGCGCGTGATCACGCGCCCGTGAACACGCCTGCCGCAGCGTCGGACTCGCCGCAGAGAATTGGTCTGGGCAGGATGCAGCTTTCGAATTCGCCCTCAAGGATCGACCTATCATGCCCCTTCCCATCACCTCGCTTTACGCTGGCCTGCTGGCGCTCTTGCTCTTTGCTTTGTCGATGCAGGTCATCCGGCAACGTTGGCGGGCGCGGGTGTCGCTGGGGGATGGCGGCGATTCGCAGTTGGGTCGCGCAATCCGCGCGCAGGGAAATTTCGCTGAATACGTGCCAATGGCGGTGATCCTGCTGGCCTTGTCCGAACTGGCAAGCGCGCCCGACGTTGCGCTTCATGGTCTGGGTGGGGCCCTGTTGGCGGCGCGGGTGATGCACGCAATCGGCTTGATCCGGCGGGTATCCATCCTGCGTCGACTGGGCACCGGGATCACGTTTCTGGTTCTGGCCCTGGGCGGTGCTGCGTTGGTGGCACATAGCGTTTGGTGAACGCGCGCAGGGCGCTGAACGGGCCGGATCGGCGTGGGAAAAAACCGCCGCAATACGCCTTTTTCCCCCTTGCAGGGGCGGCGCAACTGGCCTAAATCAGCGCCTACGCAATGAGCGGGCGTAGCTCAGGGGTAGAGCATAACCTTGCCAAGGTTAGGGTCGAGAGTTCGAATCTCTTCGCCCGCTCCATAGCGTCTCTTCGGGGAACGCGAAAAGGCCACCTTCGGGTGGCCTTTCGTCGTTTCAGGGGGTGCGTCGTTTCGGGGGCTGGCGTCACGCGGTTTGAACAGGCCTACGGCGCAGATACCATTCAACCAGCAACAAATTGGGGATCCACGCCGCCCAGGCCGTGATCAGATAGGTGTCTGTCACGCTCCACCCGGACAGCATCAACGGGGCCATGATGACCCGCAACGTCACTGCCGCGAATGTCAGCGCAACAGACCGCAGCATCCAGCGTCGATGCGCTGCAAAATCCCGTTGAATGGCAGCCCAAATGCCCAGCACCGTGGTTCCAACCCACAGCACCGCCAGGATCATGAACCCGATCGCCGAACTTCCCGCCCCCAGAAAATGCGGCATGAACGCGATGGAGCCGATCGCCGCGACGAGAACCGATAGCCCGTAAAGCCGCCCGGACCAGCGATGAAGCCGCGGCGCACGCTAGCGCATCCGCGCCCACATCTGGAATGGCGCAAGGGCCAGTGCGACAGACGCAAAATACACATGCATGCCGAAGGCCGTCGGCACCAATTCGGCATAGTGGCTCATATTCGGCATGGTCAGCGAAATGGGGCCGACAAAGATGCGCAGCGTCATCAGCGCAATAATCACCGAACTGAGCGCGAAACTGACCTTGGCAAATTGATTGAAGTAACGTGGCATGATTGCTCCCTTGACAGTGTCAACTTTCACTCAAGGTGGCGCAATAACTTGACACCGTCAAGATTCTGGACACATAGTCAGCCATGACCGATCTGAAGCCCCCTGAAACCGCGACCCGAAAGCGGCCCCTTGATCTGCGCGAGAGCCTGATCGACGCGGGAATTGCCCTGCTGGAAGAGGACGGTCCCAGCGGCCTGACCCTGCGGCGGGCAGCGGCCCGGGCCGGTGTATCGCACGCCGCGCCGGCGCATCATTTCAATGGCCTTGCCGGGCTGCAGACCGCCATCGCGACACGGGCGTTTATACTGTTCACCAAAGCGATGCAGGATCGCAGTGCAGCGGCCCCCCCGGACGCCGAATCGCAGGTGTTCGCGATCTGCCATGGCTATCTGGATTTCGCCCGCGTGCATGGCGGGTTGTTTCACCTCATGTTCGCCTGCCCCGAGATCGACGTGGCGGACATGGACCTTCGCAACGCGGCTGACGGGGCCTATCTGACGTTGCGCCGCGCATGCCTTCCCTATGGCAACGGCGGGCCCGACCCGGCATTCGAAGCCGCCGTCTGGACGATGGTGCATGGGTATGCCTCGCTGGGAATGATCGCGCCGAATACGCAATCGAATGGCACCCCGCCGCCGCCCTTCGCTGACGTGTTGAAACAACTGTTGAAAAACCGATGACAGCGTCTTGCAGCGCGCACAGACTTGCGCTAGATCGCGCCATGAAGCGGGCGTAGCTCAGGGGTAGAGCATAACCTTGCCAAGGTTAGGGTCGAGAGTTCGAATCTCTTCGCCCGCTCCAATCACCGGACCCCACGGTGACACGCCAAGGCCGCCCTTCCGGGGGCGGCTTTTGTGTTTGAGTGCGGGCGAAATGCCGCCGGAATGGCCACAGCGAACCAGCCGCATTTCACAATAAGAAATGGCCCGCGCGATGCAGGCCATCTTGGCGACAGTCAGGTGCGGTTTCCGGGCGCTGTGGGCCCGGTCAGATCAATGCGTCCAGACTTGCCGGCGGTTGGTCGCGAAGTTTTCCCCATATCCGCCCCCCCGCACGTTGGCGGCGCGGGTCTTTGGCTGGATGACAACGTAGTCAATGCCATGCGCCTTGGCATAGCCCTCGGCCTCGGCCTGCGACGCGAAGCGCAGTTTGACCTGCGTTTGCGTATCGCCCGATCCCGTCCACCCCATCAACGGATCCTTCACGCGGCTTTCGGCCTGCGCGAAATCCAGCACCCAATGCTTGGTGCGGGCAGTGCCCGATTGCATGGCATTGCGGGCGGGGCGGTAAATACGGGCGCGCATGGCAGGTCTCCGATCAGCTTGGCGGCTTTATCCCCAAAAAAGGCGCGCGTGACAAGGCCATTCGCGCAAACTGTGACGTTTGCACCGGGCCTGGCGCGCCCCCTGCCAAGCCTTGAAAAAGCAGGGCTTGAACAAGAACAAAATAGGCACAATTGTAGGGGACCGCGCATTCGGAGGCCCCATGCACAACAACCGCCCGGATATTCTGAACGAGATGCCGATGAAGCCCCTGCCCAAGCGTGAGAAGCTTGAAGGCGGGAAGCAATTCGTCCTGCACTCACCGTTTCAGCCGGCGGGTGATCAGCCAACGGCCATCGCTGAGTTGGCGTCTGGCGTCAGGGACGGCGAGCAAGATCAGGTTCTGCTGGGTGCGACCGGAACCGGCAAAACCTTCACGATGGCCAAAGTGATCGAGGAAACACAGCGCCCGGCCATCATTCTGGCACCGAACAAGACATTGGCCGCGCAGCTTTACGGCGAATTCAAAGGGTTTTTCCCAGAGAACGCTGTCGAATACTTCGTGTCCTACTATGACTATTACCAACCCGAGGCCTATGTCGCGCGAACAGACACCTATATCGAGAAGGAAAGCCAGATCAACGAGGCGATTGACCGGATGCGCCACTCGGCCACCCGGGCGCTGCTGGAACGCGATGATGTGATCATCGTCGCTTCGGTCAGTTGCATCTACGGTATCGGCTCGGTCGAAACCTACTCGGCAATGACGCAGGATCTGATTGTCGGCGAAATGTATGACCCGCGCAAAGTAATCGCTGAACTGGTCGCGCAGCAGTTTCGCCGCAATGACATGGCGTTCAGCCGTGGCACGTTCCGGGTGCGCGGCGACGTGATTGAGGTCTGGCCCGCCCACCTGGAAGACCGCGCCTGGCGAATGTCGTTTTTTGGCGAAGATCTGGAAGCAATCATCGAGTTTGACCCGCTGACAGGTTCGAAAACTGACAGCTTCGACAAAATCCGCATTTATGCGAACAGCCACTATGTGACGCCACGCCCGACAATGCAGCAGGCGATCAAGGGCATCAAGGAAGAGCTGTTTCACACGCTGAAGCGGATGAATGACGACGGCAAACTGTTGGAAGCACAGCGTTTGGAGCAGCGCTGCAATTTCGACCTGGAGATGTTGGAGGCCACCGGTGTTTGCAACGGCGTCGAAAACTACTCTCGGTATTTGACGGGGCGCGCACCGGGCGAACCGCCCCCCACCCTTTTTGAATTCATCCCCGATAACGCCATTGTTTTTGCGGATGAATCCCATGTCAGCGTGCCGCAGATCGGCGGCATGTACAAAGGTGACTTTCGGCGGAAATCGGTGCTGGCCGAACACGGGTTCCGGCTGCCTTCCTGCATGGATAACCGCCCGCTGAAATTCGAGGAATGGGACGCAATGCGCCCGCAAACGGTGTTCGTGTCCGCGACCCCGGCGGGGTGGGAATTGGAGCAATCAGGTGGGGTGTTCTCTGAACAAGTGATCCGTCCAACGGGCCTTCTGGATCCGATGATCGAAATCAGACCCGTCAGCATGCAGGTTGACGATCTGCTGGACGAGGTGCGCCGTGTCGCCCAACAGGGGTTGCGCGTCTTGGTGACGACGCTGACCAAGCGCATGGCGGAGGATCTGACCGAATACATGCATGAACAAGGCATTCGAATCCGCTACATGCATTCGGACATCGACACCATAGAACGCATTGAAATCTTGCGTGATTTACGGCTTGGGGCATTCGACGTTCTGGTCGGAATCAACTTGTTGCGTGAGGGGTTGGACATCCCTGAATGCGGGCTCGTTGCCATTCTGGACGCCGACAAGGAAGGCTTTCTGCGTTCGGAAACGTCCCTTGTCCAGACCATCGGCCGGGCCGCGCGAAACGCTGACGGCCGGGTGATCATGTATGCGGATCGGGTGACCGGATCCATGCAGCGGGCCATGGATGAAACCAACCGCCGCCGCGCAAAGCAGATGGCATATAATGAGAAGCACGGCATAACCCCGCAGACTGTCCGGAAAAACGTCGATGACGTGTTGGCCGGGCTGTGGCAGGGCGACACCGACCAAAGCCGCGTCACCGCGAAAGTCGACGCGCCGAAAATCGGCCAGAACCTTGCGGCGCATTTGGACGCATTGCGGGCCGACATGCGCAAGGCCGCCGAGAACCTGGAGTTCGAGGAAGCTGCCCGGCTGCGTGATGAAGTCAAACGACTGGAAAGCGTTGAACTTGCCATCGCCGATGACCCGCTGGCCCGCCAATCCGCCGTCGAGGAAGCCGTGGAGGATGCCGTCAAATTGCGCGGACGCTCTACCGGCGGCAAAGCGGGGATGCGGGGGCGTAAAAGCAGCCGGCGCTGACCCGCGTCAGCAAAGGCCCGCCATTGCACAAAGGCAAAGTCGCTTGCCATACAGGCGCGCCAGGCAGATTGATCCGCGCGTGCTGGCCGGGTCGCCCGGCGCGTGATATCCGGCGTCAGTTCATAGGCTCGATCACCGTCAACCCCAACATCCGCCACACCTGCATACCGCCCCGGTAGTAGGAAATGTGGTCCGCCGGGAACCCGGCTGCGATCATCCGGCGGATTGCGGTGGGGGACTGGCCGCACCAAGGGCCATTGCAAAACAGCACGACCTGCGCCGCGTTGTCACAGACAAATCCATCAAAATCGACATCGCACCCCAGCACATCCAGGCGGTCGGCAACCTCGGTATAAGGCAGATGGATCGCGCCCGGGATTGTGCCGCCCAGATAATCCGCGCGCACCCGGCTGTCCGAGACAATCACCTCAGGGTCCTGCAATGCGGCGATCATCTCCAGCTCACCGATGGTGGTCACCCCTTCAGCAGGGCTGATGGGCTGGATGCAAAAATTCGGACAAGGCCGAGACGTCCGCGCCCATTCGCCCGAAAGCGTGTTTTCGGTGTCCTGCACGCGCGAAATTTCCACCAAGCCGGCGTCTGTTGGCACCATAAATGACGCCGTGTTGGGTGTGATGTTGACATCTTGTGCAAGGACCGGCGTGGCGCTCAGCAAGAACGCAGACAGGGCAACGAAACGGGGCATGGGACCTCCAGACATGTGGGACAGAGCACAATCTTGCCGGGCCATGGACGGCATTGCAAGCAAAGCCCATCTGAATGCGGTAATCGGCCGCCCCAGGGGCGCGTCAGCATTGCGTGTCCCTGTTGGGTTCGGCTATAACCCACATAACAAAATCTAGTAGTTTTTGCCCGATTGGGCCTTGGCGAGCAGTGGATGACCGACGAAATTCAAAACCCCGATCAGCCTGATGACATGAAGCCTGCGCAGCCCGCGGTTTCCATTGTTCAAGAGATGCGCACCGCCTATCTGGATTATGCGATGAGCGTGATTGTCAGCCGGGCAATTCCAGACCTGCGCGACGGCTTGAAACCGGTGCATCGGCGCATTCTGTATGCGATGCACGAAACCGGGAATACGCACGACAAATCCTATCGCAAATCGGCGCGCCCAGTTGGTGACGTGATGGGCAAATTTCACCCGCACGGGGACAGCGCGATCTACGACGCGCTTGTGCGCATGGCACAGCCGTTTTCCATGTCGCTGAAACTGCTGGATGGTCAGGGCAATTTCGGCTCGATGGACGGCGATAACCCGGCTGCGATGCGCTACACCGAAGTGCGCATGGACAAGCCCGCCAACTTCCTGTTGGCCGATATCGACAAGAACACCGTTGATTTCCAAGACAATTATGACGGCAAGGACCGGGAACCCACGGTCTTGCCGGCCCGCTTTCCCAACATGCTGGTCAATGGCGCGGGCGGTATTGCCGTCGGCATGGCCACCAACATCCCGCCGCACAATCTGGGCGAGGTCATCGACGCCACCAAGGCGCTGATCGACAATCCTGATTTGACCTCCGAAGACCTGATGCGCTTTATCCCTGCCCCGGACTTTCCGACGGGTGGCCAGATCATGGGGCGCGCAGGCGCACGCAAGGCGTATCTGGAGGGGCGCGGGTCGGTTATCATCCGCGCGAAAACGCACGTCGAAGAACTGCGCAAGGATCGCTTCGGCATCATCGTCGATGAGATCCCCTATCAGGTGAACAAGTCGGTGATGGTCGAAAGGATCGCCGAGGCGGTGCGCGACAAGAAGATCGAAGGGATTGCCCATGTCGCCGACGAATCCGACCGGATTGGCGTGCGCGTGGTGGTCGAACTGAAACGTGACGCGACACCTGATGTTGTGCTCAACCAATTGTTCCGCTTTACCCCGATGCAGACGAGCTTTGGGTGCAACATGCTGGCGCTGAATGGCGGCCGGCCAGAACAACTGATGCTGCGGGATTTCCTGACCAATTTCGTGGCCTTCCGCGAAGAGGTGGTCACCCGCCGCACAGCATTTGAGCTGAACAAAGCGCGTGAACGCAGCCACGTTCTGTGCGGCTTGGCCGTCGCCGTGTCGAATGTGGATGAGGTCGTCGCTACAATCCGCGCTTCGGCCGACCCGGCGGATGCGCGCCAAAAGCTGATGACCCGCCGTTGGCCGGCTGCCGATATCGCAGGCTACATCCGTCTGATCGACGATCCCAGCCATACGCTGAACGAGGACGGCACGTATAATCTGTCCGAACTTCAGGCCCGTGCGATCCTGGAACTGCGCCTGCAGCGCCTGACGGCGATGGGTGTCAAGGAAGTCACCGATGAGCTGGAAGAGCTGGCCGGCAAGATCAAGGATTTCCTGGATATCTTGCGGTCGCGCAGTCGGATCATGTCGATCATCACCGCCGAACTTGACGAAGTGCGCGAGGCCTTTGCCGTTCCACGCCGGACCGAGATCATCGACTGGGCCGGGGATATGGACGATGAAGACCTGATCGAACGCGAAGACATGGTCGTCACCATCACCTCGGGCGGGTATATCAAACGCACCCCGCTGATGGAATTCCGCGCCCAGAACCGCGGCGGCAAGGGGCTGTCGTCAATGTCGACCAAAGAAGATGACGTGGTAACCACGCTGTTCGTGGCCAATACGCACACGCATCTGCTGTTCTTCACCACCGACGGCATGGTTTACAAACTGAAATGCTGGCGCCTGCCCTTGGCCGGGCGCAATGCGCGTGGCAAGGCCATCGTCAATATTTTGCCCATCCCCAATGGTGTATCGATCGCGGCGTTGATGCCCGTCGACGTGCCCGAAGACGAATGGGACGCGCTGCAGATTGTCTTTGCAACATCGCTTGGCGACGTTCGCCGCAACGCGCTGTCCGATTTCACCAACGTGATGCGCAATGGTAAAATTGCGATGAAACTGCCTGAGGATGTGAAGTTGGTGAATGCGCGCATCGCCGATGAGCAGGATGATGTGATGCTGGTCACGGCTCAGGGCCGCGCCATCCGCTTCCCGTCAACCGATGTTCGGGTGTTCAAGGGGCGCGATTCGACAGGTGTGCGCGGGATTCGGCTGGCAAATGGCGACAGTGTTGTGTCGATGGCCGTAATCCGCCATTTCGAAGCGGACCCGCAGGAACGCGCCGCCTATTTGAAGCAGCGCCGGCTGATGGCCGGGGCTGTAGACGAACCGGAAAACGACGACGAAGACGCCGTTGAAGCGGGCCAATTGTCAACCGAACGCTATGCCGACATGTCAGCGGCCGAGGATCTGATACTGACCATCGCCGAAAACGGTTCTGGCAAGTTGTCGTCGTCGCATGACTACCCGGTGCGCGGCCGCGGCGGTCAGGGTGTGATGGCGATGGACAAAGCCATGCGCGGCGGGGCGCTTGTCGCGACCTTCCCGGTGGATCCCGCGGATCAGATCATGCTGGCCACGTCGACCGGTCAGTCGATCCGGGTGCCGGTGGACCAAATCAGTTTCCGCTCCCGCTCTGCCGGGGGGGTCAAGGTGTTCAACACCAGCGCCGGCGAAGTCGTTGTATCGGTGGCGCGGGTTGCTGAAGCCGAAGACGGCGAAGACGACACAACTTCGGGCGAAAGCAGCCAGCCCTAGATCTGGCCGCCTCGCCCTGTCGACTGCAGCCCTATCGGGCCGTTCTGGCTTGGCGGACGCAGGCAACGGCGCGCGACTGATACGTAATGAACCTCATCGCAGAGGGCGCAAAGACTTCCGGGGGCAGTTCGCTGCCCCCTTTCCTTTGCCCGGCACCGTCGGTATCTGTCGCGCATGACACAAGAATTGCACATCATTGGCGGCGGCATGGCCGGATCCGAGGCCGCCTGGCAGGCAGCACAAGCCGGCGTGCCGGTTGTCCTGCACGAAATGCGCCCGCAGGTAGGCACCTTCGCGCATCAGACTGGCGATTTCGCTGAAATGGTGTGCTCGAACTCCTTTCGTTCGGATGACGACGAACAAAACGCCGTCGGGTTGTTGCATTGGGAAATGCGGGCCGCGGGTGGATTGATCATGGCCGCCGCCGATGGAAATGCGCTGCCCGCTGGCGGGGCATTGGCCGTGGACCGGGACGCCTTTGCCAAAGCCGTCACCGCGCGGCTTCACGCCCACCCGCTGATCCGTACGGAGGCGGGTGAAATTGACACCCTGCCAACAGACGGGCACTGGATCATTGCGACTGGCCCGTTGACGTCAGACAAGCTGGCTCAGGCCATCCGACAGGAAACCGGCACAGAGGCGTTGGCCTTTTTCGACGCGATTGCCCCCATTGTTCATTTCGACAGCATCGATCTAAGCAAGGCATGGTTTCAATCTCGTTACGATAAGGGCGAAACTGAAGAACAGCGCAAAGCCTATCTGAATTGCCCGATGGACCGCGATCAATATGAGGCGTTTATCGATGCTATCCTCGCCGCGCCCAAAACTGAATTCCATGAAGGGGAAACAGCCGGGTACTTCGATGGGTGCCTGCCAATTGAGGTAATGGCGGAACGCGGCCGCGAGACATTACGCTTTGGCCCGATGAAGCCGGTTGGCCTGACGAATCCACATGATCCGGATACGAAATCCTACGCCATCGTGCAATTGCGGCGCGACAACGCGCTTGGAACGCTGTTCAACATTGTCGGCTTTCAAACCAAGATGAAATACGGTGCCCAGTCAGAGGTCTTTCGCATGATCCCGGGCCTGGAAAATGCCAGTTTCGCGCGCCTCGGAGGTATTCATCGCAACACGTTTCTGAACTCGCCAACATTGTTGAATCGGCAAATGCAGCTGAAATCCAGCCCCAACATTCGCTTCGCAGGTCAGATCACGGGCGTTGAGGGCTACGTGGAATCCGCAGCGATGGGGCTGGTTGCCGGCCGGCTCGCTGCGGCGCAGATACAGGGAACATCCCTTGAAGCCCCACCGCGTGAGACCGCAATGGGGGCACTGATCGCCCACATCACAGGCGATGCAGAGGCCAAGACGTTTCAACCGATGAACGTGAACTTTGGCCTTTTTCCCCCGATCGACGCCAAGGGCGGCAGACGCGGACGCAAAGACCGGTACAAAGCGTATACCGACCGGGCGAAAGAGTCCTTTGCGCATTGGCTGCAAGAGTAAGGGCGCATGGACGGCCCGGTGCCTTTTGCCTTAGGCTTACGTCATGACGGAAAAATTCCTGAACAAAGCGTATCAAATTGACACAGACGACGGGGCGCGCGCCCTGTATCAGGACTGGGCACCAACCTATGACGCAGAGATGGCCGAAGATGGCTATGTCACGCCGGACCGTTGCGCACGGGTCCTGGCCCATCTTTGCCCTTCCAAAGATGCGGTCGTGTTGGACTATGGCTGTGGGACAGGGTTGTCTGGCGATGCGCTTCGAAAGGTTGGCTTTCAGGCCGTCGATGGCACGGACCCCGCCGAAGAAATGCTCCGGATCGCAACCGAAAGGCGCTGCTATCGTAGTGTGTTCATTCTACCGCCCAACGGAATCGATGCAGCCGCGCTCAACAAATATAACGCAGTTGTTTCTGTGGGCGTTTTCGGGCCGGGTCATGCCTCCGCCCAGTGTCTGATCCAGATTGCGATGTCCTTGAAGCCATTGGCGTATTTTGTTTTTTCGCTAAACGACGCGACTAGGAATTCGCCGGCATATCAAACTGCGTTGTGCAAACTGAAAGCATGCCCCGAACTTGCATTGGTGCACTGCGAACTTGGTGATCATCTGCCGGCCCAAGATGTTGGCGCAACTGTATGCGCGTTTCGACGCAACGCCATATGATCACACGATTCGCGCCGTCTCCGACCGGGTTGCTTCACTTGGGGCACGCTTACTCCGCGATCACGGCTTTTGACATGGCGGAACGCGTTGGTGGAACGTTTCTGCTGCGGATCGAAGATATCGATGCCGCTCGGTGCTCTGACGCGTTCGAACAGCAAATATTCACTGATCTCACCTGGCTTGGCCTCAACTGGCCATTGCCTGTCATGCGCCAATCCGAACGGCGGGGGGCCTATGAAACCGCACTGAATACGCTGAACAATCTCGGGTTGATCTATGCCTGCACATGTACGCGCGCTGACATTCGCGCCGCACTTTCGGCCCCGCAAGAGGGGGCGAAATCGTCAAACCCGGGTGCGCCAGTTTATCCGGGTACGTGCCGTGAATTGGCCAGACCTTTCCGGGGCGGTGCGTTGAGGCTCAATATGAAACGCGCACTTGCGCTTGCCGGGTGCATTGAATTCACGGAATACGGCGATCAACACCCGGGCCTGACCCGGATTTCACCTCAAACACTGTTGAAGACCTACGGCGATATTGTTCTGGCGCGCCGTGACATCGGCACATCCTATCATCTGTCCGTTTGTATCGACGACGCTGCACAGGGGATAACCGATGTCGTTCGCGGGGTGGATCTTTTTGATTCGACGCCAATTCACGTGCTTTTGCAACGCCTGCTCGAGCTTGCTACCCCGCGCTACCATCATCATGGTTTGATCCGGGACGATCACGGCAAGCGCCTCGCCAAACGGGACGACGCGCGTGCAATCTCCCATTACAGAAATGCCGGTAAAAGTGCCGACGACATTCGTGAAATGGTCGGTATTCAGGCGCGCCTACAGCATCGGTTTCGTTAACTCGATCTCTTCGCCTTGTTGAATAGCCGTGTAGAAACAACTGCGTCGATTGGTGTGGCAGGCCGGTCCCGTTTGAAGGACGCGTAGCAACAGGCAATCGCGATCACAGTCGATGCGCATCTCTATAAGATGCTGCACATGCCCGGAACTTTCCCCTTTGGCCCAGAAAGCCTGCCGTGACCGAGACCAGTATGTCACCCGATTGCTCGTCAAAGTGCGGGTAATCGAATCTGCGTTCATCCACGCCATCATGAGAACGTCGCCGCTGTGATGGTCTTGGGCGATCGCTGGAATAAGACCATCGTCGTCATAGCGCAGGGATTGCGGATCGAAGGGCATAACCTATATCCTTTTCACAATCTAGGAGCGCCTCAAGTGTCTGAAACATCCGACCTGATCAAGCTTTATTCTACCCGAATCCTGGCACTTGCGGCAGATATTCCGCATATGGGCCGGCTTGAAAACCCAATGGCCAGTGTGAAAAAACGGTCTCCCTTGTGTGGATCGACTGTTACGGTCGATCTTGATCTGGTCGACGGGCATGTTTCCCGCTTTGCCCAAGACGTCAAAGCCTGTGCGCTTGGACAGGCGTCCGCTGCAGTTCTGGGCGGCGCCATCGAAGGGGCGACGCCGGAGTCCCTGGAAAAAGCTGCCCAACAATTGGAGGCCATGCTCACCGCGAATGGCCCTGTTCCTGATGCCCCCTTTGACGGTTTTCAAAACCTCCTACCGGCGCGGGACTTTCGAAATCGGCACGCGTCGATCTTGTTGGCTGTCCAAGCCGCTGCTGAAGCGGCCCGACAAGCCTCTTCATAGAAGCACTTTGTGAACAAATGCTAAAGAAAAGGCCGCCGCACGAAGGTGCGGCGGCAAGTGGCGTGTCTGGTTGGGTCGGGGCACCGGGACAGGTGGCACCACCCCAGACCGCAAGGCAGTCGGCAGTGAGCTGGTTTGGGCTCAGCCCAATATCGGCAGGTGAAGCGCCCCGATCAACAGGGCAAACAAAGCCACGACGCCCATCGCATCTGCAATCAGTGGCGCGTTGTCATTGTTGGGCGCAGACAGGGCACGTTTGATGTGGCGCATTGTGTTTCTCCCGTTTTGTTAACCCTTTGTTCTCATATTGCGGTTAGCATTGCAAGAACTTTAAGGGAACAAATAGGGGGTATCCGCCGCACTAACCGATCTGCATCAGGCGAATCGCCCGTTCCTGTTCCATCAGCCACAGCAATATACGCGCAGCTTTCCCCCGCGCGCTTTGCAGTGCTGGGTCTTTCGACATCAGGGTGCGCGCATCGCTTTGTGCGATCGCCATGAGATCTGATTGGCGTTCCAGATCAGCGATCCTGAACCGCGGAAGGCCCGATTGCGCAGTGCCGATCACGTCGCCGGCACCGCGCATGGCCAAGTCTTCTTCGCTTATGCGAAATCCGTCATCCGTGTCCCGCATCAGTTTCAACCGGCGCGCTGCAGTGTCCGAGAGCGGCGGCTCGTATACCAGCAGACAGGTGGATGCGCCCGTTCCCCGGCCCACACGGCCGCGAAGCTGGTGCAATTGAGCAAGTCCAAAACTTTCTGCACGCTCGATCACCATGATGGTCGCGGCCGGAACATTGACACCGACTTCTATGACAGTTGTCGCAACCAAAACCCGAGAGGTCCCCGCCACGAACCGCGCCATCGCTGCGTCTTTCTCCGCTAAGGGCAACTGACCATGCACCAGGTCCACTTGCGCTTCTCCAAGGGCCGCGCGCAAATGCTCGAATCGGGATTGAGCCGCGGTCAAGTCCGTCGTCTCGCTCTCTTCGACCAGCGGGCAAACCCAGTAGGCTTGGCTGCCAGTTTCGATCGCGCTTTTCAGATGAGCCACGACTTCCTCAAGACGGTCTGTCGACGCCAGAGAGGTTCTGACAGGTTGGCGGCCCGGCGGTTTTTCGTCCAGAACCGACACATCCATGTCGCCGTATTGTGTCAACGCCAAGCTGCGCGGTATCGGCGTCGCAGTCATGACCAGATTATCCACCGCCTCCCCCTTGTCGCCCAATGCCATTCGTTGCGCGACGCCGAACCGGTGTTGTTCATCAATGATTGCCAATCGCAGGCGGTGGAATTCGACGTCTCGCTGGAAGACGGCATGGGTTCCGACCAAGATTTGCGCTGTGCCATCGCGGATCTCCGCAAGCTTTTGGCGACGTTCGGCGCCCTTGTCACGACCGGTCAGCAAGATCAGTCGAACACCCGCAGCTGTTGCAAGTTGCTGCAGCCCTTCAGCATGCTGACGGGCCAGAATTTCGGTTGGCGCCATCAAGACGGATTGCGCGCCGGCTTCAACAGCCGTCAGCATTGCGGCCATCGCAACCAATGTTTTGCCAGACCCAACGTCGCCCTGCAAAAGCCGATTCATGCGCTGACCGGCAGCCATGTCCGAAATGATTTCCGCGATTGCGCGATCTTGCGCCTTGGTTGGCGAGAAGGTCAACGACGCCATCGCGCGGGATACCAGCACACCGGTCCCGATCGTCGGGGTTCCGACATGGCGGCGGTCGGTCGCGCGAGCCAATGCCAGCGTCAATTGATGGGCGAATAGCTCATCATAAGCCAATCGTTGTCGCGCCGGAGCTTCGGGCGCCAAATCCTGTTGCACGGATGGATTGTGCGCAAGGGTCAGCGCATCTTGCCAGGCCGGCCAACCCGACTTTGCTTTTAGCGCCGGATCAATCCATTCCGGCAGAGCGGGGAGCCTTTCCGCCAAAGAAACCTGTGCGCGCCTCATCACGCGCTGACTGATGCCTGAGGTCAGCGGATAGACCGGCTCAAACCTGGGAAGGTCGCTGGCATCTTCAACATCCAGAATGTAGTCAGGATGTGCCATTTGATAAATATTATCAAATACTTCGACTTTCCCCGAAACGATACGGCGTTGGCCGGTCGGCAGGGTACGTTGCAAATAATCTGAACGGGCGTGAAAGAAGACGAGTTGAAACTCCTGCGCCTCGTCTTCGACAAGAACCCTGTAGGGCCGGCCTTTTTGGCGTGGCGGGATATGGGCGCCGATCAGCACATTGACCGTGGCGACATATGGCGGCTCAACATCGCGCACACTGGAACGCATCTGACGGTCAATCGCCGCATTCGGCAGCGTAAACAGAAGATCGCGTGGGGTTTGAACGCCCAAACCGGCGAACGCCTGCGCTGTCTTGGGTCCAACCCCTTCCAAACCATCGAGACCGGCAAACAGGGGAAACAGAACTTCGGGCCGCCCGGTCATTCCTGGATCAGACCCAGCCAGGCGGTCTCATCAATGACCTGAACGCCCAGTTTCTTCGCCTTCTCGGCTTTCGATCCAGCGCCGTCCCCGGCAACAAGAATGTCCGTCTTGGCCGAAACAGACCCGGCGACCTTTGCGCCGAGTGTCTCAGCGCGCGCCTTCGCCTCGGCCCGGGTCATGTGGGAAAGTGTCCCGGTGAACACAACGGTTTTTCCAGCGACAGCCGACGCATTTGCCGTTTTCTCCGGTGGGGTGATTTCGTGCAATTGCGCGATCAATGCGTCGATAGACTCCCGCTCACGTGGCTGAGACAGGCTGGTCACCAGCGACACCGCGAGCACAGCGCCCACCCCATCAATCGTGATCAATTCTTGCCAGGCGTTTAACGCCTCAGCCGTGATTTCTGCCGCGTCCCACACCGCTTTTCGGGCTTTTTTGACCTCGGCGCGCCTGGAAACTTCTGCGGCCGTCTGTCGCTCAACCTCCTCAGCCTCATCTGCGGCAATTTGGCACCGGGCCGCCGGAAACGCCGCATCGACACAGGTAATGAGGTCAGCCCAAGATCCAAAATGTCGCGCGAGATCACTGGCAGCAACTTCCCCAAGATGCCGAATTCCGAGACCAAAGAGCAATCGCGCCAAGGGTATACGCCGTTTATCTTCGATGGCGGCGAACAGGTTTGCCACGCTTTTGTCGCCGAATCCTTCGCGGTTTTTCAGCTTTGTCAGGTGCGCAGAATCCCGCGCCGCCAGCGTAAAAATGTCAGCAGGTTCAGTGATCGGAAGTTGAGGATCATGAAAGAATAACTCAATCTGTTTGCTGCCAAGGCCTTCGATATCGAACACAGCACGGCTGACAAAATGCTTGAGCTTTTCCATCGCCTGCGCCGGGCAGATGAGCCCACCAGAGCACCGATGTACAGAATCTCCGGCTTCGCGAAGGGCGGCCGATCCACAGTCGGGGCAGGTTTGCGGGAAATGGAAGGGTTCGCTGGACGCGGGTCGGCGCGATAGATCGACGTCGGAAATCTTTGGGATAACATCACCGGCGCGGTACACCTGAACCCAGTCGCCGACGCGGATATCGCGGCCATCGCGAATCAGGTTCCCGGCGTTGTCGCGCCCTTCGATATAATCCTGGTTGTGCAGCGTCGCGTTTGACACCAGCACCCCGCCGACATTGACCGGGGACAACCGCGCGACGGGGCTAAGTGCACCCGTGCGCCCGACTTGAATGTCGATCGCCTCCAGCCGCGTCCAAGCGGTTTCGGCGGCGAATTTATGCGCCATGGCCCAGCGCGGTGTGGTCGACCGAAAACCCAACCGCCCCTGAAGCGCAAGATCGTCAACCTTGTAGACAACCCCGTCAATGTCATAGCCCAGATCCGGTCGGGCGACTTCGATGGAGCGGTAATGGTTGAGCATTTCAGACGCCGTTTCGCATTTTTTGGTAAGCGGATTGACCGCGAAACCCAGTGCGGCCAAACGGGAAAGACTGTCCCATTGCGTTACGGCCAGCGGGGCCGAAATCTCACCCCAGGCATAAGCGAAAAAGCTGAGCGGGCGGCTTCGGGTGATATCTGGATCCAACTGCCGAAGCGAGCCAGCTGCCGCATTTCTGGGATTGGCAAAAACCCTGGCACCGCTTTCATTGAGCGCAGCGAAGTCTGCGTGCCGCATATAGACCTCACCTCGAACTTCAAGGACCGCGGGCGCATTGGTCAAAGTCTGCGGGATGTCCTTGATCGTTCGGGCATTGGCTGTCACATCCTCGCCGGTTTCGCCGTCGCCACGTGTTGCGGCTTGTGTCAGTCGCCCGTCCTCATAGCGCAATGACAGCGACAGCCCGTCAATCTTCGGCTCTGCGGTATAGGCCAGCGGCGCATTGGCATCGACACCAAGATAGCGGCGGATGCTTGCGTCAAAAGCCATCACATCCGCGTCTGTAAACGCGTTCGAAAGTGAGAGCATTCGAACGCTGTGCCGGATTTTTCCGAAACCCGATGCCGGTGCAGCACCCACCTTGTCGGACGGGCTGTCATGGCGTTTGGACTGAGGAAACCGAGCCTCCAGAGCGGCATTGCGACGTTTCAGGGCGTCATATTCGGCGTCGCTGAGAACCGGCGCGTCGTTCTGGTGGTACGCCAGATCAGCGCGGGCAAGGGCCTGCGCAAGTTGGGCAAGTTCCGCATCGGCCTGTTCTGGCGTCAGCCCATCAATCGGCTTTTGATCCGGCATCCTGGTGATCCCCGCGCGTCCCCTGATATCCGTGTTAAGGGGTGGCGCCGAGGATTTCCAGCCTTACGCGCTGATGGCCTGAACTGAATCGCCGGTTCCCTGCGATGGATCGCGCAGGACATAGCCGCGGCCCCAGACCGTTTCGATGTAGTTGTCGCCGCCGGTGGCCTCGGCCAGCTTTTTGCGCAGCTTGCAGATGAACACATCAATGATTTTCAGTTCCGGCTCATCCATGCCGCCATACAGATGGTTGAGGAACATCTCCTTGGTCAGCGTGGTGCCTTTGCGCAGGCTAAGAAGTTCAAGCATCTGATATTCTTTTCCGGTCAGATGCACTGCCTTGCCCTCTGCCTCGACGGTCTTGGCATCCAGGTTCACAGCAATCAGCCCCGTGCTGATCACCGATTGCGCGTGCCCCTGGCTGCGCCGGATAATGGCGTGGATGCGCGCCACCAATTCGTCACGATGGAAGGGTTTGGTCATGTAGTCATCGGCACCGGATCCGAACCCCTTCAGCTTGACGTCCGTGCTTTCTTCGCCGGTCAGGATCAAGATGGGCGTGTTGATCCGCGCCAGCCTGATCTGACGCAGAACCTCCAACCCGGCCATATCGGGCAGATTCAGATCCAGCAGGATCAAGTCATAGTCATAGAGTTTGCCCAATTCGACGGCTTCTTCACCCAGGTCGGTGCAGTAGACGTTGAAATTGGCGTGCGACAGCATCAGTTCAATGCTGCGGGACGTGGTAGGATCGTCTTCGACGAGTAGGACACGCATGTTTCGGACTCCGCATTAACCTTTGTCTGATCCGACACTGGACAATAATCGTTAACGCACGGTTACCGTGAGCCCCATACAAGCATACTATCGCTAAAGTTGTCTATATCTTTGCAACGCCGTCACTTTGAGCGCATCGATTCCATGGTCCGAGATCGCCCGTTCCCAGCTTGCGAATTCCTCATCACTGAGGGCATAGCGTTTCAACGCCTCATCGCGTGGCATCAATCCATAGGCAACCGCGCGAACGACCACCGCTTTGCGGCTGGCAACCCAGCGGCGTGTACTGGCCGGCGGCATGTCTGCGCGCGACAATATAGACCCATCTGGCAAAGTGACCGCGCGCGGCCCGTCGATACGTTTGAGAAACATGGCATCACCCTTTCCGTCATCCCGCGAACAGAGTCGCGCGCCAGCCTTAAGGACCGGTTGAAACAAAGGGGCCACAGGGGTTGAGAGTGCCTTCAATTTTCATATATTTCGCATCAACAGCTGCGCGGCACTTTCAACGGAACGGACAACATATGGCACGCGATCATGGCGTGAACTCATTGGGGTTTGCCAAACCCCCTTCGGAAACGCGTGTGGTCGTGGCCATGTCCGGTGGTGTCGACAGCTCCGTAGTTGCCGCGGAACTGGCGACGCAGGGCTATGATGTGATCGGCGTCACATTGCAGCTTTATGATCACGGCGCGGCCATGGCCAAATCCGGGGCCTGTTGTGCGGGCCGCGATATCCATGATGCCCGGCGCGTGGCTGAAACGCTGGGCTTTCCGCATTACGTGCTGGATTATGAAAACACCTTCAAAGCGGCGGTGATCGACGAATTTGCAGATGCGTATCTGGCGGGTGCCACGCCGGTGCCGTGCATCCGCTGCAATGAGCGGGTGAAGTTCAAGGACCTGCTGGAAACCGCGCGTGACCTGGACGCCGATTGCATGGCGACGGGGCACTACATTCAACGCAAGGGCGTTGAGTCCGGTGCCGAGCTGCACATGGCCGCAGACGCCAACCGCGATCAGAGCTATTTCCTGTTTTCAACGACGCAAGAGCAACTGGACTATCTGCGCTTTCCGTTGGGGCATCTGGAATCGAAGGCCGAAACGCGCGCTTTGGCCGCGAAATACGGGCTGGCAGTGGCCGACAAGCCCGATAGCCAGGACATCTGTTTTGTGCCCAACGGCAACTACGCAGCGGTGATCGAAAAGCTGCGCCCAGGCGCTGCTGATCCGGGCGAGATCGTGGACCTTCAAGGCCGGGTTCTGGGAACGCACCGTGGGGTGATCCACTACACCATTGGCCAGCGGCGCGGTTTGGGCATCGGCGGCTTGGCGGATCCGTTGTATGTCGTCAAGCTGGACCCTGAGAAGCGCCACGTTGTGGTCGGCCCCAAGGAGGCCCTTTCCACCACGGCGGTGCCGGTGCGCGAAATCAACTGGTTGGGCGATGAGCCGTTTGAAAGCCGCGCGGAATGGTCGGTTCGGGTGCGGATCCGGTCAACCCGCCCCCCGGCGGATGCGATCGTGCGCCCCACGGGGCCGGACACAGCGCTGGTGGAACTGGTGACACCCGAAGATGGGGTCAGCCCGGGCCAAGCCTGCGTTTTCTATGCCCCGCAAGACGGCACGCGCGTCTATGGCGGCGGCTGGATCTGGCGCGGCTATTGATCCATCGCCTTGAGCATTGCTTCGGCCTGTGCATCGGCCGGATACAGCATCTCTAACCGCAAGTCGGTCAGCGCCAGATCGGTGGCGCCTCCGGCTTGCACCATCATCGACCAGAGCGACAGCACATTTGGCCCCATCCGAATCCGCGTCTCCAAAGTCGGGGATGCGGGACGCGCCGGGCTGAAGTTCGTCACCGCCGGATCGAGCGACAGCTTAGAGGCGGCACGGTCCAGCGCCTCGATCCCGCCGGCCGCGCGGCTTTCGGCGCGCAGGCGTAACAGTGCAAAGTGTCCGACCTCAGCCCAGTTTTCAAACACCGCAGCACCGCGCGCCGGATCGGCGATCAGGGTCAGCAAACTGTCGCCATCCGTCAGCCCAAGGTGGGCCAACAGGCGCGCCGCGGCGCAGTTCAAACGGATCAGCCGCCAGTCCCGGTCCAACAAATAGGCCGGATTGGGCGCATGCGCGGTCATCAACCCCTGGAACGCCCGATGCACCGGGGCAAGCTGATCTGCCTCCAGCGTAGAGTGCGCGTAGCAAGGTGCGAAGCCTGCAGCATCAAGCAAGGCATTGACGCCATGCGGCGGAACCGCCAGGGCTTCGGACAATTTCAGAACCATCGGGCGGCTGGGCCTGGCCTTGCCGGTTTCCAGGCAAGCCAAGTGCCGAGCGGACACTCCGGCGTCGCCGGCAGCGGCAAGCTGGCTGAGCCGGGCATGAGCACGCCATTGGCGCAAGAGTTGGGGAAACGTGTTCATACCGACGAGTGTGGCACACCGGGCGCGGGAAATCACTGACCTCTGAGGTCATTGAATGACTTCGGACGCTTTGGCACAGTCGGTGAAACCAAACGAAAGAGTCACACGATGCCCGACCGTCCCACCACGCCCCCGTCACCCTTTGCCCTGCGCCTCAGTGCGTCCTTCGTCATCGGATTCGGTGTGTTTATGGCCCTTGGCACGGTGCCACCGATCCGCGATGTCCTGACGCTGTTGGGGGATCTGATTTTTTGGCCGTTAGACGGGACGCAAGACGCCGGTGATCCCTTGGTCCGGCTGGTGGCGGCGATCAGCGGCGGCGTGGCCATCGGCTGGGGGACGCTGATCTGGGGGCTGTCCGGCGCGGTCTTCCAGTCGCACCCCGACGTCATCCGCAAGCTGGTCTTGCGTGGCTATGTGGCATGGTTTCTGGCGGATGGTATGGCGTCACTTTTTGCCGGCGCACCCTTGAACCTACTTGGAAACGCCGCGTTTTTTCTGGCTGTCTGGGCGCCGCTTCGGCGGCCATATGGCAACTGACGCCCCTTGCGGACCGTTGGCAGGCAGATATTGTCAGGGTGCAACCAACCGGAGCCACCATGAAACGACTTGCCTTTGCCGCCGCCCTGGCCTTTAGCACCAGCCTGCCTGCCGTTGTGTGGGCACAGACCGCCGACACCTATGAAAACCGGCTGGAGGTAGCGACAGCCTATACCCAGCAAACCCTGGCCGACATGGACTTTGAGGCGTTGATCCGCACCATGTATCTTCCATTGCTGGACCAGGTCCGTGGTCAGGGACAAACCGTCACCGACGCGCAGGTCGCCCAAATTCATGCGCTGTACATGGACACCATGCTTGCCCCCTTGACGACCATCATGGAGGGACAAAGCGCCGTCATGGCCGACCTGTTCACGATGGAAGAAATCACGGCGCTGGCCGATTTCTATAACACGCCCACCGGCCGGTCGGTGATGACCCAATTGCCGCAGTTGATGGAACGTCTTCAGCCACAGATCTTGACCTTTGTGCAGGGTGCCATGCCGCGTCTTATCCCAGAGCTTCAGCGCATTTTGGGCAGCTGATCGTCCAAGCTCTGGCCCTGTGAACCACGAATTTGAACTGATACTGGATTAACCTGGGGCGATGATGGCGTGTTGAATATAACGCCCTTGTCGCCCGGCGTCCCAAGATCTGCATCCGGATTCCCCTGATCTGTTGGCGCTCATTCTGGCAGTGCCTGTGATGCGGGCGGTTTGGGCGTGCTCATCTGGCTGGTCACAATCGTATAGCGGGTCATTTCAATCGCGGGTCCTGCAGGGTTTTTTTGGAACCGCGACATTCGTTGGGCCCCTGACGATCGCAGATGGAATGAGCAGTCCATTTTTGGACCCCAACGTTCAATCTGGCCTCAATGCGGCATTTCCTGTTTTGCCTTCTGCCCCCAGATTTCGTGACCTGTTCGTCGAAGTTCAGAGGGCCGTAACATACCAACACGCCGCATTCGGCACACCGGTGCTTTTACCATCATCGGCCGCTGCCGATTGGATGCTGGCGGGCGAGGGTTTGGGCACCAACTGCTGCCGCGAACGACTAAAGCACAGACAATACAGATCGCGCCGCGCGCATGCCCGGTGCCTCGCCCCCCCGGCCCAGCCGGCTCATGGTCAGATCCATCGCCTGCAGTTGCGCATTTCGCCCCGCGCCGGCAGACAACAGATCGCTCAAGGACGCGGAAATGGGGCCCGGCAGGCAGGCTTTGCCGATATATTCCGGAACCACACGGGTTTCTGAAACCAGATTGACCAGCGTTACGGTATCCACGCGCGCCATCCACGAAATCACCGCCATTGAAAGGGCGTTCATGCGGTACGCGATGACCATCGGCGTGCCCGCCGCCGCCAGTTCCAGCGAAACAGTCCCCGACGCCGCCAACGCCACATCCGCGGCACGGAACGCAGCGCGTTTGACCTCGGCCGGGGTATCAGCCGCGTCGAGCACCACCGGATCGCCGGGCCACTCGGCGACCATCTCGCGCACTTGTGCAGCGCGGGCGGCCACTGTGGGCACAACCACCCTGAGCGCCGGGTGATCACTGCTCAGGCGTTGCAGGGCTGCGCCGAACACAGGGCCCAACCGCTGCACCTCTCCTTTGCGCGAACCCGGCAGGCCCAAGATCAAGGGCGCATCGGCGGCAATGCCGTGATCTGCGCGGAACTTCGCGGCATCCACCACGCTGGCAACGGGCATCGTTGTCACCGGGTGACCGACGAAGTCACAGCTCATGCCAGCGGTCTGCATATAGGGTGGCTCAAACGGCAACAGCGCCAACACATGATCCACCACCCGCGCCATCTTTGCGGCCCGCCCGGGCCGCCACGCCCAAACCGAGGGCGCCACGTAATGCACGGTTTTCAGCGCAGGTGTCACCGTCTTGGCCAATTTCAACACGCGCAGGCAGAAATCAGGGCTGTCGATGGTCACCACGACATCCGGCGCGGACTGAGTGATGGCTTGCGCAGTTTCCCGGATGCGGCGTTTCAAGTGGCGGTACTTGGGCAAGACCTCGGCCAACCCCATGATCGACAACTCGTCCATCGGGAACAAGCTGCTCAGCCCCTGTGACTGCATCAGCGGGCCGCCAACGCCCTCAAATCGGGCACCGGCACACAGATCATTCAACCCGGCCATCAGCGCCGCCCCCAGCGCGTCACCAGAAGATTCGCCTGCGATGATGAACACCTTCACGGAACGGCCCACAAGGCCAGCCCAGCGGCATTGGCCTCTGACAGCGTAAGGTCGCGGTCCAGAAGGATCGTGCGGTTCGCCTGAACACATATGCCGGTCAACTGCGCGGCCAGCGCACTGCGGACCGTATCGGGGCCGATGGTCGGCAAATCGACGCGGATTTCCTGCCCGGGCTTCGCGCGTTTCACCAGCACGCCACCAGTGATCGGTTCACGTTGTGCGCGGTTGGCTGAAACGCCCAGCAGCATCGCGTCGGTGCCAAAAAGCGCCTCGACGCCCAGGCACAACCCGGCCACTACGACGCACCCCTGCCCCACGTCCACCGGCGCAATCGCCGCCAAAATGGCGTCCCCGCGCGCGGCATCGGCGGATTCCGCGGCGGTGGGGGCACGCTTTGTCAGAACCCCTTCGGACACCAGAAGCGACGGCGCAAGTTCCGCCACCCCTTTTACGTCAAATCCGAAATCCTCGATCAACTCAATAACCCACCTTAGGGTTGCATCGTCCCCGCCCTGCATCGCGGCCACCATTTCCGGCAGCAAGGATGCAGTTTCGGGGTCAAACTGTTCGGGGTCCAGTCGCGGACGATTGGCGGCACCGGCCAAGGCGACGGTGGCAACATTCTGACGTTCCAGCAGCCGCAGGAACGGCACCAGACGCGACAGCGAAAACCAGATATCGACATCCAGCCCGTTCGGCTGCGTGGTGTCCATCGAACAGATCAGCGGCCGCGGGTTGATTTTCTGGGCCAGTTCAAAGGGCAAGTCGCCTGCGCCTGCGATGATCGCCAGACGCTTCATTTTGGGGTCAGGAAAGAGCGGCCTGTCTCGGACAGGATAAAATCTGTGATCTCTCTAACTTGATCACTGTCGGTTTCTTCGGCCAAGCGGCGCACCCGGTCCATAAAGGTGCCATCGCCCTGCGCCAGCATCTGATAGCCGGCTCGTAACGCGGTGATCTCGCCTCGGTCGACACCGCGACGCTTCAGGCCGATCAAGTTCAGCCCTTCCAATTCACCACGCGGAGCCTGCACCAACCCGTGTGGCATCACATCATTGGTCACCATGGTCACGGCGCCGATGATCGCACCGCGCCCGATGCGCACAAACTGGTGGATCCCGGACAACCCGCCAATGATGACATCGTCGCCCACGATGCAATGCCCGGCCACCGCCACCTGGTTGGCCAACACCACCCGGTCACCGACCTGAGCGTCATGACCCACATGAGCACCCGTCATCAACAGGCAGTCATCGCCTATCCGGGTGATCCCGCCACCGCCTTCGGTTCCGGGGTTCAGCGTTGCCCCTTCACGGATGCGGCAGCGCTTGCCGACGATGAGCCGTGTGTGCTCGCCGTTGAATTTCAAATCCTGCGGGATTTCGCCAACGCAGGCAAAGGAATAGACAACCGAGTCGTCACCGATTTCGGTCCAACCGGTCACCACGCTGTGGGATTTCAGCTCGACTCCGCGCCCTAAGGTGACCTCGGATCCAACCACGGAAAACGGGCCGATCTTGCAATCAGGGCCTACGTTCGCGCCGTCTTCGATCACCGCCGACGGGTGGATCTGCGCGCTCGGGTCGATGGCCATCGTTCAGCCCTTCGCCCCCAGGTCAATCATAGCCATGAACTCCGCCTCGGCTGCCATTTCACCGTTGACCGATGCATGCCCCTTGAATTTCCAGATTTTCGAGGATCCGCGCAGAACGTCAACTTTCAGATCCAGCACATCACCCGGAACCACCTTGCGCCGGAACTTGGCCTTGTCGATCGACATGAAATAAACCAGCGGATTCTTGTCCACCAGATCCAACGTCAGCCCCACAAGAACGGCGGACGTTTGCGCCAGCGCCTCGATGATCGTAACGCCGGGCATGATGGGTGCGCCCGGAAAATGCCCCTGAAAATGCGGCTCATTGAAAGTGACATTCTTCACCCCAGTCGCCGTTTCATTCGCAGTGATATCCCTGACCTTGTCGATCAGCAGAAACGGATAGCGGTGCGGAATGATGCGCATGATCAGTGACAGATCTGCCTCGGTCGTGGTGGACCAGTCATGCTGGGGGGCGTTGTCTTGCATCGGTGTCTCCGCGTGGTTCCATATGGCCAGGGATCATGGCCCGGCCCACAAAAATCAGTAACAACTCTGCCAGCCCCTCACAAGCGCGCGGATCAGGGTTCCGTCGGGCGCTGATCAGGAAATGCAGCATCCAGCCGTTCGATGGCCAGTGGCGTAATGTCCAGCCAATCGGGCCCCAGGATCATCGCGTCAGGGCGCATCACGGCGACGATCCCTTGCTCAACCATCAAACGCTCCAGCACAGGCAATGCAGCATCATAAAAGCGTTGCCCTTCAACTTCGTTCTGCCGCGCCAGGTCCTGAATGCGCTGCTCGCGTTCGGCTCGCACAGCTTCGACACGTGCGTCGAATGCGTCCGCGCGGGCACGAAATTCCTCTGGGGCCAGCGTGGCGCGCAATTGCGTCAGTTCCTGTTCTTCGGCGGAAAGTTGCGCGGCAATCGTCGCGTTCTCTTCTTCCAACGCCCGCTGGGCATCCTGAATCGCCGATAACACTTGCATCCCGAGGCGGGAATCACGCAACAGCCGGTCCTGATCCAGTGTGCGAAAGGTAATATTCGCCGGATCCACAGGCACAGCCGAATTCAGCTGCGTTGGTGACGTGATTTGCTCTTGGGCGAGTGCCGGGCTGCCAGCCAGAATAAATATCCCCACCAGCGCCATGGAAAGGGCGGGAGCGCCCAATAGCACCCCCGCCCAAATCTTGCGCCAATCGGCGGTCCGCATCTCAGAACGTCGTGGCAAGCGTCAGGTCGAAGCGACGCGGCTGATCATAGGCTTCGCTGCGGACCGGAACCGCAAAGTTGAACCGCAGCGGACCCATGGGCGAGCTCCAGAACAGCGAGAACCCGGCCGCGGCGCGAATGCTTTGCGAATCGACCACGTCGGCGGTTGGCGAATCGACGCCCCACAACGAACCAACATCCAGGAAGAAGCCGCCGCGCATGTTGTATTCCGCGGGCAGGCCCAGCGGGAACTGCGCCTCCATCCGGGCGACGGCGAAGTAGTTGCCCCCCAGACCGTTCCGTGTACCGTTCGGGCTGTAGCCGACCGGGCCCATGCCATAGCTGTCAAATCCGCGCATCTGCGACGATGACAGGCTGAACCGTTCCGTAATGCGGCTGGCGCCGCCGCTGTGCATGATGGCGCCCGCTTCGAATTCGGCGCTCAGCGTGACGTCACCGTTCATGATGCGCTGCTGATAGCCCGCCAGGAAGGTGCTGCGCACCCAGCTACGCCCGGTGTTGTTCACGGCACCGACATCTGTTCCAAACCGGAACAGGTAGCCGCGGTCCGGATCCGGTCCATTGCTGCGCGTGTCGAACGCATACGAGAAGCCCACCGACCCGGTGGTTTGTCTGCCCGCGTCCGAACGCACGCGCGGTGCCACGGTGTCAGCGCCGCCAGGTGCCGCATCGAAAGCGGTGCTGATGGTCAACTCCTCACGTACGACGGTACCGCGCACCGTGAAGCGGCCATATTCGCTGACCGGGAAGGTCAATGACGGTGAAAATTCCAACCGGCGCGTGGCGAAATATGTACGGGTGCTTTCGGTCGTGTTGGTCAACCCGGCGCTCAGGCTCAAGGCCAGATCGCGGCCCATCAGCGACGGTTCGGTAATGCTGAAAGACAGCGCCTGCGAATTTGACAGGGTGGACAGCGTAACGGACAAGGCCTGCCCACGGCCGAGGAAGTTGGATTCATTGTAACTGATGTTGCCACCGAAACCGTCCGTGCCGTAGCTGAGACCGAAGCCAAGCGAACCCGTGGTTGTTTCGTCAACCTGGACATCGACAACCGCTTGCTCAGGGCCAGAACCGGCAACCGGGTTCACCCGCACGTCCGAGAAATACCCAAGATCCTGAATCCGCGAGGCCGCTTCGCGCAGTTCGCGCGGATTGAGGGGGTCACCCTCGGCTACATGGAATTGGCGACGGATCACATCATCCTGCGTGGTCGCGTTGCCTTGAATATCAATGCGTTCAATGAAGACACGGTCCCCGCGCACCAGCGCGAATTCCACATCGATCGTTCCCGAACGCTCATTACGGGTCAATACAGGTTCGGCACGCACGAAGCGCTGACCGGACCGATAACCGACGCGCTCTATCTGCTGGATCAGTGTTTCCAACACGGTTGGCGTGAACAAGTCGCCCGTGCGGTTGCTGAGCGCTTCTTCATAGGCGGCTGAATCGATCCCAGAGATCTGTGACACCACGCTCAGGTTGCCAACATGATATTGCTGGCCTTCCCGAATGGTGAAGGTCACATAAGCGCCGTCGCGTTCACGCGTCAGTTCGGTAACAGCTGACAAGACCTGCGCGTCAATAAACCCGCGGGACAGGTAGAAATCCTGCAGGGTTTGACGGTCCTGCGAGACGCGGGCTTCGTTGAAGTTGTCGGCCCTGAACAGCGCGCTCAAACGCCCGGCCTGCGATGAGCTGATGGCGTTGCGCAGTCGACGTTCGCTGAAGCTGCGGTTGCCAACAAATGAGATGCGGGCAACTTCGACAACAGCGCCTTCTTCAACCTGGAACGCCAAGTCCACGCGCCCATTTCCACGCTCGATCAACTGAGGGGTCACGACCGCCGACAAACGGCCGGCTTCGGCGTAGGCCTGCGCGATGGTGTTCGCATCTTCTTCGGCCTGCGACGGCGAATAGACCCCGCCAGACCGGGACTGAAGGCGTGCCTCCAATTCCGCATCGTCCAGCCGGCGATTGCCTTCGATATTGACGCGGTTGATCAGCGGATATTCTTCAACGCGGATCGTCAGGCGGCCGCCACTGGGCGCGAAATCGACGGATCTGAAAAAGCCCGTGCCAGCAACGCGTTGGTAGGCCGCGTTCAATTCCGAAGCGCTCATGCTGCGGTTGCGAGCGATTCTGGCGAAGCCGACGATGGTGGCATCATCAATCAGCTCGTTTCCGACCACGACGACATTGGAAAAGCGGTAGCTTTGCGCCAACGCTGCATCAGAAAATCCAACGAAGATCGCTGAAATCAAAAGAAAAGTAGCTGCATAGCCTCGTATCGGGCGAGTGGCCCGAACAAGGGTGCGCGCGAAAGTATCCGCCAAAATGACGCGCATTCCCAAGCCCCTAATGTTTACCGCAGTTTTTGTTTTCTTCTGACTATCGAGACAGTGGCCCAATGTCAAAAGGTTGCGTGCTGCGAGGGGCGATTAGCTGCCATGTGGTGTATCACTGCATCGTTTGACGCAGAACTGACGATATATAGTCGGCACGGTCACGCCAAATCCAGTCAGCACTGCGCGATCAACCGCTTACAGATGAAAGCCGCGTTCCAGAACGGGCACAGCTTGCTCCATGAACAGATCGGTCAGTTTGTTGGCGACCAGCAAACTGGCGATCACGGCAAGACCAAACCATAGACGGTCCGACATCAACGCATAGGCGGTGCGCAATCCTTGGGTGGCAGGTAGGACATAATGCATGGGCTGCTCCAACACGGTCGGGTTCAGCCCTGATATTGCCCCCTGAATGCGGCGCGAATGCGACCGGCAAAGGGCGATGTTCGGGCGTTTGGATGACCTTCGCCCGAACAGATTTCCATTTGTTTAACAGAACAAATCGTTGGTCAGCGCAAACAACATCAACCCGCCCAGCAAAACCAGACCCATGGTCATCAGCGCACCCAGAACCTTGTCGCTGGGTGGTCGTCCAACCAGCGCCTCATAGGCGTGAAACACCAGATGCCCGCCATCCAGAATCGGGATGGGAAACAGGTTCAACAGGCCGACGGCCGTTGACAGCACGGCAATGAACCAGATGAAGCTGGCAAGCCCGTCCGAGGCCATCTCACCCGATGTCGTGGCAATCCCCACCGGGCCGGACAGGTTGCAGGTGCTGATTGCGCCCGTGACCATGTGGTAAAGGCCGGACAAAGACCGGGAAATGATGCTGCCGATTTCTTCCACGGCCATGGGCAGGGATTCGGTCACCGACACAGAGCGCATCGGATGTTCAAAAAAGCTGCCGCTTTGCAGGCCAATCAGCCAGCGGGTTTCGAATCCCCCGTCAGGCAGCGGCAAATCGGTGCGCCTTGGCGTGAGGTCAACTTCCAGTTCCTCTCCGGCGCGCCACAGGCGCAGCGTGACCGCTTCGCCTTCGGCATCCGCCACCAACGGCGGCATCTGCCCAAAGGCAAACACCGGTTGATCGTTGATCGCAAGCACCACATCGCCCGTTTCCATACCCGCATCGCGGGCCGCGGAATTCAGGGCAATCCCAGCGGCACGGGCGGGCAGCGGTTGCGGGCCGGTGACGTCCAACGTCTGACCCGCCCGATCAATGGTATAGGTCACCTCGGGTGTCGGCTCTAACCCGGCGGCGATGGTATAGTAGCCTTGCAAATCCGTGACCGGCTGGCCGTCGACTGCGGTGATCAGGTCGCCCTCGACCAACGCCACTTCGGTCGGCATGGGGTAGACCTGACCGACCACTGGCGTATCCGCAGGCAGGCCCTTGATGGCGATGAATGCCGCGAAAATGGCGATGGAAAACAGGAAGTTGAAGGCAGGACCGGCGAAGATCGTCGCGGCGCGTGCCCACAAGGGCGCACCGTGCATGGTGCGCCGACGCTGGGATTTGTCCAACGTCCCCATCACCGTGTCATCAGCCGCCGACGACGCCGCGTTGGCATCGCCCAGAAATTTCACGTAGCCGCCAAAAGGCAGCGCGGCGATCTGCCAGCGCGTGCCGCGTTTGTCCACGCCGCTGAACAGCACGGGGCCAAACCCCAGCGAGAACACCTCAGCATGAATGCCCGACCAGCGGCCCACAATGTAGTGGCCGTACTCATGCACCGCCACGATGATCGACAGGGCCACCACAAAGGCGCCCAGCGTGAAAAACAGATTACCGAATTCGGGCAAAAGACCCATTACCGCTCACCCTTGTTGTTCAGGCGACGCCTTTGCGCCGCGCAGTCGCGACCTCACCGGCCAGCCGGCGGGCCTCTTGATCCATGGCCAAGACATCGGCCAGCGTTTCGGGCGCCCGTGTCAGCGAATTGCGCGCTGAAAACCGGTCGAGCGTGTGCTCAACAACCGGCGCCATATCCAAAAACCCGATGTTTCTGGCAATAAAGTGGTCCAGGGCGGTCTCTTTTGCGGCATTGAACACCGCGCCCGCGGCGCCCCCTGTGTGCATCACGGCCTGCGCCAACGCCAGCGCCGGAAATCGTTGCAGATCCGGTTCGGCAAAATCCAGCCGGCCCAGTTTTGCCAGATCCAGCCGCGCCACGGGCAGATGCGAGCGATCCGGCCAGTTCAGGGCGTAACCAATTGGGTGCCGCATGTCTGGTGCGCCAAGATGCGCCATGACGGCGCCATCGTTAAACGCGACCAGCGCATGCACCGTGGATTGCGGATGGATCAGAACGGCGATCTTTTCGGGTGGCAAGGCGAAGAATTCATGCGCTTCGATCACCTCCATCGCCTTATTGAACATGCTCGCGCTGTCGATGGTGATGCGCTGGCCCATATCCCAATTGGGGTGCTTGCCGGCGTCTTCTGGTGTGGCCTGCGCCAGCTTTTCCAGCGGCCAGTCACGCAATCCACCGCCAGAAGCGGTGATCGTCACGGTTTCCACCGCCGCCATGTCCTCTCCGACAAGGGCCTGAAAAACCGCCGAATGCTCACTGTCTACCGGCAGGATCGTGGCGCCATACTTGCGGGCCTCGGCCAGAAGCAAGGGGCCAGCGGTGACCAGGCTTTCCTTGTTCGCCAGTGCCACGGTCGTGCCTTGCGACAGCGCAGTGAACCCGGGGGCCAGGCCCGCCGCGCCGACGATGGCTGACATGATCCAATCCGCAGGGCGTAGGCCAGCTTCGGCAACCGCGCCTGGGCCGCCGGCGACCTCGATCCCGGTTCCGGCCAGCGCGTCTTTCAACGGGCGATAACACTCTTCGAAGGCCGTGACAGCCAGCTCGGCTTTGTGATCAATGGCCGCCTGTGCAAGACGTGCGATATTCCGCCCGCCGGTCAGAACGCCGACCTGCAGGTCGTCACGCCGCGCCAACAGATCCAGCGTGCTTTCGCCGACCGATCCTGTTGCGCCAAAGACTGAAACCCGCCGCATCAGGTCAGCAACAGATCAAAAACACCGGACAAGATCAGCAGATAGGCCAACGCGCCAACCGCGATCAGCGCATCGAACCGGTCCAGCACGCCACCATGCCCAGGGATCAGGTTCGAGCTGTCCTTGACCCCCATATGCCGTTTGACCGCGCTTTCGGCGATGTCCCCCATCTGCCCGGCAAAGGCCAGAACGGCGGAAATAGCGACGAAACTCCATTGCCAACCCAGTCCCAGAACCACGCCCAATCCACCACCGATCACGCCCGCCAGAAGCCAGCCTGCAACCGTGCCGGACCACGTTTTCTTGGGGCTGACGCGCGGCCAGAATTTGGGACCACCAACAATACGCCCGGCAAAATACCCAGCAATGTCAGAGGCTATCACCACCAAAATCAGCCAAGGCACCAGCCAGAATGGAAGTTCGGGCTGCAGGCGCAATTGGATAAGGCCCATCGCCCCAAGAAGCCCCAAGAACAGATAAGCACCGAAGATGGCTTTGTCGCGCGGCATTCGCAACGCCAGCAAGGTCGCCCCCAACGCCAGACCGGCAATCGAAATCCACCCGCCAAGCGTAAAGGTAAAGACGCCGACCAGAACGGCGCTGGCAATTCCATGCGCCTCGGCCCGGCCCTGTGGGGCGTCGGGCACCATCATGCGAAACAACTCCCAGCCGATCAGGCCAGCGATAACGATGCCCAAAGCCGCAAAAACCAACCCCCCGGCCCAGACGGCGACAACGCCAACGACGCCCATGACAATCGCCGACAAGACCCGCAGACGCAGGTCGGAAAACTGTGCGCCGCTCACGGTTTCACCCCGCCAAAGCGGCGATCGCGGTCACCGTAGCGGCTCAGAATTTCTTCCAGAACGGCGGGGGTGAAATCGGGCCAGAGGATCGGCGTGAATTCAAATTCTGCATAGGCGGCCTGCCACAGCAGGAAGTTCGAAACGCGGGTTTCCCCCGAAGTGCGGATCACCAGATCCGGATCCGGGATGGGATGCGTATCCAGCGCGTCGTCAATTGTCGAATCGTCAATCGCATCGGGCGACAAGGTGCCGTCCGCCACTTGCCGGGCGATCTGTTGCGTGGCGCGCATCAGCTCATTGCGGCCACCGTAGTTGATGGCGACGGTCAGGTTCAGACGGGAATTGTTGGCTGTGCGGTCTTCGATCCAGACCATCAGATCTTGCAGCTTCTGATCCAGTCTGGAGCGATCCCCGATGAACCGCATCCGCACGCCCTCAGCCGCCAGCCCTTCGGCTTCACGTTGAATATAGCGCGCAAAGAGCCCCATGAGGCCCAGCACTTCCTCGGTCGAGCGTTTCCAGTTTTCGGTCGAAAAGGCATAGATGGTCAGGCATTCAATGCCCAGATCCGGCGCAACGCGCACGATCTCCTTGACGCGCTCGGCGCCTTTGCGGTGCCCGACCAGCCGGGGCCAGCCCTTGGACGTCGCCCAACGGCCGTTGCCATCCATGATAATCGCCACATGGCGCGGGGTGCCTGACGCGGTGGGCATGACAACTCCATCAATCGACTAATGAAAGGGCGCGGCCAGAAAAAAGCAATTGCGCATGAAAAGAAACGTTTGGCCGCACCTGCTACAAATCCTCAGACCTGCATGATCTCTGCTTGCTTGTTCTCCAGCGCGGCATCGATCTTGACAATGTGCTTGTCGGTCAGATCCTGCACTTCGGATTCCCAGAATTTCTGATCGTCCTCGGACATGCCGTTTGCTTTGGCTTTCTTGATTTGATCCATGCCATCGCGACGCACATTGCGGATCGCCACGCGTGCGTGTTCGGAATACTGGCTGGCGACCTTGGTCAATTCGCGCCGGCGTTCTTCGTTCAATTCAGGGATCGGCAGCATGATGATCGTGCCGTTCAGCTGCGGGTTGATCCCCAGCCCGCTTTCGCGGATCGCCTTTTCAACTTTTTGAACCATGCTCTTGTCCCAGACGTTGATCGTCACCATCCGCGGCTCGGGCACGTTGACGGTGCCGACCTGGTTGATCGGCGTCAGTGTGCCATAGCTTTCGACCATGATCGGCTCCAACATCGAGCCAGAGGCCCGACCGGTCCGCAAACTGGAAAATTCGGTCCGCAACGAGGCCAAAGCCCCATCCATGCGCCGGCCCAGATCATCAATATCGATTTCAAAATCGTCAGACATGGTCTCTCTCTTCAAGTCACTGCGGGCGCCCGGCCAATTGACACGCAAGTGTCACCGGACGCGCCGTTGGGAAACGGTCTAAACCGAGAGGGCCGAAAAAGAAACACCCAAGCGCAGGGACTTGGCGCGCTCTGGCGTGGCTTGGCGGGCAACCGCCTCTCTGGTTCGGTCCGTGGGAGTTCAGTTGCTCACCCGGGTATAGGTGCCCTGCCCGCTCAGGATCGTGCGCAGGCCGCCGGGCTCGTCCAGCGAAAAAACAATGATTGGCAGTTTGTTGTCGCGCGCCAGGGCGATTGCACTGGCATCCATCACGTTCAGACGCTTGGCCAGCACCTCATCGTAGCTGACATTGTCATAGCGCACCGCGTCGGCGTATTTGACCGGGTCCTTGTCATAGACCCCATCCACCTTTGTGCCTTTGAAGATGGCTTCGCAGGCCATTTCCGTCGCGCGCAGCGTAGCCGCGGTGTCGGTGGTGAAATACGGGTTGCCTGTACCGGCGGCGAAAATGCACACGCGTTTCTTCTCCAGGTGGCGCACGGCGCGGCGGCGAATGTAGGGTTCGCAGACCTGATCCATCGGAATCGCGCTGATCACACGGGTAAAGACACCCTCTGCCTCAAGCGCGGCCTGCATGGCCAGCGCATTCATCACCGTCGCCAGCATCCCCATGTAGTCGGCTGTCGTGCGCTCCATCCCCTGTGCGCTGCCGGACAACCCGCGAAAGATGTTGCCCCCGCCGATCACCATGCAAATCTCGATCCCCAGATCATGCACGATCTTCACCTCACGCGCGATCCGCTGCACGGTGGGCGGGTGCAGGCCGTACCCCTGATCGCCCATCAAGGCCTCGCCCGAGATCTTGAGCATCACACGTTTGTAGGTGACTTCGGCATGAACGGGGGCATCTGCGGGGGACTGTTCGGTCATCGGCGCCTTTCCTTGCCCCGCGCAACGATGGGACGCCCATCTGGCAGCAGCAATCGGAGAGTGGTTTCAATCGTGCGCAAAATGTCGGAAAACCGGTGCGGGTTCAACGCCTATAACACCCGGAGCGATCAACTTCCGTCATGTCAAAATCCGCATCCCTTGTTGTGCAATTCCTTGGCGGTCTGCCAGACCCGGCGCGCCCGGTCCTGATCGCCGGACCAACGGCCAGCGGAAAATCGGCGCTGGCATTGGAGATCGCGCAGGCACAGAACCGCGTGATCATCAATGCCGACGCGCTGCAAGTGCATGATATGTGGCGCATTGTGTCTGCGCGCCCCTCCTTTGAAGACGAGGCGCTTGCCGAACACCTGCTCTATGGCCACGTCCCCCATGACCAGGCGTATTCTGTCGGGCATTGGTTGCGAGAGGTGACCGCGTGTTTGCATCACCATCCCAACGCCCTTCTTGTCGGCGGCACGGGCCTCTATCTGTCCGCGCTGACCGAAGGGCTGGCCGAGATCCCTGCAACACCGCCAGATGTACGGGCGCAGGCTGACAGCTTGCTGGCCAATGACGGGTTGGCCGCGATGATCGCAGCGCTGGATGCCAAGACCGCAGCGCGGATCGATCTGCAAAACCCCGCGCGCGTTCAACGGGCCTGGGAAGTGTTGCACAGCACCGGGCGTGGGCTGGCCTCTTGGCAAGATCAAACCGGCGATCCGGTGCTCAGGCTCGATCAGGCAACGCCGATCTGCCTGATGCCCGAGCGCGATTGGCTCGGTGACCGAATCGGCACCCGATTCGCGCAGATGATCGCGCAGGGCGCGCTGAACGAGGCCCGCGCGGCGCTGCCTTTCTGGCCTGCCACTGCAGGCACGCCCACGGCGCCTTTGTGGACCCGCGCCATCGGCGCGCCAGAGCTTGTCGCCCATCTGCAGGGCCACATCTCGTTATCGCAGGCCCAAGACGCCGCTACATTGGCCACGCGGCAATTCGCGAAGCGCCAACGATCCTGGTTCAGAAACCGGATGAAATCATGGCGCCAGATCGAAATCCCGTGACACGGCAGAGTCACCTTTCTGCAACGCCTTTGGGTTGATCTGGCCACAGCGCGCCGATTCGGGCGGTTTTAGCTTGGGCGTCGCCGGGCCGTTTCCTAGGGTATGGGCTCCGCTGCCACGGACAAGAAAAGCAATATGACCATTATTCCCGACACACCGTCGCAATTGCGGCTGACCCCGATTTCCCGCCTCGCGGCGGGCGGGCGTTGGCGCGTCGAGGCCATGCGGTCACTGCGCGAACCCGTCCTGCTGTGGTTCACGCAGGGACAGGGGCGGATCACGGTGGCGGGAACAACACGCGGCTACGGCCCCAATAACGCGGTGTTCATTCCGCCGGGCGTCATGCATGGCTTTGAAATTGCACCGCGCGTTCAGGGCACCGTGGTGTTCTTTGGCCGCGCCCATGGGCTGACACTGCCGACCACGCCGCAATATCTGCGCCCCCGCGATCCGATTTCGCAAAAAGAGCTCATTGCGACGCTGGAAAACATTCAACGCGAGCTGGAAAGTGCGCGGCCGGGCTCTCATACCGCGGCCAAGCATCACCTTGGGCTACTCGGGGTCTGGCTGGACCGCCAGTTGGAGCGGGAGCGCAATTTCGAACCGCTTCTGACGCGCCCTGTTGCCGCGCAGCAGCTTGTCGCGCGCTATGCGTCACTGTTGGAGCGTGATTTCCGCTCGAACCGGGCGGTTGCCGATTACGCCATCGCGCTGGGGGTAACGCCCACACATCTGACGCGCGTATGCCGGTCAACCTGCGGCCGCGGTGCGCATCAGATACTGGAAGACCGAATCCTGTTCGAAGCGCGCCGGTTGCTGACCGAAACGCGTATGCCGATCAAGGATGTCGCAGAAATTCTGGGGTTCAACTCGGCGGGGTATTTCACCCGCGCGTTTCAAAAGAACGAGGGGCTGACTCCGTCCGCCTTTCGCAAGAAGCCCTTACCCCCGGTCGTGCCGCGCGCTTGATCCACTTCGGGCATCTCAGCGCCAAGCTTTGATCTGCGCCCAGCCATCAAGGGCCCCGGCTACAGTTATTGCCGGCCTGACGTTACCCTGCCCCCATGACGATGCGAACATAATCGGTGGTCTCATCATAAGGGGGGATGCCATCATGGCGTTCTACGGCACCAGGACCGGCATTATACGCCGCCACGGCCAGCCGCCAATCTCCGAACCGATCATACATCATGCGCAGATACCGGGCGCCGCCTTCCAGGTTTTGTTGCGGATCGTCGGCATTGACCCCCAACAAAGACGCGGTGTCGGGCATCAATTGCGCCAACCCCCGCGCGCCGGCCGAGGACACGGCAGACGGATTCCAACGGCTTTCCTGATGCACCAGACGCAAGAACAGATCCACCGGCACGTCATGGCGCTGCGCGGCGGCGCGCGCTGCCGGCAGGAATTCGCTGCGCCGACTGCCGGAATACGGCGCGACAACTTGCGAAGTTTCCCCCGAAGACGCCGAATACTGCCGCGACAGGCGTGAATCCATCAGCCGCGTTTGCGTGCGAAACGTATCTGCCCGTGAGGACGATCCGCCACCAGACCCCAGCCGCAGGCCGTTCGCCTGCGCACCTGGCCCGGAAACACTTGCCATGCTGGCAATCAGGCAGGCGCTGATAACAGCCTTGCGCATTTGCAATCCCTATCCATCGTCAAGATCCCCGGTCGTTTTGCAGCTTACCCCGTTCGACGCGCCACGCCAAGCAACGCTGGGTTCACATTTTTGGACCTGACGCCACGCATTCCCCTTAGCGCGACAGACACGTTCATTTGCCATTAACCGTTTTCCAACACAGAATGTGTGGTGTAGGCACGTGGCCAACAGATTCGAGACGATACCAAACAGGGGGACACCATGGCGGGGTCGGTGAACAAGGTCATTCTGGTCGGCAATCTGGGCCGCGACCCGGAGGCGCGCAGCTTTCAGAACGGCGGCAAGGTTGTGAACCTGCGCATTGCCACGTCGGAAACCTGGCGCGACAAGGCCTCGGGCGAGCGTCGAGAGCGTACTGAGTGGCATTCAGTGGCAATTTTCAGCGAGCCGCTGGCCCGCATCGCAGAGCAATATCTGCGCAAAGGGTCCAAGGTTTATATTGAGGGCCAATTGGAAACGCGCAAGTGGCAGGATCAAAGCGGCGCTGACCGGTATTCAACCGAGGTTGTGCTGCGGCCCTATCGCGGTGAGCTGACATTGCTCGATAGCCGCGGCGGTGGCGACAGCGGCGGCAACTACAACGATCCGATGGGCGGTGGCGGCGACTACGGCGGCGGCTCAGGTGGCGGCACAGGCGGCAGTTCGGGCGGCAGTTCGGGCGGCGGTTACGGCGGCGGTCGCGGTGGCGGCAACCAGGGCGGTGGCAGCCAGGGCGGCGGCTTCGGCAGCGGCCCATCGGACATGGACGACGAAATCCCGTTCTGATCCACCTTGACGCGCAACCGCACCGGGGCTAGATCGGCCCCACGCGGCGGGTATGATGTAATGGTAGCCTGTCAGCTTCCCAAGCTGAACGCGCGGGTTCGATTCCCGCTACCCGCTCCAGATTGTCTGGCACCGTGCCAGGCTACAAATGCCCCGCTCAGGCGGGGCTTTTTGTTTGGCCAAACGGCGCATCGCGAAAGTGTGCGGCACGCAACGTCAAGCGCCCGAAAAGAGCAGGGACAGGCAAATATCTCTGGAACGCCCGTCACCTCTGCCCCAGTCTGCCTGGAAACAACGCATAGTCAGGGGGCCCCATGTCCATCGCCGATGATCTGAGATCAAAGCTGCGTCTGCCGATGATCGGCGCGCCGCTGTTCATCATTTCCAATCCCGATCTGGTGATTGCCCAATGCAAGGCGGGTGTCATTGGGTCCTTCCCGTCGCTGAATGCGCGCCCCATTGAAATGCTCGACGACTGGCTGGCGCGCATCAAATCCGAATTGGCGGCGCATGATGCAGCCCATCCGGACCAACCGTCCGCCCCTTTTGCGGTCAATCTGATCGTGCACAAATCGAACAACCGACTGGATGAGGACCTGGCGCTGTGCGTCAAACATCAGGTGCCGCTTGTGATCTGTTCGCTGGGCGCGCGCGAAGATGTTTATCAGGCGGTCCATTCCTATGGCGGCATCGTGTTTCATGACGTGATCAACCAGTTTTATGCGCATAAGGCGATTGAGAAGGGCGCGGATGGCCTGATCACAGTGGCAACCGGTGCCGGCGGCCATGCTGGCGTGCAGTCGCCTTTTGCCCTGGTCCAGGAAACGCGCGCCTGGTTTGACGGGCCAATTGCCCTGTCCGGCTCCATCGCCACGGGCGGTGCGATTCTGGCCGCACAGGCCATGGGGGCGGACTTCGGCTATATCGGCTCGCCGCTGATTGCCACAAGCGAAGCCAACGCCGATGCCGCCTACAAGCAGGGCATCGTTGACGGGACGGCGCAGGATATCGTCTACACCAACCTTTTTACCGGTGTGCATGGCAACTACCTGCGTGGTTCCATTGAACGCGCCGGGCTGGACCCGGAAAACCTGCCAGAAAGTGATCCGTCAAAAATGAATTTCGGATCGGGCGGCGGATCGAAGGCCAAGGCATGGAAAGACATCTGGGGCTGTGGACAGGGGATCGGCGCGGTGCACCAAGTGGCCCCGGTGGCCGCCCTGATCGACCGGCTAGAGGCCGAATACCGCGCCGCCAAAGCCCGCATCTGCCCGGACTAAGGCACATGGTGCGAAGCGCATCGGATTTTGTGGTGCGGGTGGAGGGACTTGAACCCCCACGCCTTGCGGCGCCAGAACCTAAATCTGGTGCGTCTGCCAATTTCGCCACACCCGCATCGGCGCCCTCTTAGCAAGCACGCCGACGGGATGCGAGGGGAATTTGCCGCAAAATCGGTTTTGAAACGTCACAATTCAGCCATGATTGACCACGATATGGAAACGATGGTTTTGTTGTGAGGTTTGCATCATGTTGCAGCACATTGTTGTCCCCGTCCTTCGCGTGCCGCTTGTCGGCACCCACTCGCGCCCCAGCGGGCTGGTCGCGGGCACGTTGATCCGAACGGATGAAGGGGAATTCCCGGTCGAATACCTTTTGGCCGGCGACATGATCGAAACCGAGAACAACGGTCTGGTCGAATTGCGCGGCACCAGCCTTGCCGAGGCACGCGACATCGAAGTCGTCCGCTTTTCGCGACCGGATGGCGATCTCGTCGTGCCGATCAACCAGCAGATTTTGGTGAACGACTGGCGTGCGCAGATCCTGCACGGGCAGGACACCATGCTGACGCCTGCGTCGTCGCTGGTGGATGATCACACCGTCACCCGCCACAAGATCGAAAGCCTGCGCCTGATTCGCCTGCATTTCGATCAACCGCAGGTCATTTGGGCCGATGGGCTGGAAGTGGCCAGCGCACGCACACGCGCGCCCAACGTGCGGGACGCGTCAAAGCTGCACTAGGCCAGCGCGCGCTTCAGAACATGTGGCAACGCCTCGGGCAGATCCTCTGCGATCAGGCCGGGGCCGACCGCGCGCGCAGCCTCGGCGTGAAGCCAAGCCGCCATGATCGACGCGGTGAAGGAATCGCACCCACGCGCCATCAGCCCGGTGATCATCCCGGCCAGCACATCCCCTGCGCCGGCCGTCGCCAGCCAGGGCACGGCACGCTTGCCTATTGCGCTGTGGATCGCGCAGCGGCCGTCGGGTGAGGAAACAACCGTATCCGCACCTTTGAACACGATGACCGCGCCGCACCGCGCCGCCGCGTCCCGTGTAGCATCGACCTTGGAATACAGCGCATCGTCGGTCAGGCGCGCGGCCAGATCCGGAAACAACCGCGCGAACTCTCCGCCGTGCGGGGTCAATACGCAGGCGTCAGACAGCACCCGCCAATCCTGCGCCAGCGCGGACAGGGCATCCGCGTCCAGAACGCAAGGTCGCCCGGCGGACAACGCGGCGGGCACCAAACTGGCGGCGCGGTCCAAGCCCAAACCCGGGCCAAGGCACAGCGCAGTGATGCGGGCATCGTCCAGCAACGCGGTCAGGGCCCCTGCATCCTCGATCCGGCGCAGCATCAGCGCGGTGATCTGCGCAGCAACCTCCATCAGCGCGGATCCGGGTGCGCCCAGCGTCACCACCCCTGCCCCGATCCGAATCGCGGCACGGGCCGCCAGCCGCGCGGCGCCGCTGCGCCCCATCCCGCCACTCAGGATCACCGCGTGCCCGTGGTTGAACTTGTGCGCCCGGCTGTCTGCCTTCTCCAGCCATCGCACCGAAAACGCGCCGACCTGCCGGTGCGTTCCTGTTTCTGATGGCTCCACCAGACCAACGACGCCTGCGGGTGTATCCGTCAAACCAATATCCGCAACCTCGCACGCCCCGCTCAGTTCTGGCCCATCGGCCAGCACATGCCCGATCTTGCGCCGATGAAATGAGACCGTGACAGAGGCGCGCATGCCCGGATCCATCAGGCTTCGCCCGGTGTCCAAGCTTAACCCGGACGGGGCGTCCACGGCGATTGTGCGCCCCTGATACTGACGGCACGACCCCGCCATGTGCCCCAGAACTTCGGCGATGTCCCCCTGCGGCGCACGCGTCAGACCGGCGCCGAAAATGGCGTCAACATACAGGTCATTTTCCGCGCAAGCGCACAGCGCCGCTTTGGTCAGCGGCTCGATTGGCCCGATCTCCAGCCAGCGCCTGGCGTTGATTGCAGCGTCGGGTGGCAAAATATCCGGCCCAGCCGCGCCCAGCACCTGCACCCGCCACCCCTGGTTGGCCAACATGCGCGCGATGGCAAATCCATCGCCGCCATTGTTGCCCGGCCCGCACAGAACCATCGCCCGGGATCCAGCGCCCAATCCCGGCCAAAGCCGCGCGATCGCCGCAACGACCCCGTGGGCGGCGCGCTCCATCAGCTGCAACCCCGTCACAGCGCCCGACTCAATGGCATCCGCCTCGATGGCGCGCATTTGGGCAGTTGTTATCAATTCGGTCATTTCGTGCGGCTTCGCATTTTTCGCATTGCACGTCCAACAGGCATTTTGCACATTTTTTAGGCATTTTCGGTTGTTCATTTGGGCACTGCCCGAAAATCCCGGTGGATGTTAAGGCTAGCTGATTGTCGCGCGGCTGTGAACGTGATCATTGGGCGCGAAACCGGAAGCACCCCAAAGGGAGGCCAACCCATGAAGAAGATTGAAGCCATCATCAAGCCGTTCAAACTGGACGAAGTGAAGGAAGCCCTTCAAGAGATCGGTATCCAGGGCCTCTCGGTGATTGAAGTAAAGGGCTTTGGCCGCCAGAAAGGCCATACCGAGCTCTATCGTGGCGCAGAATATGTCGTCGATTTTCTGCCGAAAGTGAAAATCGAGGTCGTGTTGACCGCAGACATGGTGGATGCCGCCATTGAAGCCATCACCACGGCCGCCCGCACCGACAAAATCGGCGATGGCAAAATCTTTGTCTCGCCTATCGAACAGGTCATTCGCATCCGCACCGGTGAATCCGGCGAAGATGCCGTTTGATCAGACCACAGAAACCTTAAAAATCAGGGGACTCATATGAGCGTTGAATCGGTTCTCAACCAAATCAAGGACGAGGGTATCGAATATGTCGATATCCGTTTCACCGACCCGCGCGGCAAGTTGCAACACGTGACCGTCGTGTCTGATCTGGTCGACGAGGACTTCCTGGAAGAAGGCTTCATGTTCGACGGCTCGTCGATCGCCGGATGGAAGTCGATCGACCAGTCCGACATGAAACTGATGCCCGACACCTCCAGCGTTTACATCGACCCGTTTTATGCCGAAAAAACGCTGGCCGTGCATTGCAACGTGGTCGAACCCGACACCGGTGAAGCCTATTCGCGCGATCCGCGCGGCACCGCTGTGAAGGCCGAAGCCTACCTGAAGTCCTCGGGCATCGGTGATTCGGCGTTCTTTGGACCAGAAGCCGAATTCTTCCTGTTCGACGATGTGCGCTATTCCGTTACCCCGTCAAAGGTCGGCTATTCGATCGACGCCGAAGCCGCTGCGTGGAACACTGACGCAGAATTCGAAAGCGGAAACCTGGCGCATCGCGCGGGCCACAAGGGCGGCTATTTCCCGGTCAACCCGGTTGATGAAGCACAGGATATCCGCTCGGAAATGCTGTCGACCATGAAGTCGATCGGCATGAAAGTGGACAAGCATCACCACGAAGTGGCGACCTGTCAGCACGAACTGGGCTTGATCTTCGGCTCGTTGACCCATCAGGCCGACGAGATCCAGAAATACAAATACATCATCCACAATGTGGCGCACGCCTATGGCAAAACCGCGACCTTCATGCCCAAGCCGATGGCAGGCGACAACGGGTCGGGGATGCATGTGAACATGTCGATCTGGAAGGACGGCAAGCCGTTGTTCGCAGGTGACAAATACGCTGATCTGTCGCAAGAGGCCCTGTATTTCATCGGCGGCATCCTGAAGCACGCCAAGGCGCTGAACGCACTGACCAACCCGTCGACCAACAGCTACAAGCGCCTGATCCCGGGCTTTGAAGCCCCGGTTCTGCGCGCATACTCGGCCCGGAACCGGTCCGGCTGCGTGCGGATCCCGTGGACCGAATCGCCCAAGGCCAAGCGCGTCGAAGCCCGCTTCCCCGATCCGGCCGCGAACCCCTATCTGGCGTTCGCCGCCCTGTTGATGGCCGGCCTGGACGGCATCAAGAACAAGATCGACCCGGGCGCTGCATCGGACAAGGATCTTTATGATCTGCCGCCCGAAGAGCTGGCCGCGATCCCGACTGTCTGTGGCTCTCTGCGTGAGGCGCTGGAAGAGTTGGAGAAAGATCACGAATTCCTGCTGGCCGGTGATGTCTTCACCAAGGACCAGTTGGAAGGCTACATGGGGCTGAAGTGGGAAGAGGTTTATGCCTACGAGCACACGCCGCACCCGATCGAATACCAGATGTACTACAGCTGCTGATCCAAGCTGCGACAACGACTATGAAGGGGCGCATCGTTGCGCCCCTTTTTGATGCTGCCGCTTCGCATCTCGTGCGCTATGGTACGGCGCAAGCCCGCGATCGGAGACCGGCATGAGCAAATACCATCCACTTGACGTTCGGCACCCGGACAACCGGGCGCGCGAACGAAAAAGCTTCCTGCTGGATCCACCGACGGATTCGACCTACGCCCTGAAGCCGCTGCGCGAATTGGCCGCTGCACCTGCGCGTCGGTCACAAACGTCCGAGGGCCAGGATACAGACGCAGTCACACAGCAGCCCGCCCAGGCCACGGGGGCCACGCCCGTGGCGCCTTGGGGCAGCAGTACCGACACCACTGGCAGTACGTCTTTACCGGCCAGAGCGAGCGCCCCCCAGGCATCGCGCCAAGCCCCAAGCAGGCGCGGCGGCCGCTGGCTGTGGACGCTGTTCTACATGGCAATCATCGCGTTTTTCATCCTGCGAAACACGGAACTGGGCCTGCAAATCGAACGTTTCATTTTCGGTATCCTTTGGGATCTTGGCGTGATGTGATCACCAGGGCATTTTCAACGCCTATGCCTTAACATATGATAAACACTGAATATTGTACGGATTTTTGACCTGAAATTCTGACCGAGCTGATGTAAGCTGTCCTTGGTGTGACGCAATCTTCGCGCCCGGAAAGGACAACATGCGCGCAGGAAAGGGCATTGTCGGGGCTACCTTGTTATATGGGCCAAATGACCCTCCGCCCGACTTGGTCGCCGTGATGCAGTTCATGATTGATGATCTGCGCGCAGATCATCGTCGGGTATCGGGGCTTCGGTTGGGCACGCGCTCTTTGCGGTTGCGTGCGGACGCGTTCGAAATCGTTTTGACGTTGGCCGAAGGGCCATTGCCGTTGCGCGCCCTTGACGGCGTGGTGCGGCCTGCCCCGCAACAGCCCGATACACCCGATGTCCTACGCGCCCGGTTGATCCACAGCTTGCGTGATCACCGCCATGCCCTTGGGTTTTTGCTGCGCCTCAGGGGGGCCGCCCCTGAAGACGTTGATGATCTGGGCCTGATGCTAACGCGCATGGGGCGGTTTTGCCTGCTGCCGGTGATCGATGCCGCACCCCCATCGTTGTTGATTTGGCAACCGGGTAGCCTGTTGTATACGCGCGCAGAATTTCTCTCGTCGTCTGCGCTGCATCTGTTGACGCCGCCGCCCTGCACGTCGCCTTTGCAGCTGGCAGCGGCCCAAAAGCCCACTGTGCAGCGCGGCATACGGGTTCGACCAACCGCAATTCCGCCTGTTACGTCGCGCCAGGAACGCGCGGACCGGCGCAGCGGCGGGCGGCTGTTTGGCACAGCGGCGCAGCACCGCCCCAAGGTGCTCCCACGCCTGGAAACCGGCCATGACGCCCTGACCTCTGCGCTGCGTGGACCGCTGGAACCCGCCAAACGCCGGTGGGGGGCGGCTGTTGTCGTGGCGCTGATGTGGGTGGCGCTTTTGCCTCAATTGCTGACGTTTTGGCCAGCCTAAGCGCGCGACAGCCAAGCCTGAAACGCGGTTTCTTCCTGCGCCGTCAAGCTTTCGCGCCGGACGATATACGTGCGAATCGCAAAGACCACCGCCTGAGTGTCCGGAAGGCGTTTCAAAACCTGCCTCTCAACCCGCACGAAGCCTTGCGGGCCGCCAGGGACCGCAATGAATGGCGGCCGCTGATCCCCCTCTGAACGGGGATGAAACAGGTCTGGATCGGCGTAGGCCAGCGCATTCGCCCGCCACAGGGGGGTGTCAGGGCGCACCGCATCGAAAAGACGTTGGACGCGCAGTGTGATCTTGTCATCATACGCACCGACGGGCGTATGTATGGCCGGCAGGCCACGCCCGATCTTTTCTGACAAGGTCCAACTGGCTGGAAAACACAATAGTGCCCCGGTCAGGACGTGGTGGCCATCTGGCCCGGCTTGCAAGATGCAAAAATCCTCTTGGACGAGCTGCCCCAGCGACACCAACGGCGCGTCCCTCCTGGGGGTGACACTCCGCCCATCCGGGCACTGCACAGACGGGCCGCGCACACCGAACCCCAGTGACGGGCAAGCTTTCAGCACGAGTTGCAATAGTTCCTGCGCGGCTTCGCCGGCTTGCGGCAAAAGGGCGTGGACCAAAGGGGCCTGCGTGCGGATCAAGCGGCCCTTTTCGGCCATTTGCCCGGCATAGGTTTCATCGACCTGCAGCCAGTCCTCTGCCGGCAGTGGCCGAACACCCGGCAAGCGCGATCCGATGGGGTCCATCCAGATCTTGATCGGCAAATGCTGGTGTAAAACCGCCATGACATTGGGTGTCCTTGTCGCAAACAGGCAAGACCCGGCGCCTGAGGATCCGCAGCCTCTCGCGTCAGGGAGGACAGTCATGGAACACTACGCCCAGCGACGCAAGATTGATCCCACGCGCGGCGAAACGCTGGGCGATGGCACACCGAATGACGCAAACCGCGTCGAAATCGGCCCGACCCGCCTGGCGTTTGGCGAATGGGCAGCGGCGGGCCTGACACTGCCCAACCTGGAGCGGATGCGCGAGTACCGGCTGGAGCGAATAGTCCAAGCGCTTCAGGCGCGTGACTACGGCGGGATCTTGATGTTCGACCCGCTCAATATTCGCTACGCCACAGACACCACCAACATGCAGTTGTGGAACAGCCACAACCCGTTTCGGGCGTGCATGGTGTGCGCTGACGGGCACATGGTGGTCTGGGAATACAAGAACGCGCCGTTTCTGGTCAGCTTCAATCCGCTGGTCAAGGAACTGCGCCACGGCGCGTCGTTCTTCTATTTCGCCACCGGCGATAAGTCGGCGCAGGAAGCACGTGGCTTTGCCGCGCAGGTGGACGAAGTCATGCGCGCCCATGCGGGTGCGAATCGCCGGATCGCCGTGGACAAGATCCTGGTGCATGGCCTGCGCGCCTTGGAAGGCATCGGGTTGGAGGTGATGGAAGGTGAGGAAGTCACCGAGCGCGCCCGGTCGATCAAGGGCCCGGACGAGATCCTGGCGATGCGGTGCGCAAATCATGCCTGCGAGACTGCAGTTGCAGAAATGGAACATTTTGCGCGTTCACAGATCCCAAATGGCCAAGTTTCCGAGGATGATGTATGGGCGGAGTTGCATAAATCAAACATCCGGCGTGGCGGGGAATGGATCGAAACACGCTTGCTGTCGTCTGGGCCGCGCACCAATCCCTGGTTTCAGGAATGCGGACCGCGACTCGTCAACACCAATGAAATCCTGGCATTCGACACCGATCTGATCGGTGCCTATGGCATTTGCATCGACATCAGCCGCACATGGTGGATCGGCGACAAGAAACCAACCGACGCGATGATTTCGGCGATGAATCACGGGCTGGACCATATTCGCACGAATATGAACATGCTCAAGCCGGGCGTGACCATTCATGACCTTGTACACGGCGGGCATCAACTGGCGCCTGAATACTGGGCACAGAAGTATTCCTGCAAGATGCATGGCGTTGGACTGTGCGACGAATGGCCCTTTGTGGGGTACTCCGACGGCTGGATCGACGGGGCCTTTGACGTTGCGTTGGAGCCGGGAATGACGCTGTGCGTCGAGGCGCTGATCAGCCCTGAAGGCGGGGATTTTTCCATCAAGCTGGAGGATCAGGTCTTGATCACCGAGACCGGCTTCGAAAACCTGTCAACGTATCCGTTCGACCCGGCGCTGGTGGGATGAGGGGGCGCTCACGGCGCCCCGCCATTATTCCGCAGCGTGCAACTTGCCACGGGTCTTGCGCCGCGCTGGCGTTCCGCCCACGTCGCCGGGTTCCGCCGCACTGTCACCGGGGGCAACAAAGGGTTCTGCCACCGGATCCCAGATGATTTCAGCGTGGCGCACCTTGGCCGTTCGGCGATTGAGCAACCGGTCATTGCGCGCGCGGCCGGGGCTGAAGGCCCTGATGCGCGGACCGACGCCTTTGACCAGCCTTTCGATCCAGATCCGTGCGGCCAGCATCGCCGGGGTCAGAATCAGCGTCAGGATGGTTGAAATACCCAGACCAAACACCACCGCCGTCGCCAGCGGCTTCCACCACATCGACGTCGGGCTGTCGATGGTATAGCCCCCATTCGCAAAATCGATGGAGATCCCCAACATCATCGGCGCCAAGCCCGCCATGGTGGTGATCGTCGTCAGCATCACCGGACGAATACGTTGTTCGGCGGTGCGGATAATCGCCTCGATCCGGGGCATATAGCGGATGAATTCCTGATAGGTGTCGATCAACACGATGTTGTTGTTCACCACAATCCCGGCCAACGCGACGATCCCGGTCCCCGTCATGATGACGGAGAATTGCTGCTGCATATACAACATCCCGATCAGCACGCCGGCGGTGGACAGGACCACGGCGAACAGCACCAGGATGGAGTTGTAGAAACTGTTGAACTGCGCCAGCAGGATGATGAACATCAGGCCCATGGCGGCGGCGAACGCACCGGCCAGGAATTGCTGCGATTCTTCCTGATCCTGTTGTTGCCCGGTCCATTGCCAGCTGACGCCTGCGGGCAATTGGTCGGTGTTTTCCAGCCAGGTTGTCATCTGCGCAATCCGCTCGGACGCGGTCAGGGTTGTCAACGTATAGCCGGCGTCCTGAATCTCCGCACGGGCCGCGGCCGCAGCCACGGCCTCTGGCGAGCCGGGCTCATGATCGCGCGGGTCAACATCAGCGCGCGGGACGATCCGGATCGCATGGCCATCCGCATCGTGGACCGACATCAGCCCCGGTTCGACATCTGCCTTGATCTCAAAGAACCGTTGCTCGTCATAGCGGTCGATGGTCGCCCGCAGGATCGTCGGCTCGCGGGTCACGAAGTTGGACAACGGCACCTGCCCCTGCCGGGTCTGCACGCGCAGCGTATCCAGCGTGGCCAACAGCCGGTCTTCTTCGGGCAAGCGGACGCGGATTTCGACCTCGTTGTCCGAGGTGTCAACGCGCATGGTATCCAGCATCAGGCCGCGTGTGATCAACTGGACCATGCCCCCGACTGTGGCGACATCGGCACCAAAACGGCCCGCGGCGGCGGTATCCACGCGGATTTGCCAGTCAATCCCCGGCAACGGGCGCGTGTCTTCAACATCGACAACGCCGCCGACAGCGTTCATTTGGGCGCTCGCGATATCGACCGCGCTGCTGAGCGCTTCAAAATCGCTTCCCAACAGGCGCAGTTGAATCGGTTTCGATGCGCCGGGCCCGCCGGACATGATCATGGTTTCGGTGATGATCCCGGGGATTTGGGCAAAGCGCGCCTCCATCCGGTCCAGCACAACCTGTCCGCGCAGGGTTTCGTCATCCCCCCGGTCATCCCAGTTGACCAGTTCAAACTGAATCTGGCCAATGGTGTCACGCGGGGACTGCGCGCCGGCGGTATTGGCATTCAGTCCGCCCGCGCCGGCAAAGGCAAAGCTGGCGGCAACACCGCGTTCGTCCAGCATGATCTGCTCAACCTGGCGCAGCAAGCCGTCCTTTTCATCCAGCGACAGGTTGCCGCGTGCGCGAACATAGACAATGCCTTGCTCAGGCTCGGTATCTACAAAGAAATTCACGCCGTAGTTGTTTTCACCGAAATAGACGAACACCTGCCAGACGGCGAAGACGATCACACCGATGGACACGAAAGGCATGACCGGGTTGGCCACGATCATCCGTGTGAAATGGCCGAACAGGGTGCGGTGATCCCCGTATTTCACGGGGCGCGGTTTGGGCGCGCGCTTCAACGCGTTCAGCGTGATCGACATGCCCATCGCGCCCAGGCTCATCAACACGCCGCCCGGCACAAAGCGCAACATTCCAGCGTCTTGCGGCATCTGCACCAGCGCAGGGTTGATCAAGACCAAGCAGCCAGCAGTCAAAATCGCAGCGGCGGCCAACATGAATGGCACACGCAAGATCCACGGCAACCGGCGCAGTTGCTGGGCGATCTGTTCGAACCTGCGGGCGATCCGGCCCGTGACACCGCCCAATACCGGCAGAAAGATCAACGCGACAATCAATGACGCAGACAGAACAAAGATCAATGTCACCGGCAACATGCCCATGAATTCACCAGCCACGCCGGGCCAGAACAACATCGGCAGGAAGGCGCACAATGTCGTCGCGGTAGAGGCCACAACCGGCCAGAACATGCGTTTCGCGGCGCTGACATAGGCCGTCATCGGCCCCTCGCCCTCGTCCATTTTGCTATCGGCGTATTCCGCCACAACCACCGCGCCATCCACCAGCATCCCGACAGCCAGAATCAGGCCAAACATCACGATGTTCGATATCGTCACCCCCATGATGCCCAGCAAGATAAAGCTGAGCAGGAAAGAGGACGGGATCGAAAAGCCAACAAGCAAGGCTGAGCGTGTGCCCAAACTGGCCAGAACCACGATCATCACCAAGGCAATCGCGGTCAGCACCGAGCTTTCCAGCTGGCTGATCATCGACCCCACCTGATAGGACCGGTCCAATGCGGGCGTGACATGCACCGCGTCCCGCAGTTCGGCGGGCCAATCGGCTGTTTCAGCCGCAATCGCCGCGCGCACGTCGTCCACGGTGCCGATCAGGTTGAACCCGCGCCGTTTGACAACCTGAAGCGCCAGTGTCGGCGTGCCCTGAAACCGCGCGGTTCCGGCGCGGTCCTGGAAGGTCATATTGATCGTAGCCAGGTCGCCCAGGGTAACAACACTGTCCCCGTTCACCTTGATTGGCAGGCTGTAGATATCTTGCGGTGAATCGAAACTGCCGGGTAGGGACAAGGAAAACCGCCCGCTTTCCGTTTCGATATCGCCAGCCGCCACCAGTTGGTTGTTGTTGGTCACCGCCGCCAACAATTCGCCCGCCGATACGTTGTAAGCCTCCAGCCGCAGGGGATCGATGATCACTTCGACCATCTCGTCACGGACCCCGGACACATTGGCCGACAACACGCTTTCTATGCTTTCGATCCGGCGTTCCAACCCCCGGGCAGCGCGCAACAGTGTGCGTTCGGGCACATCACCAGAAACCGCAACGATCACGATCGGGAATTCGGAAAAGTTGATTTCGTTGATCGTGTAGGTGTCAGCGCCATCCGGGAAACTGGCTTCCACGCGCCCCATACGGTCGCGCACATCGGCGATCACTGCCGATTTGTCCCACCCGAAGTCAAATTGCAGCACAACGCCCGCGTAACCCTGCGCCGCCGTTGCCGTCATATCGGTCAGATTGTCCAGCCCGGCCAGTTCCTGCTCCATCGGTCGGACCAACAACGTCTCACTATCCGCAGCCGAAATCCCCCGGAACGGGACAGAGATGAACAGCGCTGGAACCTCAATATCGGGCTCACCTTCCTTTGGCAGGCCGGTATAGGCCAGAACCCCGGCGGCAAGCGTCAGGATAACAAAGGCCAGTACCATGCGGGCGCGTTGGGCAGCCCAGTCGATCATGCCCAGCATCAGATCACTCCTCGCCGCGGCGCGTGACACGCACTTCGATACCGTCGGTCACATATTCCTGACCCACAACAATCACATCCGCCTGGGTTGGCAGACCGGACACCCAAAACCCCTGCGGCGCATCACGCACAACGGTCACGGGCGCGAAGAAGGTGTGATTGGTGTCGTCTACCAGCCGCATGCCCAAAACGCCTTCGTTGCTGATCGTCAGGGCAGAGCCGGGCACCAGGTGCCCACGCGACGCCGTCGCTGCGATCAGGATGTCGGCGCTCATGCCGTCACGCAGGGCCAAGTCTGTGTTTGGAACGGTCACTTCGACGCGAAAGGTCCGCGTTGCCGGATCCGAGGACCTGGCAAGGAAGGTCACTTGCCCCACCACTTCGACGCCATTCGACAGCCGCGCTCCGGCCAGCGCGCCGACCGCCAGCCGGTCAACCTGGGTTTCAGCAGCGTAGCCAATCACCAGCAAGGGATCGAGCTGGATCACCCTTGCACACAGCCCACCCGCCGACAGCAGCGATCCGGTTTCAGCCGAATTGGCCTCCAACACGCCGCCAAATGGCGCTTTGATCGTCAGTCGATCCAGTTCAGCCTGCGCCGATTCTACCCCGGCCTGTGCGGCCTCAACCCCTGATCGCGCGGCCTGCAGCGCGGCTTCGGCGGTGGCAACACGGTTTTGGGCACTGAACCCTTCTTCGGACAAGCGTTGAGTTGTCTCAAAATTGACGCGGGCTTCGTCCATACGCGCGGCCGCTTCGGCAACGCGCGCCTGGGCCTCGGTCATGCGCGCGGCACGGGTGCCGGGATCAATCTCGCACAGTGTGTCGCCCTCGGTGACTACGGATCCTCGGGTGATCGGCTGGGAAATGACCGCGCCCGTGGTTTCGGCGCGCACGTCCACCTGACGTGAGCTTGCCGTCCGGCCCCGCAGAACAATTGCGCCTTCCATTTCACGTTCAGCAAACCGTTCGACAACAACGGCGAAGGGCGCAGAATCATCTGCCGGCACCGCTGAGTCAGATGCTTGGCCGTCGGACGTCGTCTGGGCTGCGGCATCAACCCCTGCCAGCGCCTGCAGCGTTTCGCGCTCCATCACAAACATATAGAGGCCCAGCAAAACCAAAGTCGCAGTAATCAGCGGCACGATACGCATGTCCACACCTTTCAATCGTCGCAAGCGCCGATCAATTCACTGACCGACCGTATTGCAGCATACGGATTGGCAGCGGGTTCAGGATCAAAAAAAATTCGGCGCTCGGTCCCGGGGAAAGAAATCAGGGCCAGGGCGTCTTGCCTGAGGTGTCGCAGCCGTTTGGGGTCAGATAAACCTGCGTTCCCAATGTTGCAATGATCCGACCCAAATTGCCGCCGCGTTATGCGCCCAATGTCCTATATTTTTTGCCAAACACGGCGCAGAGCACAGCGAAGTGTCCTGTAATGAGGCAAAGCACCGCCCGTTCCTGGCCTGCAGGCTTGGCAAGGGTCAACGCTTCGCGCTATGAGTGGCCGACACACGGCGCCGGACAGGCGTCTGCCAGCCATGCGGAGACCAAACGTGAGCAACCCGGAAAGTTTCATCGACGAGGTGAACGAGGAACTCAAGCGCGACCGCCTGTTCGCGATGATGCGCAAATACGGCTGGATCGCTGTGCTCGCAGTCGTGCTGATCGTTGCCGGGGCATCGTGGAACGAATGGCGCAAGGCCAGCGACCGCGCTGCTGCCGAAGCCTTTGGTGACGCGCTGATTACGGCGATGAATTCTGACGATCCGGCGATGCAGCGCAGCGGGCTTGAAGCGATCAATGCGGTTGACGACCGGGCTGGCATCCTGAACCTGCTGTTGGCGGCCACCGAATTGCGCGCCGAAGATCGCCCTGCCGCCATCGCCACGTTGCTGGCCGTCGAAAACAACGCCGCGCTGCCGGCCAGCTACCGCCAGATCGCCGCCTTGAAGCGGGTGATCATCGGCGGCGCCGAAATCCCGGCGGACGAGCGCGAGCGCGTGCTGACCGACCTGGCTGCGCCGGGCCAGGCATTCCGGCCGCTGGCAATGGAACAACTGGCCCTGTTGGCGGTCGAAACCGGTGACCGCGACGGCGCTTTGGCGCAAGCTCAGGCCCTGATGCAGGAACCTGATGTGACCCAGGGCCTGCGCCGCCGCGTGGCGCAATTGATCGTCGTGCTGGGCGGGGAACAACCCAGCGATTTGGGCTGAAATTCGCCGTCAGGCGGGTGGATTGGGGGGACAACCCATGTATCGGACCTTGTATCGGAACACTAGAACGGGCCTGGGCCTTGCCCTGCTGCTGTCCGTCGGTCTGGTGACGGCCTGCAACCGCGAGGAAATCCTTCAGGGCGAGCGCGTCGATATCCGCGCGCCATGGGGCGGCGGCGCAACGGTGGAAAACCGGGCGCAACCGATCAGCCTGCCGGGGCAATCGGTCAACGCCGCCTGGACCCAACGCCAGGGCACCCCGGGCGCCCGTCCGCGCCATCCCTCATTGTCAGCCACCCCGCAATTGGTCTGGTCAGCACCGATCGGCGCCGGTGACAGCCGTCGCGCACGCCTGACCACCGACCCGGTGTCCGCCGACGGCCGCATTTTCACGCTGGACGCCGCGACGCGGGTTCAGGCGACGTCCACCGCAGGCGACGTTATTTGGGCCACAGATGTGGAACCGCCGCGCGGCGCACGAGGTTCTGCCTCTGGTGGCGCGCTGACGGTGTCTGGTAACCGTCTGTTCGTCGCTTCGGCCTTTGCCTTTGTCGCTGCGTTGGACGCCAGCACCGGCGAAGAACTCTGGCGGGTTGATTTCGACAGCCCGCTGACCGGGTCCCCCGCCGTGCAAGGCGACAGCGTTTATCTCAGCGGCACCGATTCAACCTTGTGGAGCCTTGAAGCCGCCACGGGCCGGATCCAGTGGACGCTGCCGGGAACACCTTCGATCACCACCATCGCCCGCGGCTCGGCCCCGGCTGTTGCCGATGCGCTGGTTGTCTTTCCGACACGCGCCGGGGAACTGACGGCTGTGCGACGCTCAAACGGCGCGCTGACCTGGAGCACTGTCGCCGCCGGACGCCGCACCGGGGCCGCATTGGCCACGATCCCGGCGATCACCGGCGATCCCGTGGTTGATGGGAACCGCATTTATGCCGCCAATCAGTCAGGCCGCGTATTCGCCCTTGATGCCCGTACCGGTGCCACGATCTGGTCGGTCGAAGAAGGCGCTTATGGCCCGGTCTGGCCGGTGGGCGGATCGATCTTCCTGATCAGCGACCAGAACCGCTTGATGCGGCTTAACGCCAGCGACGGCGCTGTCATTTGGGCACAAGACCTGCCGCTTTATACCACTGACCGGGTGCGCCGCCGCTTGGCGATCTTCCCGCAACATGGCCCGGTTCTGGCCGGCGGGCGGTTGTGGGTCGCATCCGGGGATGGCGTCCTGCGGGGCTTCAGCCCGGAGACCGGCGAACGGGTGGTTGAACTGCCGATCCCCGGCGGCGCGGCGTCCGGGCCCATCGCGGTGGGCGGATCGCTGTATGTCCTGGGCCGAGAGGGCCAGCTGCACGCCTACCGCTGAACACCGGCGACCGCTTTACATTGCCCTGCGCTGCGCCTATGTCGGCTGCTTCAACGCGCCTGTGACTGCGCCCGCCCGGAGGCCGTGATGAGCTTTACCCTTGCCCTAGTGGGCCGCCCGAATGTGGGCAAATCCACGCTGTTCAACCGCCTCGTCGGCAAGCGTCTTGCGCTGGTCGATGATCAACCTGGCGTGACCCGTGACCTGCGTGAGGGCGACGCGAAGCTGGGCGACATCCGGTTCACGGTGATCGACACGGCGGGACTGGAAAACGTCACCGATGACAGCCTGCAAGGCCGCATGCGCCGCCTGACGGAACGCGCGGTCGAAATGGTCGATATGTGCGTGTTCATGATCGACGCCCGGGTCGGCATCACCCCCGCTGACCAGATTTTCGCCGACATCCTGCGCCGCCGCGCGCGCCACGTAATCGTGGTCGCCAACAAGGCCGAAGGCAACGCCGGCGAAGGCGGGTTCCTGGAAGCATACTCATTGGGCCTTGGCGAACCGATCCGCCTGTCCGCAGAACATGGCGAAGGGCTGGACGAATTGTATCACACCCTGCGCCCGCTAGCCGAAACGTTTGAAACCCGGGCCGAAGCCGAAGCACCCGAAACCGACGTCACCATCGACGCCGACAGCGAGGCCGACAACACTGGCGCGGCAGATGCCGAAGCCCTGCCGGAATGGACGCCAACCACCAAACGCCCGCTTCAAGTCGCGGTGATCGGCCGGCCAAATGCCGGAAAATCCACGCTGATCAACCAGATCATCGGCGAAGACCGCCTGCTCACTGGCCCCGAAGCCGGGATTACCCGTGATTCCATCTCTGTGCCGTTCAGCTGGAATGGCACGCCGATGCGCCTGTTTGACACGGCCGGGATGCGCCGAAAGGCGCGGATCACTGAAAAGCTGGAAAAGCTTTCGGTTTCGGACGGGCTGCGCGCCGTGAAATTTGCCGAGGTTGTCGTGGTGCTGCTGGATGCCGCGATCCCGTTTGAGACGCAGGACCTGCGCATCGCCGACCTCGCTGAGCGTGAGGGCCGCGCTGTCGTCATCGCCGTCAACAAGTGGGACATCGAGGACGACCGCCAGGACAAGCTGAAATCCCTGCTCGCCGCGTTTGAGCGCCACCTGCCGCAGTTGCGTGGCGCGCCGTTGGTCACCGTTTCGGCCAAGACCGGGCGCGGCATGGATCGCCTGCACGAAGCGATCCTGCGCGCGCACGCAATCTGGAACCGCCGCGTTGCCACATCACGTCTGAACAGCTGGATGTCGGCGATGATCGAATCGCATCCCCCACCCGCCCCAGGCGGACGCCGCATCAAGCTGCGCTACATTACGCAGGCCAAGACCCGGCCACCGGGCTTCGTGGTCAAATGCTCCAATCCCGAAGACCTGCCAAAGAGCTATGAGCGGTATCTGGTCAACGGATTGCGCGACAGCTTCGAAATGCCGGGCACGCCGATTCGTCTATATCTGCGCAGCGACTCCGATCAAAACCCGTACAAGAATCGCAAAAAATCACAGCGTTCAAAACTGTCCAAGCACAAGAAGGTCAATCGCGGGGAGTGATCACTTAGCAGGGGGCAGCGCGCGCCCCCCCCACGTTCATACCAGAAACCCGTGGAGCCACGCCGCTGGCTGCGTTACCGGATCTTCAAAGTTGCCAAGCCAATCAGGGCCAGCACCAATGAGATGATCCAGAACCGGATCACGATCTGCGGTTCCGCCCAGCCCTGCTTTTCAAAGTGATGGTGGATCGGGGCCATCAGAAACACCCGTCGCCCTGTTTTCTTGAAATAGGCGACCTGAATGATCACGCTCAGCGCCTCGACCACAAACAGCCCGCCAACGATGCCCAGCACGATTTCGTGCTTGGTAACCACAGCAATCGCCCCCAGAGCCCCCCCCAGCGCCAATGAGCCGGTGTCGCCCATGAACACCGCAGCTGGCGGGGCATTGTACCACAAGAACCCAAGCCCACCGCCTGCCAGCGCCGCCGTAAAGATCAGCAATTCACCGGTCCCGGGCACGTAATGCACGTCCAGATAGGCTGTAAAATCCACCCGGCCGACGGCATAGGCGATCACCCCAAGGGTTCCGGCGGCGATCATTACCGGCATGATCGCCAGCCCGTCCAGCCCATCGGTCAGGTTCACCGAATTCGCGGCCCCGACGATGACGAACGCCGCAAAGGGGATGAAGAGCCACCCGAGATCCAGCAAGTATTCCTTGAACACCGGAAACGCCAATCGGCCAGACAGCCCTTCAGGGTGCAGATACATCGCTGCCAACGCCGCCGCCGCAGCAATCAAAAAGCCCAGGCCCAGCCGCAAACGACCAGACAGACCATTATGGCTCGACTTGGAGACCTTGGCGAAATCATCCGCGAAGCCGATCGCCCCAAAGCTCAACGTCACGCCCATGACCAACCAGACATAGGGGTTATCCAACCGCGCCCAAAGCAGGGTCGAAAACGTCAATGCCGACAGGATCAGCAAGCCACCCATTGTTGGCGTGCCCTTCTTGGTCAGCAAATGGGATTCAGGCCCGTCCTCGCGGATCGGTTGGCCTTTGCCTTGTCGGCGGCGCAGGAAATTGATCAGCGGCTTGCCAAACACAAACCCAAAAATCAGCGCCGTGAAAAACGCAGCACCGGCGCGCACGGTGATGTATCGAAACAGGTTGAACGCACCAAAGGCTTCGGAAAACTCGGCCAGCCAATACAACATCGTTCAAACTCCACCATTTCTGTCGGGGTCGGCATGGCCCAGGTGCCGCATAGCGTCGACCACGCGCGAGACATAACTGCCTTTCGATCCCTTCACCAGTACAACGTCGCCCGGGCGCACCAGGCTGTGACTGTCCGCGCCCAGATCATCGGCCGCTGCCACGTGGCGGCCAGCCTTGTTTGTGGGCAATACCCTGTGCAACGATGCCATGCGCGGGCCGACACAATGCACGACGTCAATGTTCGCCATGGACGGGAGCGCGGCAATTGCTTCGTGCATAGCCACTTCCTCTGGTCCCAGTTCCAACATATCGCCCAGAATGGCCATACGTCGACCACCGGGGGCGGGGTCTGTCTGCGAAAGCACCTGCAGTGCCGCAGCCACGGATGCCGGGTTCGCATTGAACGCATCGTCAATCAGAACGAATGATTCATCGCTCGCCGGGTCCAGCAAGATGCGTTCGCGTCTTCCCCGGCCTGAAGGTGGGCGCCATCTTCCCAACGCTTGCGCCGCCAGCGCCAAATCCAGCGAAAGGGCTTTTGCCACGGCCAAACATCCCAGAGCATTCCTGCCGAAATGCGCGCCAGCATCCGTCAAGCGCAACAAATAGTCAGCACCATCAGCCGTGGCCTCCATGACCAACGCGCCAGATGTCTGACGTATTGATTTTTGCCTGACATTACCGGTCAGACCAAAGCTGACAGCCCTATCGGGGGCGGTATCCCTCAGAATGAAGCTTTGCGGCAAGTCTTCCGGAAACACTGCAATACCAGTAGGTTCCAGCCCCTTGTAAATGTCCGACTTTTCTCGTGCGATCCCATCCATGTCCTCAAAGGCTTCCAGATGCGCAGGCGCAATTGTGGTGATCAATGCAACATGCGGACGGGCCAGGCGGGCCAATGGTTCGATCTCTCCGGGGTGATTCATGCCGATTTCAATGACCGCAAAATCAGCGTCTTGGGGCAATCTGGCCAACGTGATGGGCACGCCCCAATGGTTGTTGAAACTTGCCTCTGCGGCATGAACAGACCCAAACACCGCCAGCATTTCGCGCAGCATTTCCTTGGTCGATGTTTTGCCAACCGATCCGGTGACCGCGATCACGCGCGCCTTCGCCCGCGCGCGACCGCTGGCGCCAAGGGCCGTCAACGCCGCCAGCACATCGTCCACCACCAGGCAGGGCCCGGTGACCCCGGCGGGGACATGGTCCACCAACGCCACCGCCGCGCCGTGTTCAAAGGCCTGCGCCACAAAGTCATGCCCGTCCCGCGCCGCCTTGAGCGCAATGAACATATCACCAGGTTGCAGGCTGCGTGTATCAATGGAAATTCCCGACGCAGCGAAGGGCGCTGTCGCCCGCCCCCCGGTTGCCTTTATCGAGTCGATATCTGTCCACAGCGCCACCATGTCAGAGCCTCCCATCCAGCGCCGCGACGGCAACGCTGGCCTGCTCAAGATCATCAAACGGATAAACGGTGCCGGCGATGGTTTGCCCGGTTTCATGCCCCTTGCCTGCAATCAGCAACGCGTCGCCGGGTTCCAACGCATCCACGGCGCGCAAGATCGCCTCAGCCCGATCTGGGATCTCTGTGGCCTCTGGACAAGATTTCAAAATTTCTGCACGGATGGCCGCCGGGACCTCAGATCTAGGGTTATCATCTGTCACAAAAACAACATCTGCGTTTTCGGCGGCGGCTTGCCCCATCAACGGGCGCTTGGCTTTATCTCGGTCCCCGCCGGCGCCCAAAACCACTATCAGCCGCCCCATCACATGCGGGCGAAGCGCCGTCAGCGCCGTTTCAACGGCAGCCGGCGTGTGTGCGTAATCGACGAACACCGGCGCCCCATTTGCCCGCGTCGCGGCAAGTTCCATGCGCCCGCGCACCCCGACAAGCCGCTCCATCGCGGCAATCGCAGCGCCCGCATCCGCCCCAGTTGCCAGCACCAACCCCAGTGCTGCCAAGGCGTTCCAAGCCTGAAATCCACCAACCAATGGCAAGTGCACATGATGCGCCGCGCCTTTCCAGGAAAACCGCAGATCTTGCCCCTCTGCGCCGTAGCGCTGCGCCAGGATCCTGAGATCACAGTCGGGGCTTTGCCCAATGCGGATCACTTTTTGTCGCTGCCGCGCGGCCAATCTGGCGCCGAAGGCATCATCGGTGTTGATCACCGCCACCCCGTCTTCGGGCAGCAGCCGGTCAAACAACCCGGCCTTGGCCTCGAAATAGGCCTCCATCGTCGGGTGATAATCCAAATGATCTTGCGACAGATTGGTAAAGGCCGCAGCTTGCAAACGCACCCCCTCCAAGCGGCGCTGATCCAACCCATGAGAGCTGGCCTCCATCGCGGCGTGGGTCACGCCGGCGGCAGCGGCCTCGGCCAAAATCCGCTGCAGGGTCACGCTGTCTGGCGTGGTGTGGCTGAGCGGCGTTTCCCACGCGCCTTCGACACCGGTTGTGCCAATGTTGATTGCCGCGTGGCCCAACGCGGTCCACAACTGGCGGGCAAAGCTGGCAACCGATGTCTTTCCGTTGGTTCCGGTCACCGCGATCATCGTTTCGGGTTGCTGGCCGAACCACAGGGCTGCCGCCATGGCCAGGGCCGCGCGGGGATCCTGGGCGATGATCAAGGCAACTTCCGGGTGGCGGGCCAAAGTTTCTGCAGCCATCTCTGCCCCGTCACGATCGGTCAGGATAGCACTTGCCTGCATGCGCAAAGCCGGGTCAATGAATTCCGCACCGTGCACCGCAGATCCGGGCAGAGCCGCGAACAGCGTCCCGGGCTTCACTGCGCGGCTGTCCAGGGTGATCCCCGTGATGCGGGCGCGCGCATTGCCGCTGTGGGCGGTCAGACCCAGTTCACCAAGGCTTTTGTCTACGGCCATACCTGTCCCCATGCCACGCTTGCGGTTGGTTAGCGCAGCTGGAATGCTGCTTCAATATCCGCGACGCTTTCGGGGCGCATTCCCATGACCGGTGCAACGCGGCGCACGATCTCGGCGGCGACGGGAACCACCGTCCAACCCGCCGTGCGACGCGCCTCACTGCCAGAAGTTTCGGAGGGTTCATCCATGGTCACGACGATCACATACCGCGGGTCGGTCATCGGAAAGGCGCCCGCGAATGTTGCGACAACGCGGTCCTCATAATAGCCGCCTTGCGGGTTGGGCTTGTCAGCCGTGCCGGTTTTGCCGCCGACGGCGTAGCCCTCGACCTCGGCCATGGACGCGGTGCCGCGCGTGACGACCGCGCGCATCAGGGCGCGCATGGTCAGTGACGTTTGTTCCGAGATCAGCTGTTCCCCCGGCACGGTGTCAGGCCGGTGCAACAACGTCGGCACCACACGGCGCCCGCCGTTGACCAGCGCAGCATATCCGGCAGCCAGATGAACCGGTGTTATGGCCAGACCATGACCGTAACTGATTGTCATAGAAGACAATTCCCCCCAACGATCGGGGAATTGCGGAAACACGCGGCTGGCTTCGGACAGTTCCAACGACAGCGGCTCCAGGAACCCGAAGCGGCGCAGAAATTCCCGCTGCCGTTCAGGCCCGATCATTTGCGCCATATGCGCCGTGCCAATATTCGACGAGTGCACGAAGACGTCAGTGACGGAATTCTGCGCACCATAGTCATGGAAATCCTGGATGGAGAAACCAGCAATCCGCAATGGGCCGCGGGTGTCGACCATCGTCTCGGGCTCGACAAGGCCCAGATCCAACGCCTGGGCAATTGCGAAGGATTTCATCACCGAGCCCAGTTCATAAACCCCCTGAACGGCGTGGTTGAACAGCGGATGATCCGCCGGGTCGCCGGTCGTGGGCGGGGCGGGGCGGTCGTTGGGATCGAAATCCGGCAACGATGCCATGGCGACAATCTCGCCGGTGTGGGCGTCCATCACAATGGCGGCACCGGCCCGGGCGTTCAGCATGTTGATCCCGTTGCCCAACACGTCCTCGACAATGCCCTGCACGCCCAGATCCAGCGACAATGTCAGCGGCACGTCGGCCAAATCCGGATCCCGCAGCCGGGAATCCATGCGGTATTCGATACCAGCGCGGCCCAAAATCTCGGCTGCGGTGACCCCTTGTTGACCGTATCCCGCGCCGCCCAGCACATGCGCGGCAAGCCGACCGTTGGGATAAAGTCGCATTTCGCGTGGGCCCAACAGCAGGCCCGGTTCACCGATGTCATGCACCGCTTGCGCCTGCTCAGGCGACAGTCGCGCGCGGATCCAGACAAAGCTGCGGTCCGGGTCCGTCAGGCGGTTGGCCAGGCGTTGTTCGTCCATGTCCGGAAAAATGCGCGCCAGTTCCTGCGCCGCGTGGGCGCCGTCAATCATGTAGCGCAGTTCGGCATACAGCGAATTCGTGATCAGGTTGGTGGCCAGCAAGCGGCCGTTCCGGTCCAGAATATCGGCACGGTCATCAGCAATCTGTTCGCCCAAATAGGGTTCAGGCTCGATCACCGGAGCGGCCGCCAGGAGCCCCATGCGCGCACCGATCACGGCATAACCGGCAAAAAAGGCCACGGCCAGAAACAACAAACGCCATTCCGCCCGTTTTCGGCCGACGTCGCGGGCCTGTTCGCGGCGCAGACGCAGGTTTTCACGCTCAATCTGCTGTGTGCTTTCCCCGTGTTCGCGGGCGTCCAGAATGCGCGGCAGGGGCCTGAGCGGCGTGCGGATCATTGGCTGTCCCCGTTTTGGGCACCCGTTTGGGCCAAGAGCATCGGATAGGCAATCTCATCGATCTGCCCGAATTGCCGCCCCTCTAACGGCACCAATCCAAGGCGCACGGCATTCATTTCGACCAGGGCTTGCAGCCGTTCGGGACGGTTCAGATAGGCCCATTCGGCCCGTTGGACCGTCAGCGCTTCTTGCAGGCTGCTGATTTCGTGGCGCAGGTCACGGACATCGCGCATCGCTTGTTGGGTCCGGTTGCTTTGGTCATAGGCCCAGATCGCCAGACCGATGACCGCAAATGCTGACAGGACATAAAACACCCCACGCATCAGCGGCCTCCTTTCAAGGCGAGTCGCGGCAGGCCGACGACGGACCGATCCACTGGCCCAGCAGGTGCATCAGTGCGTTTTGCGATGCGCAGCAAAGCCGAGCGCGCCCTGGGATTGGCCGCGCATTCCGCGTCATCGGCGGCAATTGCGCGCCGCGTGATCAGGTCGAACCGGTCAGGCTCTGGCATGATCTGGGGCGCGTGGCGGCTGCCCTGCCCGGCCCGCCCGGCCCGCAACTGCATGAAACGCTTAACAATTCGATCTTCCAGTGAATGAAAGCTGACGACAACCAGCAACCCACCGGGTTTCAGCGCGCGTTCGGCGGCTTCCAGACCATCAATCAGTTCATGAAATTCTGTATTCACGGCAATGCGCAGCGCCTGAAAACTGCGTGTCGCGGGATGGCTTTGGCCTGGTTTGGGCCGTGGCAAGCAACTGCTAACGATCTCGGTCAGTTGCAGCGTGCGGGTGATGGGCGCGATGTCGCGCGCCTTGAGGATCGCCCGTGCGATTCGGCGTGAAGCGCGCTCTTCACCATAGTGGAACAGGATATCAGCCAGTTCCGTTTCACCGGCAGTGTTCACCAAATCAGCCGCGGACGGGCCGTCCTGGCTCATTCGCATGTCCAAAGGGCCGTCCTTGGCAAAGGAAAAGCCGCGTTCGGCTTGGTCCAATTGCATCGAAGACACGCCCAAATCCAGCACAACGCCGTCCAGCAACCCTTCGGAGTAGGTATCAAGCTGCGAAAATGTGCCCAGAACAACCTGTAGCTGGTCGCCATAAGATGCGCCCCACTCGGCGGCCATGCTCAAGGCCAGTGGGTCTCGGTCCACGCCGATCACCTTTGCACCGGCGTCCAGAAAGGCGCGGGTATACCCGCCGGCACCCATCGTGCCGTCCAGCCAAACGCCCGAGACCGGCGCGACGGCCTTCAGGATCGATCCAAGCAGCACGGGGATATGCGGGGCATCGGGTGCGGCGTTGGTCATTTTGGGGTCCGTCACTCTTCTGGAAGGTCCGGCAACAGAATTGTCGGGTCGAAGTCGTCATCTTGCAGTGCAAGCCACGCTTCTTCGCGCGCCAGTTCTTCGGCCTCATAGGTTTCAGGCTTCCAGACTTGAAAATGATCGCCCGAGGCAATGAAAAATGCCTTGTCGTTCAGCTCCAGCTTCTTGCGCAATTTCTGCGGCAGAACGATCCGCCCGTCCTCGACCACCTGCGCCGGCAGGGAGTGGCCGTGATACCAGCGTTCCAGCATCTTGCGTTCGGTCGAGCCCTTTTTCATGCGCTCGATCCGGCGATCGATTTCGTCGATTGCCTCAATCGTATAGCATTCCAGGTATTTCTGGCTTTCGAACCCGTAAACGATGACAAGGTTCGGGCGCTGACCGTCGCTCCAGTCCGGGTCGCAGGCTTCAATCACACGGCGAAACGGGGCCGGAACAGAAACTCTGCCCTTCCCGTCTACCGTCTGCTCGCCTTCGCCGCGAAACTTGCGCGCCACTGTCTTGCGCCTCATAAGTTTGGCCAATCGCTTTCGGATTGTGCCGGTTAAAAAAGGGAAACGGCGGTTCGAACTGCTGCCACTGTTCGAACCGCCGCCCTCGTCCCATCGCTGGGTTGTCCGACTGCGAAGACCACCGGGGGGGGGATTGGTGCTGCTCGCCTAACGCGTCGGATCTCTTACTTCGGTATCGCGGGTTGCCTGTATGAAGCTGCCTTCAAGTTTTTTGTTTTATGTTCCGCTCTTCCGTGGAACTTGTATGACATGGGAATTCATGGCCCTCAACGGATATTCACGGCCCGAACGCACTTTTCAGGCCCTGCGACTCACGCGTCTGTGACGCTAAATCCTGAATCTTGAACCAAGCAAACACAATATGTAGGCATAAGTGCGCCAGCTTTCTACCAAATCGAGCGAATAGCAGGCCCTCATGAACGACCATGAATTCCCAGACCACGCCCAAACCCTGTTGCACTGATACAACAAGCAAACCTTAAGGCGCTTTGAATCAGGTGTTATCCACAGGAAAATCCAACTCAATTGGGCACAAACACTGAAAGCACCATCAGATATCGACGAAATACCACTGCTGACCACGAATTCCCACACCCGGAACCACGCAGATCTACCGGGCCAGGAATTCCCATGACGCAACAAAAAACGCCGACAGCGCACGGCTGTCGGCGTCGGATCCCACAATATCGGTGCTGTCAGGCCAAAACGTCAATCAAACCGCGCGCCATGCGCAAATACGCAGCGCCTGCAGGGCTGTCGGTGGCGGCAACCGGAACGCCGCCGTCTCCGGACAAACGCACCTCGACCGCTAACGGCAAAGCCCCAAGGAAGGGCAGCCCTTGCTTTTCGGCTTCGCGCTGAACACCGCCTTCGCCAAAAATATGCTCCTCGTGTCCGCATTTCGGGCAAAAGAAGGTCGACATGTTCTCGACCAATCCCAAGACAGGCGTTTTCAGGGTTTCAAACGCCTTAAGCGCCTTGCGTGCATCCAGCAGGGCCACGTCTTGCGGTGTCGAAACGACAATGGCACCTGTCACGTCGAATTTCTGGCACAAGGTCAATTGAACGTCGCCGGTGCCCGGCGGCATATCGACGACCAGACAATCCAGGTCCCCCCAGGCCACCTGCGTCATCAACTGTTGCAACGCCCCCATCAGCATCGGACCGCGCCAGATCACAGCTTCATCTTCGGCCATCATCAATCCCAGGGAAATCATCCGCACACCGTGTGCCACAGGCGGGATAATGGTTTTCCCATCCGGCGATCCTGGTCGCTTGGTCACCCCCATCATGCGCCCCTGACTGGGCCCATAGATATCGGCATCGACCAGCCCCACCTTCCAACCCTCGCGCGCCAATGCGACCGCCAGATTGGCCGACACGGTGGATTTCCCCACTCCGCCTTTGCCAGAGCCCACAGCGATGATCCGTTGCACGCCGGGCACGGTGGACGGTCCCGGTTTTGGGTGCCCGCCGATTTTCAACGACGGTGGCTCGCCGGCTGGGGCCTTGGGTTTGGCGGCAGGTCCATGGGCCGTCATCGCAACGCTGACCCGGTCCACCCCGGACAATGCCTTCAAGACCGCCTCAGCCTGCGCCGGCACCTGTGCCATGGCCTGCGCTACCTCAGGTGTTTCCACTTCGATCACGAATCGCACGTTCCCGCCATCGATCACCAACGCGCGGACCAGATCCCTGCTCACCAGGGTGCCGCCCCCCGGCACCGGGACGCCATTCAGGGCCTGTAGGATCGAATCACGAGTGAGATCGGTTGGGGCGGCCATTGTCTGTTCTCCTGATGAGCGCGTTGATGCTGTGTAAAGTGTTCCCACGCGCGCAGCAAACAAGTGGCGCGGTTGCGCCCAATATTCATGCAACCTACAGGCAGGTTTTCCTTTAGAATCCTGACCTTCTGGTCATTTTTTGGGCGAACCCCCTGAAATGCGTAGAAAGTTTACGCAGGGACACCATGTATTTTCTGCATAGCTGCATTGCAGCACCGAGGGATTGTGCAAGCGCAGCATAAGGTTCATGTATGTCGCATCGAGGCACAAACACTGACAACCGCCTCATTGATGAAAGAGAGAATACCATGGCTTACGCTTCGGTCCATCATCACACGAACATCGCCGGGTTCCTGGCATCGCTGCGCACCGCAATGACGTCTCTGCGTGCCGCCTGGCAGCGTTCGCGTGTTTACGCGAACACCTACAACGAGTTGAGCGCCCTGAGCACCCGCGAGCTCGACGACCTGGGTATTTCGCGCTCGTCGATCAACCGGCTCGCATACGAGGCCGCTTACGGCCGCGATGCCTGAAACTTCCGGGCTTGATGCCCGGATACGAGACGACGGCCTCCTCCTCCCTTAGGGCCGATCGTGAAGGGAACCGCTGCCTTTCTCCTCCCTGCAGCCGTTCCAACAAGTAGCCAAGGCCCCTCCTCCTCCCTGGGCCGAAAGCACTCCGGCGCGGTTACCCTCTCCTCCTCCCTGGGTAACCGCGCCCCGAATTCGGGGCCAGACAGCACTTCTGGTCTCACAGCAGATGTATCGCCCTCTCCTCCCTTGGGTGATGCACCGGCGCGGCGGCGGTCCTCCTCCCTCACCGCCGCGCCCAAAACATAGGGGCCCCACAAAGGGGGCCCCACCGCAACACGCCGTCGGATCCTCCCCCGACTTGCGTGCGTGGCGCGGCTGCCGAATTCCTCCCCGGCAGCCGCGCCTCAAGTTTTCAGATCACCCCACTCAAAACGGCACGTCGTCCATGCCGTCTGCGGGCAGCAGGAACCGCGCGACGATGTGCTTTTCGCCGGCCCGGTCAAAGGCCACGGCCAGCTTGTCGCCATCGACCAGCAACACGGTGCCGGTGCCGAATTTCTGGTGGAACACTCGCTCGCCTTCAGCAAAGCTGACCTCGGACGCGGCACTGCGCCGGGCGGTCGGGGGCGTCGGCGTTTTTCGGGCGTTGTCCTGCATCCGTTTCCAGCCAGGCGCGTTGTAGACATCAGCGCGCACTGCCCGTGCTTCGATCGAATCGTCGTCAACCGGCGTAACGGGCTCTGCCATGGCCCCTGCCCCGCGCCGCATCCCGGCCGCGCCGTAACTGCCCCCATAAAGGCCCGGTGGGGTCAAAACCTCAACGTGTTCGGGCGGCAATTCGTCAATAAACCGGCTGGGCAATTGGTTTTGCCACTGGCCGAACACCCGGCGATTGGCGGCAAAGGAAATGATGCACAGTTGTTCGGCCCGCGTGATGCCGACATAGGCCAGCCTGCGTTCCTCTTCCAAACCCTTGAGGCCCTGTTCATCCAGACTGCGCTGACTGGGGAACAACCCGTCCTCCCACCCTGGCAGGAACACAATTGGAAACTCCAACCCTTTGGCGGCGTGCAGCGTCATGATGGTGACTTTTTCGGTGGTTTCCTCGGTCTCGTTGTCCATGATCAGCGCGACATGCTCCAGGAACCCTTGCAGGTTCTCAAAACTTTCCAGCGCCTTGATCAGTTCCTTCAGGTTCTCCAACCGGCCTTCGGCTTCGGGCGTCTTTTGCGCTTGCCACATTGCCGTATAGCCGGACTCGTCCAGCATCTGCTCGGCCAGCGCGATATGATCGGTGCCGGCCAGAACCGCGCTATGCCAGCGCGCCATATCTTCGATGAAGGCGCGCAAATTGCCTGCGCCCTTGCCCCCCAGCAACCCGTCGCGCAGCACCAGCGCGGCCCCCTGAAGCAAGGGCACCCCCGCCTCTCGCGCGGTGCGCTGAATGGTCTGCTGCGCCTTGTCGCCCAGGCCGCGTTTGGGCATGTTCACCACGCGCTCGAACGCCAGATCATCCGTTGGCGTCACCGCCAGCCGGAAGTATGCCATCGCATCGCGGATTTCCAAGCGTTCATAGAACCGCGGACCGCCCACCACCCGGTAGGGCAAGCCGATGGTCAGAAACCGGTCCTCGAACGCGCGCATCTGGTGGCTGGCGCGCACCAGAATGGCCATGCCGTTTGCCGACATGCGCGGCAATCCATGCGCGCCCAGTTCCAGCGCCTCGATTTCGTCCCCGATCCAGCGCGCTTCGTCCTCGCCGTCCCAATGGCCGATCAAGCGGACCTTCTGGCCTTCGGTCAGTTCGGTCCACAGGGTCTTGCCCAATCGCCCTTCATTCCCGGCAATCACGCCCGAGGCCGCAGCCAGAATATGCGGTGTCGAACGGTAGTTTTGCTCCAACCGGATCACCTTGGCGCCGGTGAAGTCCCGTTCAAACCGCAGGATGTTGCCCACCTCAGCCCCGCGCCAGCCATAAATCGACTGATCATCATCACCGACACAACAGATGTTGGAATGTGTCTGCGCCAATAACCTGAGCAGCAGATACTGCGCGACATTGGTATCTTGATATTCGTCGACCAAAATGAACCGCAGCCAGCGCTGATACTGCGCCAAGACATCGGGGTTTTGCTGCAAGATCGTCACCACATGCAGCAGCAGATCGCCGAAATCGCAGGCGTTCAGCGTGCGCAACCGCTCTTGATAGGCGGCATAAAGCTCGGTCCCACGGTTGTTGAACGCCCCGGCCTCGGATGCCGGCACCGCCTCAGGCCGCCATGCCCGGTTCTTCCAGTTGTCGATCAACCCTGCAAGCGCCCGCGCCGGCCAGCGTTTTTCATCCAGGTTGTACGCACGGATCAACTGCTTCATCAGGCGCAACTGGTCATCAGTGTCCAGAATGGTGAAATTCGACTTCAGCCCCACCAGTTCCGCATGACGGCGCAGAAACTTGACGCCGATCGCATGGAAGGTGCCCAGCCATTGCATCCCTTCGACAGCATCGCCCAACTGCTGACCGATGCGGATCTTCATTTCCCGCGCGGCCTTGTTGGTGAAGGTCACCGCCAGGATCTCATTGGGGCGCGCCGTGCCGGTCGAAATCAGATGCGCGATCCGTGCCGTCAGCGCCTTGGTCTTCCCGGTGCCCGCGCCTGCCAGCATCAGCACGGGGCCTTGCAACGCCTCAACGGCATCCTTTTGGGCCGGGTTCAACCCGTCCAGATAGCGCGCCTGTTGCGGCGCTACGGCCCCTGCCATTGCCAACTGTGACAGGCTGGGTTGATTGGTGCTGTCGCTCATGTCTTGTTCCCCACTTGTTCCTGTGATGCCCTGTCAGGGCCACAGGTGCAAGTCTTGACACGCACCCTATCGCCGCCGCGCCAGATAGTCCCGCGTGAATGCCACATACCCCGGGGCCGTCACCTGCAAATGCGCGCGGATCAGCCGGTGCAGTTGGGGCAGATTGTGAAACGGCACGCTGGGAAACACGTGGTGTTCCGCATGATACGGCATGTTCCACGCCAGAAATCGGACAACAGCGGTGGTGAACGTGGTCCGCGTATTCAGGAACATGTCGGCGACATGCGGGCAATCCCCGTGCTCTGCCAACAGGTAAAGCCGCAGCACGGGCTGACCCAACACAATCGGCACCAACCAGACCCACAACAACACATCGCTGACCAACAGCGACGCCGCCGAAAGCGCATACACCACCAACAGCACCCGCGCCTCGGCCGTCATGCGCGGAATCTGCCGGATGGGCAAATACCCGGCCTTCTCTCGGCCCAAGGCCAATCGCCCTATCAGCGCCAGGGAAGCCCCCCACATCGGCACGCCGGACACATGCCACATCCAGGCCGCACGGCTTTCAGGCTTGGCGCTGTCCAATTCAGGATCCTTGCCAAGGACGTTGGTGAACCGGTGATGCGCCAGATGGAAGTAGCGAAACCACACAAACGGATTCAGCAACAAGACCCCGCACACCCGCCCAACGCGGTCACACAGCGTACCACTGACAAAAGGCGTTTGATGCGTGCATTCATGCTCCAGCGTGAACAGGAAAATGATCAACACGCCTTGAACCGGCAACAGCACTGGCCACAGCGGCACCTTCAGCGCAATCAACACCCCGCACAGTAAAATCGCGCCCCCATGACCCGCCAAATGCCAAAGCCCGGCACGGGCCGAGATCTCGGTCAGGGCCGCGCGGGTTTCGGGTGGCAGGGCGGTCAAAAATTCCTGATGCGTCATGGCGGCAGGCTTGCCAGCCACTCATGCCAAGTCAAGCCGCATTCAATGCCCCGGCTTGTGGTTGAATGGCGCAATCTCAAAGACCCACCCTTAGAACCCGCAAAACCGCTCGGACTTCACCTGCCGCATGATCACCCACAAGCTGGGGTCCGGCTATGCCATGTTGATGTCGTGATAAAGCCCAGGCAGTGGGGCATTCACGAACCCTGGCCAAGCCAAACCCGCCTCATTCACCGGCGACGCGTACTGATTTTACCGGTTCAACGAATGGCCCGGCCGGCAGACTATGCCTTCCTCAAAGACCGGCGCACCAACGCGGGCCGCAAGTCGGCGCATCAGCGGCCCCGATGTTCAATGCGGGCGTACAGTCTGCGGATGATGTCGCTGCCCGTGCGTTCGAACGCGAAAGGCAAGACCGCATGCACCAGTGCGGCAAACCCGGCCAATAGCAGCCAGAACGCAAAGCCAGACGCAAAACGTGCATGCTCGAAATAGCTTTCATCCACGCTGGACGGGTGTTCAAGAAACAGGCGTTGGAACATGTGGGGCCTCTTGGATTGATCCTGAACACATCTTAGCGGCACCTGCAGAAGAATTTGTCCCAAACCTCCGGCAATCATGCTATTGCTTTGTAACACCATCCCACCAATTGGCTATTCATGTTGACACTCGATACCATTGACCGCCGCATCCTGGCGCTACTGCAAGCAGATTGCACCTTATCGATGGACGCCATCGCAGAGCGGGTCGCTTTGTCACGCAACGCCGTCTGGCGCCGTATCAAGGGGATGGAGGACAACGGCTTGATCCGGGCCCGCGTGGCCTTGCTTGATCCCGATGCGCTGGATTTGGGGCTGGACGTCATCATGATGGTGCGCACCACTGACCACCGCCCCGACTGGCAGGCGCGGTTCGCGCGCGCCTTGCGGGATTTCCCTGAAATCCAGGGGGCTTACCGCATGACAGGTGATCTGGACTACCTGATCCGCGCCCGTGTGCGCGACGTCAAAGCCTATGACGCGCTCTATCAGCGCCTGACGCGTAGGGTGGATTTGGCCGATGTCTCGGCCAGCTTCGTGATGGAGGAACTCAAAGACACGACCGCCCTGCCACTCTAGGCTTCATCTTTCCCCAAAATACTCTGGGGGGCGGCCGCAGGCCGGGGGGCAACGCCCCCCTGAAAAAGAGGCGCGGGCGTCAGCCCTCAATATCGCCGTGCAGGGTGCTACAGTTCCGCGTCCTCGATCAGTTCCACAACCACCAGATCGCGCACGGACGCCCCGCGCGCATGGTTCAACGCCGCTTGGTACTCAGGCGAATGATAACACGCCTCGGCGGCCTCAAGCGACGGGAACACCCCCACCACATGCCGCGCCCGGTCCGCGCCTTCCAGCGTCACATACCGCGCCGCGCGGGCGATGAACTTGCCACCATGCTTGGCAATCGCCGGGCCAGCGCCCTCGGCATAGCGGGCATACGCCTCGGCGTCGGTGACTTCGACATGGGCAATCCACAGGGCCTTGGGCATGTTACAGTCCTTTCAAAACGTCTTCGACGGCCTTCAACGCGGCGTCGGCACCGGCGAAATCCACGCCACCGCCCTGCGCCAGATCCGGGCGACCTCCGCCGCCTTTCCCGCCCAGTGCAACCACTGCCGGGCGCAACACGTCCACCGCCTTGATCCGCGCGGTCAGGTCCGCCGTGACGCCCGCAGCCACCGCCGGTTTCGCCCCGGTGTCGGCGACCAGCACCACGACGCCCGATCCCAGCTTGTCCTTCATTGCGTCGATCATCGCCGGCAGATCCTTGCCCGACACGCCCGACAGGGTCTGCGCGATCAGCTTGATCCCGTTGATCTCTTTCACCTCTGCCCCGCCGCCCGCGGCGCCGCCCCCCATGGCCAGATCGCGTTTCAGCTGCGCGACCTCATTGACCAGGGCACGGCGTTCTTCGGCCAGCGATTTGACGCGGTCCACAATCTCGGCCACTGGCGATTTCAGCGTGTTCGCCACCTCAACCAGCCGCCCGTCTTGCAGCCGCAAATGGGCCAGCGCGGCCTCTCCGGTCAACGCCTCGATCCGCCGTACACCGGACGATGACGCCGAGTCGCCCAGCAAAACGAAGGCACCGATATCGCCGGTACGGGCGACATGCGTGCCGCCACACAATTCCAGGGAATAGGTGTTCCCGTCACCGCCTTTGCCCGATTCCAGCAAGCGGCCCATCGACACGACGCGCACTTCATCGCCATACTTTTCCCCAAACAGCGCCTGCGCCCCCAAAGCGCGGGCGTCGTCGGGGGTCATGATCCGCGTTTCAACAGGCGTGTTTTGGCGGATGAAGGTGTTCACCTCCGCCTCCACCCCGGCCAATTCGTCGGCCTCCAACCCCTTGCCATGGCTGAAATCAAAGCGCAGCCGGTCCGGCGCATTCAAGGACCCGCGCTGTGCCACGTGATCCCCCAAAGCCCGGCGCAAGGCTTCATGCAGAAGGTGCGTCGCGGAGTGGTTGGCCCGAATGGCCCGACGCCGTTTGTGGCTGACTTCCAGTTTGACCGGGGTGCCAGTCCTCAGCGTTCCCGCCATCACCTGCGCGACATGGACGAAGACGCCGGCCATCTTGCGGGTATCGGTGATTTCAGCTTCCCCGCCGTCCCAGCGCATCAGACCGACGTCGCCCACCTGCCCGCCGGATTCGGCGTAAAACGGTGTCTGGTTGACCACGATCTGCACGGCTCCATCGGCGTTCGACACAGTTTTCCCATCTTGCACCAAGGCAAGCACCTGACCCTCGGCGGTTTCGGTATCGTAGCCCAGGAATTCGGTGCTGCCATGCGTATCTGCAATCTCGAACCAGATCGTTTGGTCTGCCGCATCGCCCGAACCAGACCAGGACGCCCGCGCCTTGGCCTTCTGCGCCTGCATGGCGGCTTCGAATCCGTCAACATCCACTGTTCGACCCTTCTCTCGCAGGGCGTCCTGCGTCAGGTCCAACGGGAACCCATAGGTGTCATACAGGCGGAACGCCGCGTCGCCGGGCAATGTTGATCCGTCCGGCAGTTTGTCCAGCTCCGCGTCCAGCAGCTTCAGGCCACGGTCCAGCGTTTGGCGGAACCGCTTTTCTTCCTGCTCCAGCGTTTCGGTGATCAGGGCCTGAGCTTGTTGCAATTCCGTATAGTGACCACCCATTGCCCCCACGAGCGAGGGCACAAGCCGGTACATCACCGGATCCTGCGCACCCAGCATATGTGCGTGCCGCATGGCCCGCCGCATGATCCGCCGCAGCACATAGCCGCGCCCTTCGTTCGACGGCATCACCCCGTCGGCAATCAGGAACGCGGTGGAACGCAAGTGATCGGCAATCACCCGGTGGTGCATCTTGCCGCGCCCGTCGGGGTCACCATCGGTGGCATTGGCCGAAGCTTCGATCAACCCGCGCATCAGATCGGTGTCGTAGTTGTCATGTTTGCCCTGCAGCAAAGCGCCGATCCGCTCCAGGCCCATGCCGGTGTCAATCGATTGGCGCGGCAAGTCGATCAGCCCGCCGTCCTCCAACTGCTCATTTTGCATGAACACCAGATTCCAGATCTCGATGAACCGGTCGCCATCTTCCTCAGGCGAACCCGGCGGGCCGCCCCAGATGTGGTCACCGTGGTCAAAGAAGATTTCCGTGCACGGGCCGCAGGGGCCGGTCGGCCCCATACGCCAGAAATTGTCATCCGTCGGAATGCGGATGATGCGGTCGTCCGACAGGCCGGCGACCTTCTTCCACATGTTCGCGGCCTCGTCGTCGGTGTGGTATACCGTGACCAGAAGCTTGTCCTTCGGGATGTCGAAATCCCTGGTCAGAAGCTCCCACGCGAAGGGAATTGCGTCAGCTTTGAAATAGTCGCCAAAGCTGAAATTTCCCAGCATCTCAAAGAAGGTATGGTGCCGCGCGGTGTAGCCGACATTGTCCAGATCGTTGTGTTTTCCGCCCGCCCGCACGCATTTTTGCGACGTGGTGGCGCGCTGGTAATCGCGGTGTTCCAGCCCCGTGAAAACGTTCTTGAATTGCACCATGCCTGAGTTGGTGAACATCAGTGTCGGGTCATTGCGCGGCACCAGCGGTGAGCTGTCAACGACGGCGTGGCCCTGGCGGCGGAAATAGTCAAGGAAGGTTGAACGGATGTCGTTAAGGCTGGCCATGGGCTGGGCTCTTTCCTGGGGCGCGATCAAGTCCGAAAGGGACGGTCGGCAAGGGGTTTATCCCCTTGCCCAGCGGCTGTCCACAGCACACAATAACGGCCATGCGCCACTGCGCGCTATAGTGCGGCGGTTTTGCTCAGGATGTCGCCGTTTCGCAGCACGCCGTCACGCACGACGCTGCAAAGTACACCGCGCAGGCGCAAGGGCCGGTGATCGGGCGCCGAGACCCAGGTTTTGGCGTCTGCCCCGTAGCGTGTTTTCCATTTGACACAAGCGTCGTTGAACACCTCTGAAACCCTGAGGATCGCTGAGCCGACCTGAAGATGCTGACCGGCGGGCATGTTCGCTTCGGACAGGTCGATGTCTGCAATGAACGTATCACCTGGATGCAGCATATTCTCGCGATCGGTCCAGATCAGATCGAGCACGCGCTGCGGCAAGATGCAAACCTGGATACCTGGATGCCCAGTCCCGTCCGGCAGACGCAACCAGGGCGCTGTTTCCCATCTTTCACCGGGAATACCCCGCGCCTGGGTCACGGTCAGTTCGTCAACAAATTCCCGTTTACCATAGCCCGGGCGGCGGCAGACCATGGAAATGGCCGCCCCGTCTTTGGGGGCGGCCAGAATATGCGGAATCGCCGCTGTCAGAACGTCAATCGTGGCTTGGGTCACACGCGACTCCTTGCACTTGGTTCAGTCGTCCAGAACCGCAGCCTCGCCGTCTGCAATATCGAAATCAAGTCCATTCGCGGCACGGATCTTGTCCTCGATCTCCAACGCCGTTGACGGGTTGGTTTTCAGGAAGGTCTTGGCATTTTCGCGCCCTTGCCCAATCCGTTCATCGCCGTACGAGTACCAGGATCCGGATTTTTCGACGATCCCGGCCTTGACCCCGATATCCAGCAATTCACCTGTTTTCGAGATCCCTTCGCCATACATGATGTCGAATTCAACCTGCTTGAAGGGCGGTGCCACCTTGTTCTTGACCACTTTCACGCGCGTCGCGTTGCCAACGATTTCATCGCGGTCCTTGATCGCACCGATGCGGCGGATATCCAGCCGGACAGAGGAATAGAACTTCAACGCATTGCCGCCGGTCGTGGTTTCAGGGCTGCCGAACATGACGCCGATCTTCATGCGGATCTGGTTGATGAAGATCACCATGCAGTTCGAGCGGCTGATCGAACCGGTCAGCTTGCGCATCGCCTGGCTCATCAGGCGGGCGTGCACGCCAACGCTGCTGTCGCCCATGTCGCCTTCCAGCTCGGACTTGGGCGTCAGCGCGGCGACCGAGTCGACCACCACCAAACTGACAGCGCCAGAGCGCACCAGTGTATCGACGATTTCCAGCGCCTGTTCGCCGGTGTCCGGCTGGCTGATCAACAATTCATCCAGATCAACGCCCAGCTTCTTGGCGTATTGCGGATCCAACGCGTGTTCCGCATCGACAAAGGCGCAAACGCCGCCTTTTTTCTGTTCCTCGGCAATGACATGCAACGTCAAAGTCGTCTTGCCAGAGCTTTCCGGGCCGTAAATTTCAATGATCCGCCCCTTGGGCAGACCGCCGATGCCAAGGGCAATATCCAGACCCAACGATCCGGTCGAGGTGGCTTCGATTTCAGCGATAGGGTTGTTTTGCCCCAGCTTCATGATCGATCCCTTGCCGAACTGCCGTTCGATCTGGGCCAGCGCACTGTCCAGCGCCTTTTGTTTGTCTGCTGCGCGTTTATCGGTCATGTCGAGAAGGCTCGCGGTTGCCATGGGGTTGACCTCTTATTTCATAGCCCTGAGGGGGCGGCAATGGGGCGTTTGTTCTTGCTGTGTTCCGTCCTTTTATGAGGACAAAAGTAGAACATTTCAAGCATTCATTCCTGCGCAATCAGAATTTCCGATCAAGGTTAAGAAAAAGTTCACGCGCGGCAGGGCTGCCGCGCGTGTTTGTCGTCTTGCCAATTCAGGGGCGTCGATTATTGCATCCGCAAGGCGCCGTCGAGCCGCACGCATTCGGCGTTCAGATAGGGCGATTCGATCATGAAGCGCGCCAATCGTGCGTATTCTTCGGGCTTGCCGAGCCGCTTGGGGAAGGTCACGTCTGCGGCCAGCGCAACCCGTGCCTCTTCGGGCAGGCCCATCAGCATCGGCGTCAGGAACAGCCCCGGTGCGATTGTGTTGACCCGAATGCCGACGGACGCCAAATCCCGCGCAATCGGAAGTGCCATGCCCGCCACGCCTGCCTTCGACGCGGTATAAGCCGCCTGGCCTTTTTGCCCATCAAAGGCCGCAACGGATGCGGTATTGACGATCACGCCGCGCTCTCCGTCCGCATTCGCGTCATTGGTCGCCATGGCCTCGGACACCAGGCGAATGCAGTTGAACGTCCCCACCAGGTTCACGTCGATGACGCGTTTGTACAGATCCAACGGGTGCGCCCCATCGCGGCCCACGGTCTTGATGGCGACAGCAATGCCAGCGCAGTTCACCAGCGCGTTCACGCCGCCCATATGCGCCTGTGCCGCCGCCAGACCGGCTTTGACCGAGGCCTCGTCCGACACGTCCACCTGCGCAAACCCGGCGCCGATTTCAGCCGCGTAGGCCGCGCCACCGTCGCTGTCGCGGTCGAAAATGGTGACTTGTGCGCCGCTGTCGCGCAGCAACTTTGCGGTCGCCGCGCCAAGGCCCGAAGCCGCCCCGGTGACAATCGCCTTGACCTGTGAAATTTCCATGACTTCCCCCTCGGGCTGAATTGAACGCTCGTTCATATCTGCCCGAGAGTGGTGCGCCTGTCCAGCAGAACGCGGCGTGCAAATGCAGCGGATGCCGGTCAGGTCCGCGCTTTTTCAAACGCCGTCCATGCGGCTTCGAATTGCGCGAAGTCGAACCCGGGTGCCCGCGCGGCATTCAGCACGATCCCTTCGGTGGACAGCAGTTTTTCAATGGCCACGCGGATTTCAGGCACATAGGCCGCGTCAATCACCACCGCGCCGTGGCGGTCTGCGTGCACCAACTCGTCAGGGCGGATATTCAGGCCAAAGACCTCAACCTCAACGGCGATCTCGCGCACATGGACAAACCCGTGGCTGGGCCCGATGGAGCCGGCAATCACCGGAAACCCCTCGGGCAGGTCGCCCAGATCCCGCATCACGCCGTTGGTCAGCGCGCCCGACAGGCCAAACCCCTTGTGCACGGTTGTGTTGATCTCGCCCCAATAGGCGCCAATGCCGTTCGGCCCGTCCATGTCTTGCACCACGGCAACCGCCGGGCGCGGGCCTTCGGCCATGTATTTGTAATAGGCCATTCGGCGCGCACGCACGACATCAGGATCGTCTGACGATGGCGCAAGGGCGGCAATCTGCGCCGTGCGGGCATAGCCGACGATAGCCCCTGCGGCCGGGTCCGAACACAGCGGTGTCCCGCGTGTAAAGCGGTCAAAGCCGCGTTTGCCTTCGACCACCTCGATGGCGTTGCACACCGTCGGCGTATCGACCCGGCGCAGCAAGGTCAGGGTTTCAAGGTCCATCAGTCCTCCAACCAGCGGAGCATCGCCGCTGTTGTCATTTCAGGGTTTTCAAGTGTCGATAAATGCCCGGCGTCGGGCACGATTGTCAGCACTGATTGCGGTATCAGCGCGTGCATCAGTTCGTGCCGGTCCAGCGGGCACAGGCGGTCATGTTCGCCCATCAAGACCAGCGCGGGGCCGCGAAAGCCGCGCAGGGTGTCTTGCTGATCCGGTCGGTCGCGCAGGGCAAGAGACTGGCGTTCGAACACCTCGACGCCCAGCGCCAGCGCCATGTCCATACACAGATCCAGAATAGCTGCGCGCCCCGGGCCGGGGGCCAGGTAATTCGGCTTCATCTCGTCGCGCATGACCGTGTCCACACCATTGGCACGCGCGCGTTCAATCTGCGGCACTCGGTTGGCCTGAACTTCGGGCGCTTCGGCGCGTGGGTTGGTGTCAAGCAGCGCCAGCCGGTCCACCCGGCCCGGCGCTTGGCGAACTACCTCCATCGCAACAATGCCGCCCATGCTCAGCCCCGCCAGCGCAAAGCGCGGCGGGGCATGGGCCAGCACCTCGGCGGCCAGCGCCTGCACGCTGTCATGTTCGGTGACAGGCGACACCTGCACCACCCGCCGGCCCAGCGCCGCCATTTGCGGCGCAAACAGCCTGCCGTCGCACATCATGCCCGGCAACAGGACCAGCGGCAGGCTCATTTGACCAGCGCCGCCCCATCTGCCAGCGCGCGCAGCTTGGCAAAGGCAATGTCCGGATCCACCGCGCCAAAGCCCGCAAAAGTACCAAAGCCACAATCCGACCCGGCGATCACCCGGTCGCCGCCAACGATATCCGCAAACCGCTGAATGCGCTGCGCCACCAGTTCAGGGTGCTCGACAAAATTTGTCGTTGTATCCACCACCCCCGGCACCAGCACCTTATTGTCCGGGATGTCGGCCTTTCGATCCCGGAACACGGTCCATTCATGCCCGTGTCGCGGGTTCGAGGTTTCAAACAAGACATACCGTGCCTTGGTCGACATCAGCGTGTCGAACATCTTGGACATCGGGATATCACAGACATGCGGCCCCTCGTAATTGCCCCAGCAGATATGGATGCGCACTTTTTCCATCGGCACATCGGACAGTGCGTGGTTCAAGGCCTCGACATGCAGGTTGGCTATCTTGACGAATTCCTCATCCGACAGGTCGCTGAACAACATGTGGCGGCTCAGGGCCAGGTCTGGGCAATCCAGTTGCAGATCCAGGCCCGAGGCGATGATCGTCTCATATTCCGCCTTCATCGCATCGGCCAGCGCGGCCAGATACGCCTCACGCGTGGGATAATGCACGTTTTGCAAGAACAGGCTGATCACACCGGGCGACGCGGCGTTCATGAAACCGCGTTCCACCCCCTGCGCAGCCATCGCGCCCTTCAGGTTGGCAATGTCCTTTTCCAGCTCACCCTGCCCTTTGGATTTCACATCCCCCACGCACTGCGGGCGGGCATAGGTCGGCGTGCCGCCGCCATCCGCCAACCGCTTGAGGAAGCTGGGAAACAGCTTCAGATCAGCCGGCGCATTGCGGTCGCTGTCGCCCGCGAACCCGGTGTAGCGGTCTTTGACGTAGGTGGCGTAGCTGATTTTTGAGGTTTCGCCGTCCGATACGATGGACACACCCGCCGCGACCTGTTTGCGCACGGTGTCGGACACCGCCGCCGTCATGCAGACATCGAACGCCGCCTGATCAAAGGGTTCACCACGTTCACGGGCAAAGATGAAATCAACAACATCCTGCGTGCGTGGCAGGCTTCCGACATGGGTGGTGGCGATGGTCATGGAGTCTCCTTGGGGTCAGTCATTGCGAAGGGTTTGGCCGTCCCAGGTCCAGACCCCGTCGCAGGCGCCATCGGCGCACATGAAGTTGGTGGCGAACATTTGCAAACCGGGGCGGCCATCCGGGGCTTGTGCGGGGATGACGTCAATCGCCAGGAATTCGAACGGACGGGTGTAGCCGCGGCTGGACATGAACACATCAATCGAGCAGTTCGCGGCACCGCAGAACCCGCGAATATCGCCTGGCTGACAATACACGTCAGTGTAGTGGATGATGTAATCGGGCGCGCCGTCGCCATCCAGATCCCCGGCCTGACGCAAAGCGCTGTCGTCAATCCGTGCCTGCCCGCTGCACATTTCTTGCACAAATTCCGGGATCACGGGGGGCAACTGGGCAATTGTTGTCGCCGCGACCACCTCGGCCGGTGCAAATGGGGCCTCAGGTGTTTGGGCCACGCCGGGTTTACCCGCCGATGCGGGCGCGGAACCCGCGGCATTTGCTTGGGGCACGGCGGACCCCACCAGATCCCACGCGGATGCGCAGGTTGTCACGACATCCGTCAGCAGTTCGGCCAGGCCTTCGGTCGGCTGATCCTGACGTCGGCCATCACTGGTGGTCACCGTGAACCCCTCTGCCCCGGCGGTTCGCAGGGCTGCCACCAGTGGATGCGCAAAGGGAACCTCGGCCGACCAGCCGCCATGTTCCTCATCATACCGCATGACCGGCAGATCGTAGGTCACGCCGCGATGGCTCACCTGCATCCCGGCCCGGTCGGCAAATCCATAGGGCAGATAGACCAGATCGCCCGAGGCTTCGATCAGCACGCTCCCGGGCGCTGAAACCACGGGAACATAAGCGTTCACCGCCGCCGGATCGGCCCCGACGGGTGACGGCGCATTGCAGTAAAAACCAAAATAGCCCTGCCCTTCGACCATGGTTCTGGCTTGCACATAGGCCGTGTCATCATGCGCCAACAACAGCCAGCGGCCGACCGTGCGGGGTTCAGGGACGGTCATCGGCGCCACCGGCGACGCCGCCAGGGGCACGGCATGCGGGTCCGCCCCTGGCGGTGTGCGCACAGCGCCAACCGGTAAATCAAACCTGGGTATGCCTGCCATTTGCACGGTTTCCGCCGGCGTTGAGGGCGCGGCGCTGCCAGATAGAGTGAATAGCGGAATACCACCGGCGGGCGCATCTGGCACGCGGCGGCTGGCGACCGCCGCTGGAACTGCATGCCCCAATTGTGCCCAACGGGTGATGCAAGCGTTCAAGGCCGTGTCCAACGCCGGGGCCAAGCCAGCGACCGGGAAATCGTGCACTACGCCTTGCGGGGTGCGCAAGGCCAGGGTTTGCGCAGAGTAGAGCGCATCGACGATCGGCGCGGTCATTGGCAGATAAACCGCCGTGCCCTGCAGTTCGTTCAAGTGAAACGGCGGCAAGGTGAACTCCACCCCATCAACGATCATCACCACGCCGGTCTGCACATACGGCATGTCCCACACGAACAGCCGATCCGCGAATTCGATCAGCATCTCAAACGGGTCGGTCCGGTGACTTTCATGGCTGCCGGTTTCCATCAGGCCCAGCCCTTGAGGGGATGGGGCGGTGCAGCCGAATCCAAGCAGAAATTCGGGCAAACCTGCGTATCCGGTGATAATTGATCCGGAGTCGCCTGTTCGGCTTTGCCAAGGGTCGGAGGGCGCTTGGGCGCAGGCGGCGAAACTGATGAAAATCGCGATAATCGCACCCGCCAAAGCCCACAAAGCGGCCCCGCCCTGACCAGTTGTTTTCAAAATCGCCATCATCATTCCCCCGTCACGCGCCCAGTTCGGAACACACTGCGCTGCCCCTTGGCAAACCTCAAGCCGCCCGCCGTCGCCGCGACAGCACAATGAAACTCTGGGCTCAGGCGCCGGTCCAGGTCAGGCCCGGCACGTCATCAGTGGCGACGATGTGATAGAGCGCCGCCGCGCCCGACATCGACGGCACAGCCGAATGGCTCAGGTTTTCCGGCACGCTCATGGTGTCGCCGGGGGCCAGCACGGCAGACCCGCCCTCCCAATCCACCCGCCAATGCCCGGTCACCGGCATCAGAACCGAAGGCCGGTCGTGGGCGTGTTTCTTGTCGCTGGCCGAACTGCGGGTGATGAAATCCACCTCGAACCCCGGCTTGTCACGCAACAGCCCGGTTTCGCCGATCACCTTGACCGGCGCGCGGTCGGCCAGTGCCACCATATCCCAATAGCGCGCCACATGGTTGGGCAGGACCTGCGCTGTCGTCGGTTCGGGCCGCTTGGCCAAGTCCTCGGCGTTCATGACCGGCATGGGCTTCACACCCTCGGGCAGGCGCTGTTGCGCCTTGGTGTCGTAAAGCTTGCCGTTGTCGCCCAGCACCAGCCCATGATCGGCCGCATCTTCGATCACCTGCGGTGCCCACATCACACCGCCGCCTGCATCGTCGCCGCCCAGAATGGCCATGATCATCCCGTAATCGGTGCCGATATTCTCAAACCCGCGAAAGATGCCGGTGGGAATGTTGAAGATATCGCCCGGCTCCAGCACCACCTCACCCGCCGTGCCCCAACGCCCCCAAAAGAACCGCCAGCGGCCAGACAATACAAAGAACGCCTCGGCTGTGCGGTGATCGTGCAAGGAGTTGCGGCACTTGGGCGGTTGCCCGGCCGCGCCGATGTTGAACCCATGCGGGATTGAGATATGCACATGCTGATCTGGGCTTTCCGACACGCCGCCGCCAATGATCGTGAAGTTTTCCTTCTGGTCCGATCCGGGTGTGTGCGCATCAATGAACGCGGTCTTGCAGGGGCGCAATTCGCCATAGCGAACGATGCGCGCTTCCATGTCTGCGGGGGTCATTTTTCACCTGTCTGCAAAAGGATCTGCTTCCAGATCGCGGTTTCATCAAAAAGCGTAAATTCTCGGCGCAGGCCCCGCGGGCCAAAGTCTGCATGGGTGATGCCCATGACATGAACGCTGGCACCCGTTGGCTGGCCAAATCGGCCCCAACCGCTGTGCACCCCGTCCAGCGACCAGCGCAGGCTGGCGCGTGGCGGCATCATGGGATCGCTGCGGCCAATCACGTGGCCGACGCGAAACACCGCACCGGGGAATGAGGCGTGCAACCCCATCCAGAATTGATCGGCGCCATCGTGGCCTTCGGTATCCAACCCGCTGGGGTAGTGCAATGATGCGCCCCGGTCGTATTCGGCCGGGATCACGGTGAAATCCGCCCCCGCGATCCGGGTCAGGATACTGGCCAGCCGTTGCCCCCATTCGTTGTCATTGCCCGTGCCGTGATAGGGGCCCGCCACGTCATTGGCCGGGGTGAACGGTTTGACGCAGACCTCGGGCCCGCCCTCATCGTGGATCAGTTTCGCGGCGTGGTCACGCGCCGTGACGCCCAGTTGGTGGGCAATCGCGCCCTGATCGCGGACCAGCCATTCATCGTCAATCTGATTGTTCACAGCGTGGCAATCGGCCAGGATCCGATACCGCAATCGCGCCGCGCTGGCCCGGCCATAGGCACCAGCATAGCGATGCGTCGCGGTCGATATCAAACGATGAGAGCTGAGAAACCCGCCGCCATCCGCCGTGCACCAGATCACATCTTCACCCAACAACTGGCGGTCTGGAAATTCGGCCAACGTGGCCATCGTGGCCCCGATCACGCCGGCATTCCCCACAACCACCGACGCAGGCGACCGCACAACGATGTCGTCCGCATAATACCTCTTCAGCGTGGCGATGCCCCGGTCTTCCCAAATCTGCTGTGTGACCCCCAGGATATACGCCTCGGGGCTTTCCCAGCGCGGGTCAAATCCCTGCATCGCCTGCTCTGACATGCGTCAACCCTGCTGCATCAGGATCTGTTTCCAGATCGAAACGTGATCGAACAACGTCCATTCCCGGCGCAGGCCATAGGGGCCGAATTCCGCATGGGTAAAGCCCATGACATAGACATCGGCCCCGGTGGGCTGACCGAACATGCCCCAGCCGTCATGCTTGCCATGCAAACTCCACCGCACGGCAGCGCGGGGTGACAGCATCGGGTCTTCGCGCCCGATCTGATGCTCGATGGCGAACGTGGCATTGGGGAACGAAGACCGCAGCCCCATCCACAGCTTTTCGGTATCGGCCCAGGAATGCACCGTGGTGCTGGCAGGGTGCTCGGTCTGTACAGCGCGGTCATATTCGGCGCGGATGACGCTGAAATCCTTGTCCATCATCCGTGTCAGGATATCGGACAGGCGCTGCCCCCATTCATTGTCGTTGCCGCGCCCCTTATAGGGGCCTTCCACGTCCTCGGCGGGGCAGAACGGCCTGACACACTGTTCCGGTCCGCCTTCGCGGGCGATCACATCACGGGCAAATTGCTTTGGGTCCATGCCCAGTTGCGTGACGATGCCGGCCGTGTCGCGGATCAGCCATTCGTCGTTGATCTGGTCATTGATCGCCGCGCAATCGGCAATCGCGCGGATGACGAACCGCTTGCCGGTGGGCGGGCCGAAGTACCCGCCACCCGTGTGGGTGCCCATGGTCAACAGCCGGTGCGATGACAAGAACCCCTCTTCGGCAGTGCCCGACCAGATCACATCCTCGCCGGTCAGTTCCCGGTCTGGAAATTCGGCCAATGTGGCCAACGTCCCGTTGATCGTCCGCTGGTTGCCAATCGACACGCCCTCAGGAAAGCGCATCGGAATGTCAGGGGTGTAATAATGATTGAGTGTCGCAAGGCCACGCTCTTCCCAGATTTCATGGGTGATCCCCAGAATGTAATCCGGCAAATCTGTCCAGCGGTTCGAAAACCCCTTCATGTCATTCGTCCTTTTGGTAGACGGGCCGAGCTGCGCAAAATCAGCGGCCCTTCGATTTCGGTCTTTTGTGCATGACGCTCGGGTTCTTCGATATGTGCCAATAGGGTTTCGACCGTGGCTTCGATCATCCGGTTGACGGGTTGGCGCACCGTGGTCAGGTCATAAGCGCCCCAGCTGGACATTGGCACGTCATCATACCCCACGATCGACACATCGCCGGGCACCGAAACCCCCATCATGCGCAAGGCGTCGATGACCGCAAAGGCCATATGATCATTGCCGACAAAGATCGCATCAGGGGGATCGGCCCGTGCCATCAGGTCGCGCGCGGCCTGCGCCGCAATCTCGCGGTTGTATTCGCCATCGATGATTGCGGTGGGCTCAAGATCAAACCGCTTTAACCCCTGTACGAAGCCTTGCATGCGATCATGGCCCGTGCTGGACCCTTGCCAACCCGCGATATGCGCGATCTGGGTGTGCCCCCCATTGGCCAGGAATTGCGCCACCCGCGCGCCCCCCTCGATGTTGGCCGAGGTGATCGATGACAGCCCGGAACCCGGCTGCCCCCGGTTGAACAAAACGACCGGCACACCCGCCGCTGAACACGAGGCCGCCAATTCGCCAGACAGCGACACCGACGCCGCGATAATCCCATCCACTTGATAGGCCATCAGATCCTCGACCACCGATTGGATCGACTCTTGCGTGTTCGAGGCCATGAAAATCAGGATGTGATAGCCGCGCTCTTGCAAGGCGTGGCTCAGGCGTTCCAGCGCGACCGGGTAAAACGGGTTGTCCAGATAAGCGACCACCAGCCCGATAATCCGGCTTTTGCCAGTGATCATCGCACGGGCCAGCGAATTGGGCCGGTAGCCCAGCGCCTGCGCGGCTTCTTTCACCTTGGCGACAGTGGCCTTGGACACGGACGCCCCGGGTGTGAAAACACGGCTGACCGCCGATTGGCTGACACCAGCGGCCCGTGCAACATCCATCGAGGTGATCCGCGCTTCGTTCATTCTGCGGTCCACCCGCCATCAATCAGCAGCGACGTGCCTGTCATCAGCGCGCTGGCATCCGACGCCAGGAACACCACGGGGCCCATCAGATCCTCGATTTCCCCGACGCGTCCCAGCTTGATCTTGCTTTCGATCCACGCCCGGCGTTCCGGGATCGCCAGGGTCTGTTCCCCCAACGGCGTGCGGATGAACGTGGGGCACAGCGTGTTCACACGCACGCCATGCGGCCCCCATTCGATCGCCATCGACTTGGTCATGCCCTCCAACGCGTGTTTGCTGGCGCAATACACCGCCCGATCCGGCCCGCCGACCAGGCCCATCTGGCTGGACACGTTGATCAGGCTGCCGGGCTTGCCCGCGTCGATCAGCCCCTTGGCCACCGTGCGCGTCAGAAAATACGCGGCGCGCAGGTTCAGGTTCATGACCGCGTCATAGTCCCCCGCCGTGGTCTGCAACGCGGGCGTATGCCGCGCCAGCCCGGCCGAGTTGACCAACACGTCAAACGGACCACGCGCCCGCACGGCACCCTCGGTCGCGTCCAGATCGGTGATGTCCAGCGGCAGTTCGTGCACCACGTCGCCCTGCGCGCGCATCGCGCTGGCCACGTCGGCCAGTTTGTCCGCGCCGCGCGCCACCAGCGTAACTTCGGCCCCGGCCTGCGCCAGCGCAACCGCGCACCCCAGCCCAATGCCAGAGGACGCGCCAGTCACCAGCGCCCGCTTGCCATCCAGCCGAAACGACGGGGTGTGTGGCAGCACAGTCATGCACCCAGCCCCGCGTCCAGCGTGATCGGGCCCAGATTGCGGGCCTTGTTGAACTCAGCCAATCGCCCCAAAACATCGACGCCCAGTTGCCGGTAAATGTCCAGCAAATCGACCAGCACCCAGTTTTCCCGGATCAATCCGCCCTCCATCCGCCAGAAATCAAGGCTGCGCATCAAGACTTCGGTCCCGGATGGAGCAATCCCCATCCAACCGTCCCCCGAAAGCGTCAGGCGCATGTTCGGCCATCCGGTTTCGCAAACGTAGTTCCCCTGCGCAAACCAATGCGACATCAGATCGCCCATTGCATCCAACTTGCGGTCGGGCATACCGCGCAAAAACGGCATCTGGTGCCAGTGCCGGAAGCCCGAGATGCCCCGCCCGGTGCCGATGCCGGCGGGCCCGTACCAGTTGAACCGCGGATGCCAATAATCTGACAGGTTCATCACCGCCGGATCGGGGTTGGCCGGGTATTTGCACAGGTCCGTCAGCATGGCGATGACGTGATCCATCGTCGCCTGACCGTCGCCCGATACCGACAGCCCATCCCCCGACATCGGCGCGGGCGTGTTCAGAAAGGCGCCCAACTGCGGCGCCATTGGCCAGGCGCGGGCCTGCATCATCAGCTCGGGAAGATCCCAAATCGCCTGCATTTCAACGATTTTACCACCGTCCACATGGAAAAACTCGTGATACCGCATATGCGCCAGATGCCCGGTCGGTGGAATGCCCAGGAAAGGCGCCGTGAACGTGCCCATGTAGCTGCCCATGCAGCCGATCCAATCCTGCCCGTCCGGTGTGGTGCCCGCCAACAGGATCATGTCGCGGCGCTCCAGATCCGGCATCGCCGCCAGAAGCGGCGCGAAGCAGACCTCGAACAGCGCGTCCGGCCCGGTCAGGTCCCCGAAGGGATGACACATGTGCATCACCGCATCGGCGGCCATCACCGCGCCCAAGGCCGCGCGCACCCCGGCGGGTTCGGCCGTTTCCATCGCCGCGCGCAGGGGGGCAATCAGGGTTTTCAAGTCACCAGCCGTGCTCATTTCATCTTTCCTCAAATACTCCGGGGAGCGCGAGGGGCTGGCCCCTCGCTCCCTCCCTCATTGTGCCGCCGTGCCGTACGCCACGTTCTTCCCACCATATCGACGCACCCGGATGTTGCATTGCTCGGCATGGCCCACGAACCCCTCAAGCATGCACAACCGGCTGCCGTATTCGCCAATCATCGCCGCCGCCTCATCTGTGACAACACGCTGATAGCTGTGGGTTTTCAGGAACTTGCCAACCCACAACCCGCCGGTATATCGCCCAGCCTTACGGGTCGGCAGGGTGTGGTTGGTGCCGATCACCTTGTCGCCATTCGCCACATTGGTGCGCGGCCCCAGGAACAGCGCACCATAGCTGTGCATGTTTTCCAGGAACCAATCATCGCGGTCGGTCATCACCTGCACATGCTCATAGGCCATGTCATTGGCCACGCTGAGCATTTCTTCATACGTGTCGCAGACAATCACATCGCCATAGTCGCGCCAGCTGACGGACGCCGTGTCCCGTGTCGGCAGGATGGTCAGCAAACGCTCCACCTCGGCCAAGGTTGCGTCGGCCAATTTGCGGCTGTTGGTGATCAGGCAGGCGGGGCTGTTGTAGCCGTGTTCGGCCTGCCCCAAAAGATCGGTGGCGCACAACTCTGCGTCCACTGTGTCATCGGCGATCAGCATGGTTTCAGTGGGCCCGGCGAACAGGTCAATCCCCACGCGCCCGAACAATTGCCGCTTGGCTTCGGCGACAAAGGCGTTGCCGGGACCGACCAGCATATGCACCGGCTCGATCGTCTCGGTTCCGATCGCCATGGCCCCCACGGCCTGCATCCCGCCCAACACGTAGATCTCATGCGCACCTCCCATGTGCATCGCCGCCACGATAGCCGGGTGCGGCTCTCCATTCACCGGCGGCGCGCTGGCGACGATACGCGGCACCCCGGCGACGGACGCGGTCAGCACCGACATATGCGCGCTGGCGACCATCGGGAACTTGCCGCCGGGCACGTAGCAACCGACGGATTGCACGGGGATGTTACGGTGCCCCAAGATTACGCCGGGCAGGGTTTCAACCTCGATATCCGTCATGCTGGCGCGTTGCGCCTGGGCAAAATTGCGGATTTGGGTTTGCGCGAAACGGATGTCCTCCATATCGCGGGCCGACACCTTTTGCATCGCCGCCTCGATCTCGGATTGGGTCAAGCGGAACTGCGCGGGCTCATATTTGTCGAACTTGGCCGAAAGATCCCGGATCGCCGCATCGCCCCGTGTTTCGATGTCCTTGAGCGTTGTTTCCACAATCGCCCGGACCTTGGCATCATCCTCGGCGCGCTCGGTTTCAGGCTTGCCGCCTTTCAGGTGGGTAATGGCCATTCTCGTCTCCGTCTGTTGTGGGTGTCTGTGCGGGCTCACCGCCCCGACTGACCCAATCCTTGCGCCAACGCCGGGCGGGGCGCTGGTGTTGAAATCCATGTGTGCGTGCGCGTGCGCGTCATGGCTTATGCCGCCGCTTTCTGCGCATTCGGCGCGCCTGCACGGTGGCCGATCATCATCGACGGCGCGTTGGTGTTGGCGGATGAAACGGCGGGCATGATGCTGGCTCCGGCCACCCAAAGGCCGTTGTTCGCGCGCATTCCCCGTCCCGGCGTCACCGGGGCCGCGCTGTCCGTCCCCGCTCGCAACGTGCCGACGGGGTGATATGCAGTTCCGGCTGAGGTCCTGATAGGCGCGCGCAGACACAGGCTGCCACCTGACTTGGCGCGGCACACGCAGACTTCCGCGAAATCACCCTGCTTGCGGGCATAGCGGCGGCCATCGCGCGACAAGCCAACGGGCATGCGCACCCACGGCACAATGTCGCTGGGGCCAGCGTCGAGCACCAAGACCCTGCCCGCCGGACGCGTCGCCAGCCCACGCGCCACCGCACAGCCCGGCGAACCGGCACCGATCACGATGGAATCACAGCCCCTGCGCGCCATGCCCTCAGATCCTTTCGCCCGTTTCGGCCGAAAACAGATGGCAGATGTCGGCGGGGATCACGGCGCTGACAGGATCCCCGATCTGGGCGCGGTATTCCTTGGACGCCTTGATCGACACCAGCGCACCCGCGGACCGGACCGTGACCATCGTCGCGTCGCCCAGCAGTTCCAGCGAATAGATCGGCGCGCTGATCTGGCCTTCGGCCGCGACCGTCGCATCCTCGGCCCGGAATCCCAGCGTGACCGGCCCCGACACATCGTTGCGCAACCCGGTGATGCGCACCTTGTCGCCGGTGAAAACACCGCCCTCCATTGTGCCATCCAACAGGTTCATCGCCGGGCTACCGATGAAACTGGCGACGAACGTGTTGGCCGGGTTGTCATAGATCTCTGTTGGGCTGCCAACTTGCTGCACGATGCCCCGGTTCATCACCACGACGCGGTCAGCCAGGGTCATTGCTTCGATTTGATCGTGCGTGACGTAGACGGTCGTCACTTGCAATTCATGGCTCAAGTTCTTGATCTGCGCACGGGTCGACACCCGCAGCTTGGCGTCCAGATTGGACAGGGGCTCGTCCATCAAAAACACGTTGGGCTTGCGCACAATGGCCCGAGCCAGGGCCACGCGCTGCCGTTGGCCACCGGACAATTCGGCGGGGCGGCGATGCAGGAACTCCGTCAACTCGACCATTTCGGCGGCGCGACGCACGCGCTCATCCTGTGTGGCCGGATCGGATTTGCGCACTTTCAACGGAAAGCGAATGTTTTCATAGACGTTCAGGTTTGGATACAGCGCATAACTTTGGAACACCATCGCCACATCGCGGTCCTTGGGATCCAGATCGTTGATCCGCTTGCCATCGACCATAATGTCCCCGTCGGTCACATCTTCCAGCCCGGCAATCATGCGCATCGTCGTGGTCTTGCCGCAGCCAGACGGCCCCAGCAGAACCAGAAATTCACGGTCGGCAATCGTCAGGTTGAAATCGGCAACGCCGACGAAACTGCCCCAACGCTTCGACACGCCCTTTAGCTGAACCTCTGCCATAACCCGCTCCGAATTTTTTTGCATACGCTTGCAAATGCGATCCTAAGCCGTCGAAACCTTATGGATCAACAAAAAAGATGCGCCCCGAGCGCAACAATACTTCTTGAAATGCATTCATTCATCGGCATGATTGGCATACGTATTCAAGCCAGCCCGATTCGCATCGGGCCGCAACGCTGCACAAAACACGCAGCTAACGACAGGGAGAAGAAAATGGCTTTCATGAGACTTACGGGGCTGACCATCGCCGCCGCGCTGACCAGCACGGCCGCCTGGGCGAACTGCGGCCTTTCGGGTGGCAACATCAACATTCTGGGCAATGACTTTGGCGCCATCAACGCCGTGGTCGACGCCGCCCGCGCCTGCGAAGGTGACGGTGTGACCTTCTCGTCCAACCTGACGACCGAGCACCGCGACATCCAGGTCGCTGCGCTGACGCCGAACCCGGCGGAATACACCTCGGCCATCGTCGCCAACTCGTCGATCGTGCCGCTGATCAATGCCGGCCTGATCCGCCCGCTGGATGATCTGGTCGCAGCACACGGTGAGGGCCTGAACCCGACCCAGCTGATCACCATCGACGGTCAGGTTATGGCCGTGGCTTTCATGGCCAACGCGCAGCACCTGTATTACCGTTCGGACATCCTGGCGCAGGTCGGCATGGACGTGCCGACAACGTATGAAGAGGTCCTGGCGACCGCTGAAGCGATCCGCGCTGCCGGGATCATGGAATACCCCTATGCGATGAACACCAAGGTCGGCTGGAACCTGGCCGAAGAGTTCGTCAACATGTATCTGGGCTTTGGTGGTTCCTTCTTCGAGGCAGGCTCGGCCATGCCCTCGATCAACAATGAGACCGGTGTCGCAACACTTGAAATGCTGGCTGCGTTGAATGCCTACGCGAACCCGGATTTCCTGACCTTCGACAGCAACGCGACCGCCGCGATGTGGGAATCGGGCCAGTTGGCCTTGGCCACCATGTGGGGCAGCCGCGCCGCGCCGATCCTGGATGACGAAGGTTCGACCGCTGAAATCACCGGCGCAACGATGCTGGCCGCCGCACCGACCGTAGGCGGTGGCGACACCCCCGCATCGACACTGTGGTGGGATGGGTTCACCATCTCCGCGAACATCTCGGACGAAGACGCCGAGGCAACCTTCGTTGCGTTGATGAACGGCCTGACGCCTGACAACATCATGGCCAACAACGATCTGGCCGTCTGGTTGGCCCCGGGCTACACGCCTGGCGCGACCGCCGGTGGCGTCTTTGCGACGGCCAATGCCGGTGCTCAACCCTACCCGATGCTGCCCTATGTGGGCCTGATGCATACGGCGTTGGGTGGCAACCTGTCCGAGTTCCTGCAAGGCCAGGAAAGCGCCGAGCAGGCGCTGGCCGATGTTGAAGCTGCCTACATCACGGCCGCCCGTGCCCAGGGCTTCGTAGAATAATATCGACAAACGGGGCCCGGATTACCCGGGCCCCGTTATTCTTCGCGTCATTCTAATTCGCCTTATTCGCGCTCGTTGGGGACGGTCATGCCGCATAGAACATTCTTCTGGTTCATTTTGCCGTCCTTGCTGGCGATGTTCCTGTTCATTGCCCTTCCCATTGGTTCGGTTCTTGTGCAGTCCTTGTTTGTCGAGCATGAGCAAGTCCTGATCGAAACCGAGAATTGCGGGCCCTTCGGCTGCACCCCGTCCGTCTCCGTCGACCAAGAGGCCACGCAGGCCCTGCGCGACGCGAACCCCCTGGGGCGGTTCAACGGGTTTGGCACCTATACCGACCGCAACCACCTGGCCTTTGTTGAAGTGGCCGATGGTTGGGCGACATCCGACGGTTGGGCCGATTTCGGCTCTCGGCTGATGAACCTGCCGTTCTACAAGGCGCTGGCCTTCACCCTGGCGTACACCTTCCTTGTGACACCTTTGGTGATCATCCTTGGCCTGGCCATTGCCTTGGGCGTCAATGGATTGCCCAAGATGCTCAAAGGCGCGACGATCTTTGTCTCTCTCTTGCCGATGATCGTGACGCCGCTTGTCGGCTCGCTGATCCTGTTCTGGATGATCGACGCCGACGGGATCATCGGCGCAACGCTGCAGCGCCTGACGGGTGATCCCAGTTTATCGCTCAAGGCCTCTCCGGCGCTGACCTGGCTGACCCTGTTCATCTATGGCGTCTGGCATTCCGCGCCGTTCGCCTTCATCGTCTTTTATGCCGGCCTGCAAACCGTGCCCGCCGAAACGCTGGAGGCCGCGCAAATCGACGGGGCCTCGCGCTGGCAACGTGTGCGCTACGTGACCATCCCGTATATGGCGCCGTTGGTGGTGTTCATCCTGCTGATCCAGTTGATGGACAATTTCCGCGTGTTCGAGGCCATCGTCGGGCTGTCCGCCCAGGCCAATGCCAGTTCCCTCAGCATCCTGATTTACAGCGATCTGCGCGGGGATGTGGCGCAATTCGGCTCTGCCGCCGCCACGTCGATGATGACCATCATCGGGGTTGCCATCCTGCTGACGCCGGTGCTGATCCGCACCTGGCGCGACTTCAACCGCAAGAGGGCCTGACATGTCATCCGTTGCACAACGGCGTTCCCCGGCGCTGATCGTCCTGTCCACCGGGTTTGTCGTCCTTTGGTTGGTGATCGCCGCCTTTCCGTTCCTGTGGACGTTATGGGGATCGTTCAAAGTGCAGGGCGATTTTTTCTCGCGCGCCGACTGGATGAACGCCATCTGGGGCACGCGGACGATTGTCGAAACAGGCGCAAGTTTCACCGGCGCCGGGTATGAGGGGGCGTGGATTCAGGAAGGCTTCTGGCAGGCCGCGCTGAACACGTTCATTGTTGTCTTCTTCACTGTGATCATCTCGCTGACATTTGGCACGTTGGGCGGCTTTGCGCTGGCCCGTTCGGGCTATCGTTATGCGTTCTGGCTGCTGATGCTGGCCCTGGTGTTCCGCGCGATGCCGCACATCACGCTGGTTTCAGGGTACCTGCTGCCGTTCTTTGAATGGAACCTGTGGGGGCACAAGACCACGGGGATCATCGTTCTGGTCGCCATCAACCAGCCTTTTACCCTGTGGATGTTGCATTCCTTCTTTCTGAACATTCCCAAGGATCTGGATGAAAGCGCGCTGGTAGACGGGTGCACCCGGTTTCAGGCCTTTCGGTTGGTCATCATACCCGTCATGTGGCCCGGCGTTGTCACCACGGGGCTGTTTTCCTTCCTGCTGGCCTACAATGATTTTGCCGTGACCGCGATGTTGCTGAGCCAGGACAACCAGACCATGGTGCCCGCCATTGCCGGCTTCCTGGGATCAACATTCGAGGAAGGCAACGTGATGTTCGCGGTTGCGGCTGTTGTATCGGCCACCGCGCCGCTGTTTGTGCTGATCTTGTTTTTCCAACGCCAGATCGTCTCGGGCCTGACTGCCGGTGCCGTCAAAGGCTGACCCCCCATTGAAACCTTCTTGAACAAGACACCATGACCAATTTTCAAACCGAAAAGGACCTTGTCCGCGCCTACTATGCTGCGCTGGACAAGGCTGGGCCGCAGGACTGCGCCGCCGTGTTGGACCGTTTCTGCGCCGCTGATCTGCACTGGCGTGGGTTCCATCCGTTCAACGAACTTCACGGTGCCGAGACCGTCGCATCTACCTTCTGGGCCCCGCTGAAAACCAGCCTGCGCCCGATGCAGCGGCGGCTGGACCTGTTCATTGCGGGCACCAACAGCCTGGACGGCGATCATTCGGTCTGGGTGGCGTCGATGGGGCATCTGATGGGGCTGTTCGATGCGCCCTGGCTTGGCATCCAACCTACGCGCAAGCTGAGCATGCTGCGATACGCGGCGTTTCACCGGGTCGAGGGGGGCAAGATCGTCGAAACGGCAATGTATTTCGACATCCCACATCTGATGATTCAAGCCGGGCAAAACCCCTTTCCGCCACAAACCGGCGCGCATCTGGTGCAACCCGGGCCGATGACACACGGCGGGGTGCTGTTTGGGCCGACCGACCCCGAGGAGGGGCGCAAGACGCTGGCGGCGATCGACTACATGGTCGGCGATATCAAGACCTGGAAGGGCGGGCGCGAGGAACCGCTGGTCGATGAACTGCGCCGCAGCTGGAACGAGGACATGATCTGGTGGGGCCCCGCCGGTATCGGCGCCACCTACACGATCGAACGGTATGCCGAGCAGCACTCAGGCCCCTTCCGCGCTGGGTTCAAAGACCGCACGTTCAACGGCCATATCTGCCGCATCGCCGAGGGGCATTTCGGCGGGTTCTTCGGCTGGCCAAACCTGACACTGACCCCTACGGGCGGGTTCATGGGGATGCCGGGCAGCGAAACGCCGGGCGATATGCGGGTGATCGACATGTATCGCCGTGACGGCGACAAGCTGTCCGAAAACTGGATCTTCATCGACCTGCTGCATTTCTGGATGTCGCAGGGGCTGGACGTGCTGACGCGGATGGCGACGCTGGATCCAAACGACCACCCCTAATTTGACGGCGCACCAGCAGATCCGGGTCCAAGCGTTTTCGAAAACGCTTGGGCGCGATGCCGGCTGCCGTGCGCGCATGACGTCTGGTCCGACCTGAAAGCGGCTTTCAAGCCGCTTGAACCAAGGCGCTTCGAAGCGCCTTGTCCATCGCCTCGGGCAAGCGGCCACGCGGGGTGTTGAACCCGTCGGATTTCAAGCCGCGCCCGCCCATCCGAATCATCACTATACCTCCCCCCCCTTGCGGCGTGGCAGGTTCGCTTATCGTCATCGGGGAAAACGCTGGAGCGGGTAGCGGGAATCGAACCCGCGCCTTAAGCTTGGAAGGCTCTTATGATACCATTTCACCATACCCGCCCAGGGTGCCGGTGTCCTAAGCCAGCCAGGTTTCAAGGTCAAGGGTTCTGCGTCAATTCCGGGCTCTATTGTGAGGCGTTCGATTTGGCTCTAGATAACACGGGCCCGTTCTGAGGCCCGCGGAGAGACAGCATTTCCACCCCCCAAACATCGTGGCCGCGTGTTCTGATTCTGATCGGCGCAGGCGCGGCGGTTGCTTTGCAAGTTGGCAAGGTTCCCGCAGCGCTTCCTGCGTTGCAGGCCGATCTGGGGCTGACGCTGGTGCAATCTGGCTGGGTTGTGGCGATTTTCAACCTGCTAGCGGCCTGCATCGCCATCTTCCTGGGCACGGTGTCGGATCGCTACGGGCATGTTTTGGTCGCCCTGTGCGGTATGGTGATCACGGCAGTTTGCGGCCTCAGTGCCGGATTCAGCACCACCGGCACGGCCTTGCTGAGCTTGCGGGCGTTGGAGGGATTCGGCTTTTTGCTGACCGTGGCGTCGATCCCGCCATTGATATTGCGCGCCGCCTCTCCGACCCACCGCAAGCCTGCGCTGGCCATGTGGGGCATGTATATGCCGGTCGGATCGGGGCTGATGCTGGCGCTGTCCGGGCCGATCCTGATGCTGGCCGATTGGCGGATCCTGTGGTGGATCACCAGCGGGTTGATCCTGGCCATGACCCTGCCGGTCTGGCTCGTCGCCACCCGGCTGCCGAACCCGCCCGACCGCACGCTGTCCCGGCCCGGTTTCGCGCAGACCCTGCGCCCAGCGCTGCGCCGGGGGCCGGTCTTGTTGGGCGCGATCTTCATGGTCTATGCCGCCAGCTACCTGTCGCTTGCCGGGTTTCTGCCGCTGATGCTGATCGAGCAGGACGGCATGGCACCTTGGTCGGCGGCGCTGGTATCGGCCATCGCGGTGTTGTGCAATGGCGTCGGCAACGGGGCGTCGGGGTGGCTCCATAACCGGGGCCTGACGTTCGGGCGGCTGGTGATCAGTGGCAGCATCGGCATGGCACTGACCGGGGTGGTCGCCTTCATACCGGATGCCGGGGCGGCGCTGCGGATTGCGGCGGCCTGTCTGTTCGGGTTGGCGGGCGGGCTGGTGCCCAGCTCGATCTTCGCCGAGGCGCCACGCCACGCTTCCAATCCGGTGTTCCTTGGCACGATCAGCGGCGCTGTCGTGCAAGGGGCGGCGCTGGGACAACTGGGCGGCCCGCCGTTGACAGCGGCACTGGTTGACGGCGCAGGCAGTTGGTCCGCGGCAATCCCGGTTATGGTCATCTGCCCTGCGTTGGCGATCTGGTTCGCGCTTCTGGTGCCCGGCCCCGGCAAAGCAACAAAAACGCCCAAAGCGGCGTAACTTTGGTCACGCGGATCAGCAAATCCCACTGCCGGTGCGGCTTGGTATTCCAGGCTTAGAGCCGGGGCCTTTGCCGGTGTGCAATCCGGTGCGCGGTCGACACCCGTCTTTGACCGTCTGTCGCGTCACGCGGGCGGTTCGCCCGTTGCGTCCCTGCGGGGGCCACAATACTGTTTGCTCAAACCAACAGGAGGCCCGCAATGCCCGCGCTGCACGATCATATCGACCCCGGTGGACTGGATGAATTCTCGGTCGTGTTCACGGACCGCTCTTTGAACCACATGTCCGCCCGGTTTCAGCAGGTGATGCGCGACATCTCTGCCGGGATGAAAGAGGTCTACAACGGAACCGCCGTGGCGCTGGTGCCCGGTGGCGGGACCTACGCCATGGAATCGGTCGCGCGCCAATTCGGCCGCGGCAAAGTGCTTGTGGTGCGCAACGGGTTGTTTTCCTTTCGGTGGAGCGCGATTTTCGGCACCGGGCACCTGACGCAAGACGAAACGGTGCTGAAAGCCCGCCCCTCTGGCAACGGTGCGGTTGACCCTTTCGCGCCTGCACCCATCGAAGAGGTGATCGCAAAGATCCGCGAAGAACAGCCGCAGGCGGTGTTTGCGCCGCATGTCGAAACCTCGGCCGGGATGATTCTGCCAGACGACTACATCGCGCAAATGGCCGATGCGGCGCATGAGGTCGGCGCGCTGATGGTGCTGGATTGCATCGCGTCAGGGTGCGCCTGGGTCGATATGGGCGCGCTGGGTGTGGATGTGCTGATCTCTGCGCCGCAAAAGGGCTGGAGCGCCTCGCCCTCGGCCGGGATCGTGGTGCTGGGCCCGCGTGCCGAAGGGCGGCTGGCCGACAGCGAGAGCGACAGCTTCGCGTTGGATCTGAAGAAGTGGCGCGCGATCATGAAGGCCTATGAGGATGGCGGCCACGCCTATCACGCCACCCTGCCCACCGATGCGCTGGTGGGGTTCCGTGAAGCCCTGAAAGAAACCCGCGACATGGGATTTGCCGCCGCCCGCGCTGCGCAGTTTGAGCTGGGCGACAAGGCCCGCGCCCTGCTGGCCCAGCACGGCCACAAGCCCATCGCCGCCGATGGCTTTGGCGCGCCGGGTGTCGTGGTCTGCTACACTGATCGTGCCGATCTGCAAAACGGGTCCGCCTTTGCCAAGGCCGGGTATCAGATCGCCGCTGGCGTGCCCCTGATGGTGGAGGAAGGCCCCGCCTTCCGCACCTTCCGCATCGGGCTGTTCGGGCTGGATAAGCTGAAGGATGTAGACGTTACGATTGCACGCCTGAACGCGGCGTTGGAGGCCGTTGCCGCAGACTGACCCTGCAGCACTCACCCCAACCACAAGGTATCCCATGCGTCTGTTTGCCCTCGTTTGCCTTGTGATGGCGGCCTTTGCTGCCAATTCGCTGCTGAACCGGGCCGGTGTCGCCACCGGGCAGATCAGCCCGATGGGGTTTGCGCTGGTACGAGTGCTGGCCGGGGCCCTGACGCTGGTGATCCTGACCCGCGCACCGGCGCGCCCCTGGCCCACCCGCGCCAATCTGCTGCCCGCCTTGGCGTTGACTGCCTATCTGGTCGGGTTCTCACTGGCCTATCTGGCGCTGGATGCCGGGGTCGGTGCGTTGATCCTGTTTGCCGGGGTGCAGGTGACCATGCTGGCCGGCGGCGTGATGTCCGGCGAACGGCTGCCCGCGCGGCGCGTCGTTGGCGCTTGCGTCGCGCTGTTGGGGTTGGGGGTGCTGTTGTTGCCCGGGGCGCAGGCCGCGCCAGGGCCGGGGCTGGGGCCGGTCGTGTTGATGGGCGTCGCGGCGGTCGGTTGGGGGATCTATTCACTGGCGGGCCGAAGGGTGCAGAACCCCGTGGCGCAATCCGCCGCGAATTTCACCCTGGCCGCGCCGCTGGTCGCGCTGGCCGCTGTGCCGTTCGGTTTGGGAGCCATGAGCTGGCAAGGCGCCGGGCTGGCAGTGATCTCGGGGGCGGTGATGTCCGGCCTGGGATATGCGCTGTGGTATGCGGTCCTGCCAGCCTTGGGCGCGGGGCGCGCGGCGGTCGCGCAACTGACGGTGCCGGTGATTGCCATTCTGGGCGGGGTGCTGTTCTTGGGTGAACGCCTGAGCGCGATGGCCATGTTGGCCTCCATCATTGTTCTGGCCGGCGTCGCACTGGCCAGCCTGCCCGCCCGCAGTTCACACAAATAGTGCCCCCTGCTGCAAGGGTTTGACGCGCCGCGCAAAGCCCGTCAGTGTGCCGCAAAAATCCAGTCGGAGGTTCCCATGCCCGCCATTTCCCTGTCCGAGATCGAGCGTGTCACACAAGCCGCGCTTGAGCGTCACGGCGCCCAACCCTGGATCGCGGCCGAGGTCGCCCGCGCCGTGCGTGCCGCCGAAAGCGTGGGCAACAAGATCTGCGGGCTGTATTATCTGGAAAGCTATTGCGTGCAGCTTCAGACGGGCCGCGTGAAGGGGGATGTGGACCCGGTTGTCAGCCGCCCGCGCCCGTCGACTGTCACGGTTGATGCACAGTTCGGCTTTGCCCAACCCGCGTTTGCCCGCGGCCTGCCGCAAGCGTTGGAGGCCGCGCGCACCACCGGTCTGGCCAGCCTGGCGGTGGGGCATGCGCACACCTGCACCTCTTTGGGGTATTTCACCGAGCAGATCGCGCGCGCTGGCATGATCGGTTTTGGCCTGACCAACGCCACGCCCATTGTCGCCCCGCCGGGCGGCAAGTCGCGCGTTATCGGCACCAACCCCATCGCCTTTTCCGCCCCCGATGGCGCGGGCGGTATTGCCATGCAATTTGACCAATCCACCACCACTGTGGCCCTGGGCAAGATCACTATGGCCAAGGCTGCGGGCGAGAAAATCCCGCTGGGCTGGGCGCTGGATAAGGACGGCCACCCCACCACCGACCCTGAGGCCGCGCTGGCCGGGTCGCTGATGTCGATGGGCGGCTACAAGGGCTGGGGTTTTGGCCTGATGGCCGAGTTGCTGGCCGCCGGGATGACCGGTGGTCTGGCCTCGCAGGATGTGGCCCCGCTGAAGGCGCCCAACGGCCCGCCGCATGATTTGGGGCAGTATTATCTGCTGATCGATCCTGCGGTGTCGGACAGTTTCTTTGACCGGCTGTCACGCGTTGCCGAGGCCGTCGCGGCAGAGGACGGCACACGAATGCCGGGCCGTGGCAAGGTGCCCATGGATCCCGTCGATCTGGCCCCTGCGGTGTGGGATCAGGTGTTGGATCTTGCGGGCCTGGCCTGAAGATCAAGCCGCCAATCAAACAGGGCGCCAGTCACACAGGACGCCGGTTACTCAGGGCGCCGGTTACTCAGGGCGCCAACCCAGCCCACGGCTGATCTGCAACGCTGCGGCCCCCAATGCTGCGCTGATCTCTGCGGGCAGCGATGGGGTGCTTCGGGTGGCGCTGATCGCCGCCACGACCTCGCCCGACAGGTCCAAAACCGGCGCGGCAACACTGGACAACCCGCTTTCAAAACTGCCCAGGCTTTCGGCCCGGCCGCGTGCCGCGTCTTCGACCGCACGGGCCAGCAATTGGGCCTGCGCCCTGGGGTCCAGATCGGCATAGAGTTTGCGCAAGACCGCCGCATCCTTGCCCGCCAGCAACACCCTGCCCAGCGCCGTGGTGACGGCGGGCAAGCGGCTTCCGACATGCACCAGCGACGACATCCCGCCTGATGCCGGCAGGCGGATCAGATACAGCACGTGGCGCCCGTCCAGCACGCCCAGATGCGCGGACCAGTCGAACGCATCGCGGAACCGGGCCAGAACGGGCTGTGCCACCTCAAGCAACTCGCGGCTGGCGTGATAGCCATAGCTCAACCGCACGACCGCCGGGCCAAGCCGGTAGGCCGTGCCGTCCGGCGTGGCCAGCAGGTAGCCTTCCGACACCAGCGTATGCACCGTTCGAAACGCCGCCGAGCGTGTGATGCCAAGCGCGCGGGCAACGCCACTGAGCGTCAATTCCGGGGTCAGCGGCGTAAATACCCGCAGCACGGCAAGGCCACGGATCAAGCCGGGCACCAGATAGGGGTCTTGTTTGTCGGTCATGGTTTTACAGGTAAAACACATGCTTCCCAAAAGACCACCCTGATTTAGATTTGGCGCAGACAATTTGAACATCAGGTGCAAATATGAACATCCAAACCGCACAATCATCGTTGCAAGCCGATCTGCAGGCCAGCACAGGACGTTTCACCGACAAGACATTCGACTGGAAGGCGTTTCCATCCAACGTGCCGTTCCCCGAACTGGCCCGCGCCCAGATGCGCTTCATCGGGGCGGGAGGCTCACCCAAGGTGGGGGATACCTCCACCCTGCCCGCGCAGAATTTCACGCTGAGCCTGATCTATAAGGAACCGGGCCGCTACGCCGCGTGCCACAGCCATGAAATTGAGGAAAGCTTCCTGATCATCAGCGGCGCGTTGATCGTCGGTTGGGAAAAAGATGGCGAGGTGGTGGAGGTCAATCTGGGCCCCAAGGACATGATCCTGAACGCGCGCGAAGTGGCGCATGGGTTCCGGGTGGACGGGGTGGAGCCGGTAATGATGTCGATCTCGGTCGATGTGGGCAAACCGCTACCGCCGATCTACCGCTATCACCCAAAGGATTGCCCGACAGAACTGGCCCGCACCTTCGGCGCAGAACCCGGCAAGACGATCCCGTTTGACCGGGCCGGCGCGCACCCGATGCAGCAACTGATGTCGCAATACGTGGTCCGGCACTCGGAATTGCCAACGATCTGGGAGGACGCGGGTTTTACCCGCAAGGTTTATGTGGGCAGCACGCCCGGCGCTGTGACCAGCACCACCTGCCGCAAGGAAATGTGGGGCGTGCCGTCGCGCGCCGCGCTGGCCCCGTTCACCCGCCCTGTGGAAGACGCGATCATGTGCCTTGAGGGCAGCATCGAGGTGGTTTGGGTTGACGCCTCAGGCGCGCAAGCCGCAGTGGAACTGGGCCCGCGCGACATGGTGCGCACGCCCGCAGGGCAAGCCCATTTCATCCGCAATCCCGGCGCCGGGGCCGCAACCCTCTGGACAGTCATCGGGCAGTCCGATGATGATGACTTCACCTATCAGGCTGGTTGAGCAGGAGCGCAGGCATGAGTTCGGATACCCCCCCAGAAGGCCAAAGCGACGCGTTTCGCGATGTGATGAACGCCGCCCGTGCCCAACCCGGGCGCGCCGCGCTGGCGCACCAAAGCGCCGGTCGCGCTGTAACAGCGGCAGAGCACGCCTTGGCCACCGCCCTGATGGAGATCTACGCGACAGGCGCAACAGGCCCCGGCCCCATCGCCGCCGCGCTGTCCGCGATGGATGTCGTCGCGCCTATCTCTGGGCGCGTGGATTGGGACGCCGCGTTGATCGAAGCCGAATTGCGCGCGCTCAATGACAGTTACGACACGGCCTATCAGGACCACGGGATCGGCGCGTGACGCCGCGCATCCCCGGCGCAAGACCGGCAAGGGAGAGATAACATGGTGACCGACACAGACACCCGCGCCCGGATCGAGGACCGCGTGAACCAGGGCCTGCGCGGCCAATGGTACCCGGTTGCGAAATCGGTGCAGATCAAATCCACCCGCCCGTATGGGACAACTCTGCTGGGTGAACGCATCGTGCTGTGGCGCGACGGCGACGGGCAGATCAAGTGCATCGAGGACTACTGCCCGCATCGTGGTGCGCCGCTGAGTTATGGCGAGATCCACGAGGGCAACATCGGCTGCCGGTATCACGGCGTGGTGGTCGATGGCACCGGCACCGTGCAGCGCGTGCCCGCGATGCCCGATTGCGCGATGGAGGGGCGCAAGGCGCTTCAGGATTTCCCGGTGCGCGAGCACAGCGACGCGGTGTTCGTCTACGTGCCCTCTGTGGAACGCCCCGAACCGCCTGACATGCCCCTTCCGGACGAGTTGAAAGACCCGGCGTGGACGGGATTTTTGTGCACCTCGGTCTGGGATGTGAACTACCGCTACGCGCTGGATAACCTGGCCGATCCGATGCACGGCTGTTACCTGCACGCCGAAAGTTTCACGCTGGCGTTTGGCTCAAAGCAGGATCTGCTGGACCTGGATCGCAAGGACAGCGGCTTTCGCATCAGCCGCCGGGGTCAGACCGGCGAAAACTTTGATTGGTCGGAATTTGTCGTCGCCGACAGCGGCATGTTCTGCTTTCTGGACATCCCCTACCCGCCCGCAGCCGGCCCCGGTGGCCACATGCGCATCCTGGGCTATGTCAGCCCGATGGAGGCACGCCGCTGCAAGGTGTTCTTCTGGCGGATACGCAAGGTGGACGGGTTTGAGCGCGACAGCTGGCGGTTCCTTTATCGCACCTTGTTGGAAGAACGCCATTGGAACGTGCTGGAGCAAGACCGCGTGATGCTGGAAGCCATGCCCGACACCGCCCGCACACGCGAGATGCTGTATCAGCATGACATTGGCGTCGCCCATCTGCGCCGCGCTCTGAACGCGGCCGCCAAGGCGCAATTGGCCGCCGAGGATGCCGCGCCATGATGCTGGACGGGCGGCACGTCCTGATTACCGGCGCGGCGCGCGGGTTGGGCGCGGTGCTGGCCCGCGCGCTGTCGGCAGAAGGCGCGCGGCTGACGCTGGCCGATATCGACGAGGACGACGGGCGCGCGCTGGCTGATGACCTGGGCGCGGGGTTCGTGCCGGTTGATCTGGCGGATCCGGGCAGCATTGCGGCACTGGCCGCTGGCCTTGACGGGCCACTGCACGGTTTGGTCAACAATGGGGCCATTGCCACCGGGATCGGCGGCATCGGGTTTGAGGACATCGATTTGGACACCTGGGACCGTGTGATGCGTGTCAATGTGCGCGGCACCTGGCTGATGGTCCGTGCCTGCGCGCCCCTGCTGCGGCAGTCAGGCAGCGGACGGATCGTGAATGTTGCGTCCGACACGGCGTTGTGGGGTGCGCCAAACTTGCTCAGCTATACGGCGTCCAAGGGTGCGGTGATGGCGATGACCCGGTCACTGGCGCGCGAGTTGGGGCCGAATGGCGTGGGCATCACGGCCATCGCCCCCGGCATCCTGACCACGCCCAGCACCGACTACGTGCCCGAACACCGCCACCAGCTGTATCAAGAGGGCCGCGCGGTGCCCGGCCCACAACCACCCGAAGACATCGCACCCACGGTGGCCTTTTTGCTGACCGAAGGCGCGTTGACGCTGACCGGGCAGGTGTTGCCGGTCAACCGGGGCTTTGTCTTCACATGACGCCCGATGCACTGATTGAAACGCTGACCCAACCTTGGGCACATGGTGCGCACGCGTCCCTTCCAGGGGGTGTGTTTGACGCCCCCGTGGTGCTGGACGGGCTGAGCCTGCGCAGCTTTGATCTGTCTGGCGCTGCGTTCAATGGCGGTCTGTCGGCGCGCGGCGCGCGGTTTCTGGGCATGGCGTGGTTTCAAGGTGCGCAGATTGCCGGGCCCTTCGATCTGACCGGCGCGATGTGCCATTCGGACCTGCGGCTGGACGGGGTTTCAGGGACAGATCTGATCTTGAACGACGCCCGGCTGGACGGTGTTCTGACGCTGGACCGGGCCTGTCTGGGCACCCTGTCCGCGCGCGCGTGTCTGTGCCTGGCCAACCTGTCTTTGGCTGGCACGCGGGTCACCGGCATGACAGACTTAACCGATGCGCAGATCATGGGCGGGGTCTGGGCGGATGGGGCGGCGCTTGGCGATCTGACGGTGCACGGGGCTGAAATTGAAGGCCGTCAACACGGCCTTTGACGTCAGGCCCCCAGCGTCCTCAGCCGCTGATCCACATCCGCGTTCAGCGCACCAAGCTTGCCATAAAACCCATCCACCGAGGCCTGCGCCGTGTCCGCCAACCTTGCGTTGCGCGCGGGCAGATCCGTGACGTCCTCTGCCGCGCCAGCTTCGCCCACGGCGCGCGACACGTCTTGCACGAATTGGCATATGGGAAAGCGCAGCGCCTCGAACATATCCAACGCGTCTGGCAGGTCCGGTGCGGCCGCCAGCGCGCGCGCCAACACGACCCCGTCTTGCATCGCCATCGCGCCCCCTTGCCCCATGAAGGGGGTCGAGGCGTGGGCGGCATCACCGATCAACAGCACCCGGCCCGCGTGCCACGGCAGCGGCATCGCGATTTCTTCCACAGCGGTGAACAGCACCTCGCTGTCGGGGCCGATCTGGGTCCGAAACGGCGCCACCGGACCCGCGAATTCGGCAAACGCGGCGCGCATTCGGGCGGGCCAATCGGCTGGCGGAATGTGATCCCCCTTGGGATGCGCGACCGTGCCGAAGGTATACAGCAGGTCATCGCTGATCGGCATGATGCCATAGCGCTTGGCCGGGCCCATCATCATGATCTTTTGCGCCAGGTCGGCGGGCCGGTGATGCACCGACCGCCAGACCCCAAAGCCGGTGTAGCGCGGCGTCACATCGGGCGCGATTTGCCCCCGCACCCAAGACCGCACGCCATCCGCGCCAATCACCAGGTCTGCGGTCAAAGCGTCGTCCGCGCCGGTGCTGACCACAGCCGCGCCGGTGCTGACCACAGCCGCGCCGGTGCTGACCACAGCCGCGCCCGTGCCTTGCGTCAGGCCCGTCACCTGCACCCCCAGCGACACCGCTACACCCAGCGCCATCATGCGGGCTGACAGAATACGGTGCAACTCTGCCCGTTTGATACCCACAATGGCGGGGATGCGCCCGCCCCGTGCGGTTGGATACCGGGTGTCCACGATCGGCGCGCCGTGGTGATCGAAATAGGCGTTCACCCCGCCCGGAATGGCAAACCCCGTGGCCAGAATATCGGGCAACACGCCCAGATCCTCCAACGCCTCGAGCCCATTGGAATAGACAAAGATGCCCGAGCTTTGGAACCGCCACGCGTCTTGGCGCTCTAATACCCGAACCTTGTGCCCCGCTTGGGTCAGTGCAATGGCCGCAGAACACCCGGCGATGCCTGCGCCGATAATGACGATGGACAGGGGGGCAATGCGCATCATCCGGCCCGTCAATACATTGCGTCCACCGGCCAGGTGACCAGCGCCGGGAAATAGAACAACAGCAGGATCGCCAGAAAGTCACAGATGATGAACGGGATCGCGGCTTTGTAGATGTCGTTCATCGTGGTGCCCACCGGCGCGACGGCCTTCATCACGAACAGCGCCGCACCAAGCGGCGGAGAGGTCGAGCCGGTTTCAATGGCCACCAGATACATCGCCGCGAACCAGATCGGATCAAACCCGAACTGAATGACGATGGGCACGAAGATTGGCAGGGTGATCAGCATGATCGGCAAGGGGCCCATGAACATCCCCAAAAACACGACCGAAGCAATCATCATGGCGACAATCGCGCTGGGGCTTGCGTCCATCGAGGTGATCGCATCCACCATGCCATAGGTGGCGCCGGTGTAGGCCAGGATCTGCGTAAAACCGACCGCACCGGCCACGATCAACAGCACCATGACCGAGATATTCGCGCTGCCGAAAATGGTGCGCGAAAAGACATCCCACGACAGGCGGCGCTTCATGGCGGCCAATGCCAAGGTGGCGAACGCCCCCGTTGCGGCGGCTTCCGACGGCGTTGCGATGCCCAGAAAGATCACGCCCACCACCGAAAAGACCACCAGCGACAAGGGCAGAATATGCACCACCGTGGCGTTCAATTTCTCGGACAGGGGCACGGGTTCGACATCAAAACTGGGCGCCAGATCAGGCTGAAGCGTGCAGCGCACCCAGATATACGTGGCATAGAGCACCGCCATCAGCAGGCCGGGCACGATGATGCCGATCAGGATCTTGCCGATGGACAGATCCGACACCACGCCCAGCACCACGGCCAGCGAACTGGGCGGGATCATGATAGCCAGCCCTGCGGACCCCAGAATGGGGCCCAGGGACATCGGCTTCTTGTAGCCGCGCTTTTCCATTTCCGGCACCAAGGTGGAGCCCAGCAGCGCGATGGACCCCATCGAATTGCCGGTCAGCGTGGAAAACAGAACCCCCCCGCCCACCGCCATGAACGCCAGCCGTCCGCGCAACCGGCCGAACCATTTGTCCAGGGTATCCATCAGGTCGATGGCGATGCGGGACTGGAACATCCCCTCGCCCATGATCATGAACAGTGCGATGGGCACCAACGTGAAACTGGCCAGCGAATCCACGGTGTTCAGCACCAGTTGTTCGATGCCCGACACCCCACCCATCAACAGGTAGGCGCCGATCAGGTTGACCACCAGAAAGGCAAAAGCCACCGGCAGGCCGGCCAGCATCAACAGCAGCAGCGGCCCCAGAATGATGGCCACGACGGTATACCATTCCATCATGCGCGGCCCCTGCCGGTTGCGGCGCGCACGCCTTGATCCAGAAATTGAAAGCCCAGCAGAAACATGCCCACCGGCATCGCCATCGTCAGCCAGAAGCTTTGCGGGGCCATCACGGTGGTTTCCCGCACGCCGGATCCGATCTGATCAATCACCACGCCGATCCCGACGATGGTCACCACCACGCACAGCGCCAACCCGACGCCCGCGTTGAACAGCGCGGCAAGACGTTGCCAGCCCGGTCCGACGCTGTTGTACAAGATATCCAGCACGACATGCCGGTTCTTTTCCAGCAGATAAGGCGCGCCCAGAAAGGTGATATACATCAGGGAATATTCGCTGACCTCAATCACCCAAAGCTGAGACGAGCCGGTGACCGCGCGGCCCACGACTTCCATGAAAATGATCGCGGCGATGAAAAACAGGATGCTGGCGCCGAATATGGCGCAGATCAGGTTCAGCCGACTGAACAGACGCACCACCGATTGATAGAAACTCACTGCCCATGACCCCTTGTGTTTGAAACGGCCGGGCAGCGGTGCCCGGCCGTTCCGCGTTGGCCGTCTCAAAATTGACCAAACGGCGGATTATTCCATCATCGCCCGCAACTCGGCGGCTAGGTCTGCGCCGGCAGAGGCTTCGATGGTTGCCCAAGCCGAATCCATCGCCAACTGACGATACGCAGCCTCGGCGTCGCCGGTCAATTCAAGACGCTGGAAGCCCGCCGCCGCCATGTCGGCCTCACCCTGCGCCAGATCATCAGACCAGATCACATCCATGCGCGGTGCGAAATCATCCCGCAGGAAGCTGATCAGCTCATTCTGGGTGTCCTCGGGAACCTGCGCCCAGGTGTCTGGGTTGACCAATACCGGGAAGCCAGCGCGGTAGACGCCGGGGTAAACGACCTGATGGACAATCCCCTCATATTGCAAGTGGTTGCCGACCGGGCCTTGCACGAAGCCGTCGATGGTGCCGCGCTCCATGCCGGTAAAAATCTCGCCCATGGGCAGCACGATCGGTTCCGCACCCAGGGCCTGGATCAACGGCAGCAACGTGGGGAACACGCGGATGCGGCGGCCTTCAAGGTCAGCCAGCGTTTCAATCGGATCGCGCAGGTAGATCAGGAAATCCAGTTGCGAGGCCGGGATTTCGCCCAGCAGCACGAGGCCCTGATCGGCATGCAATTCTGCCAGACGCTCATGATAATTCGTCGCGGCGATGGTGTTGTAGTCATTGAAGGACAGGTTCATCGTCGGCGACGCTGGCACCAAACCGCCGTAGTAGCTGGGGCTGGTATAGGTCATATCGACGGCGCCGTTGCGCACGCCTTCGGCCTGACGGAAGGGCGGCATGACCTCGGGGCCACCACGCCAAACGATCTGCACGCGGCCTTCGAACCGCTCGTTCACCTCGTCCACGAACATGGAAAATGGATTGGTAATGCTGGCCTGTCGCGGGGCCAGGGTCACCGCGTTGAAAACCACCGGATCGGCAAGTACCGGCACCGCCATTGCCGTCATCGCGGCGGCCAACAGTGTCTTCTTAAGCAGATGTTTCATAGTCTCTCCCTTCGTTATAGCTTCATGGCAGCGGAACGGACCACGCATCATAGGCGTAGACCCAGTCCGCATTGCTGCCCTTCTTCAACCAGTCATTGGCCAGCGAACTGCGCTGGATTTCCGCCGTGCGCGGCTTTCGCTCAACCTCATATCGACGCAGTGCATCGGTGATTTGGACCGCGTCAGCACGCACGCCGGTCAGGGCGCGCGCCAGAACCACGGCGTCTTCGATGGCCATGCAGGCCCCTTGCGCCATGAACGGCACCATCGGATGCGCGGCGTCACCCAAAAGCGTCACCGCGCCGCGCGCCCATTGGTCCATCGGCTCACGCACAAACAGGGCCGAGGCCGTCACGCTGTCGCACGCCTCCAACAAAGCGCGCGCTTGTTGGTGGAAATCCTTGTACGCGTCGCGCAATACGGTGATGTCGCCCGGCAGGGTCCACCCCTCGGCGCTCCAGTCTTTTTGCGCGGTGGTGGCGAAGACAAAGATCTCTTTGCCCTGTGTCAGGGGAAACACAACGATCTGCCGGTCCGTTGTATCGCCCCACCATTTGGTAAACGCATCAATATCCGGCATCCCGTTCACCCGTTCACGCGGGAACACCCCACGGTAGGACACGATGCCGGTGAACACCGGGCTATCCTCGCCCCACAGGGCCGCGCGCACAGCCGAATGAATGCCGTCCGCGCCAATCACCAGATCGAACGCGTCGTCGGATCCGTCTGCGAACTGGATCGTTGCGCCCACGTCCTGCTGGGTCACGCCGGTGACGGCGCGGCCAAGGTGGATGCACCCGGCGGGCAATTGGTCTTGCATCGCGGTCAGCAAATCCGCCCGATGAATGGTCAACTGTGGCGCGCCGTATTTTTCCTCGGCCGCCGCGCTCATTGGCAGGCGCGAGGTTTCTTCCCCCGTCAGCCCATCGCGGCTGATGCGAAACGTCGGGCGCGCGGCAGAGTCGCGCAGGTAGGCACCCACACCCAGCTTATCCAGCGCGAAAACCGCGTTCGGCGTCAAATTGATGTCAGCGCCAACGCGGTTGAACTGCGGCGTCCGCTCGAACACAGAGACGGCATGACCGGCCTGCCGGAGGGCAATCGCCGCCGCAAGGCCACCCATGCCCGCCCCGCAGATCCCGACAGAGAGGTTTGACATTGCGATTCCTGCTGTTCTATTGTGAACAATACGTTCAAATAGACTAGACCGCTTTCCCGAACCGGTCAAGAAATTTACAAAGGCCATCCGGGGACACCGCAGGCGCCGCTTGTCATCAGGGCAAAATGCCTGCTAGGCGCGCAACACAGCAACGGGCCAACGAAGGGGCAAAGGATGGATCACGCGACCACATCCACAGGCAAGGACTACTCGGTGCCGCCGGTCGAACGCGCGCTGAAGCTGCTGCGGCATATCGGGGACGGCAACACCTGCCGCAATCTCAGCGCCACGGCGGCGGCGCTGGAGATCAACCGCACCACGCTGATCCGCCTGATCCACACGCTGGCCAACAACCGCATGATCGAGGAAATCGCCGACGGCGCCGGGTATCGGCTGGGCGTCGGACTGATCAGCCTTGGGGCGCAAGCCATGCAAGGCCGTGATCTGGTGCAGGTCTGCCAGCCGGTGCTGGCCGATCTGTGTGCCCAAACCGGCATGTCGGCGCATATGGGCATTCTGGATGGGCATGACATCGTCTACCTCAGCCGTGAAACACCCAATACGCATCTGGTCAGCAATGTTCGCGCCGGGTCACGCCTGCCCGCGCACGCGTCGTCTATCGGGCGGGCAATTTTGGCGCAGATGGACCCCGCCCAGATCGAAGCCACACTGGCGGACGCGCCACTGGCGGCGCGCACCAGCAAAACACCCGCCACGCTTCAGGCGGTGCTGGCGCAAGCCGCCACCGACCGTGCTGCCGGGATCGCCTGGAGCGAAGGGAACTTCGAAGCCGGGATCGGGTCTTGCGCGGCGGCGATCCTGGATCATCAGGGCAACCCAGTCGGCGGGTTGAACGTGTCAGGCCCGCAATCGGCGTTTGTCGATGAGGCCAACGCAGGCACTGACCACATTCGCACCGCTGTCAAAACCGCCGCTGACCGCACGTCGCAGGCTTTGGGCTACACGCCCCGGCGTTAAGCGCCTTTTGGCCACCGTGCCCACGGGTGCGGCTGCCCGCTGAGATCTTCGTAAATGGATTTTTGCGCCTGGTAGGCCCGCAGCCCTGCCCGCCCCTTTTCGCGCCCGATCCCGCTGGCGCCATCACCGCCAAATGGCGTTGAAATGGAAAACTGCTTGTAGGTGTTCACCCAGACCGTCCCGGCCCGGATCGCCCGCGCCACGCGCCAGCACTTGCGCCGGTCATTGCTGAAAATCCCGCACGCCAGACCATACTCATTGTCGTTGCCCTGTGCGATCACGTCGGCTTCGTCCTCGAACGGCATCACCACCAACACCGGCCCAAAGATTTCATCCCGGCAGGTGCGCGCGGTGTTGTCCAACCCGGCAATGATCGTGGGTTGGTAATAGGCGCCCGCGTCCAGCCCCCCGGGCCGACCGCCTCCACACAGCACCTCGCCCCCCTCCTGGCGGGCGCGGGCCACGTAACCCTCCACCGACGCGCGATGATCGGCGTGGATCAGCGACGATACCTGCGTGGTGCTGTCGAACGGGTGGCCCACGATCAGCGCCTGTGTCGCCTGAACCAGCCGGTCGACGAAGCTGTTGTAGACCGACCGCTGCACGAACAGCCGTGACCCGGCGATGCAGCTTTGCCCACTGGATGAAAAGATCCCGAACAGCACGCCGGCAATCGCCAGATCCATGTCGCAATCATCAAAGACAATCGTCGGGGATTTGCCGCCCAGTTCCAGCGAAACCGGCATCAGTTTGCGCGCCGCAATGCCCGCCAGATGCCGCCCCGTTTCGGTGCCGCCGGTAAAGGACACCTTGGCGATGTCCGGATGTTCGACCAACAGGTTGCCCACCTCACGCCCAGACCCGGGCAGGACGGAAAACAACCCCAAGGGCAGCCCCGCGTTGTCGATGATCCGCGCCAGTTCCAGGCACACCAATGGCGACCAGCTGGCGGGTTTCAAGATCACCGCGTTGCCGGCAGCCAAGGCGGGCGCAACCTTTTGCGCGTCCGAGGCGATGGGCGAATTCCACGGCGTGATCGCCGCCACGACCCCCAAGGGTTCATGCACCGAACTTGTCAGATAATCGCCGCGCGGGGTGGTCAGCAGATCGTCTGACGTTTCCAGAACCGCACCGAAATAGCGAAACGTGCCCGCCGCCGACAGCGCCAGCGCGCGGGTTTCCCCCAAGGTTTTCGATGTATCGCGGCTTTGGATCCAGGAAATCCGGTCCACATTTTCCGCGATCCCGTCCGAGATGCGATACAGATACGCCGCCCGCTCATGCGGCTTCAACCCCGCCCATGCCGGGCTTTTCTGGGCGGATTTGGCAGCCGCGACCGCATCCTGAACATCTTCGGCGGATGCCCCGGCCAGGGTTTGGTTCACGGTGCCTTCAGCTGCGAAAACGGAGGTGATCGGCGCGCCGCGCCCCTTGCGCCACGTGCCGCCGATCAACAAACGCCCGTCGGAAAACTCTTGTGTCATGGCCCCCTCAGATCACGATCGCCTCGAACCGGTTCAGCACGGCGCGGGCAATGCTGTATGCGGTGGAGGCAGACGTTTTGGGATTGCGCGGTGAAGGTTTGGCGGTCAGGGATACGGCAAAATCCACCGCTTCGGAGCGCACGCTGAATTCATGGCTGTTGGTGGTCACGGTTGGGTCAGCCACCAGTTGCACGCGCGTCGAATCCAACCCCAATCCGGCCAGCGCCAGCGTTGCGGCGACGTTGGCGTTTTTGGGGTAGTCCGTTGCCGCCTGCCGGGCCGTGCCGGTGAAAAACACCGTGGGTTCGGTCAGTGCGGCCAGATTGCAGGCCCTTTCCGCGGGTGTGCCCGCCCAGGCGCGCGGGGGTTTGCGTCCGGTATAGGTCACCTCGCGCAAGCCGGACAACCGCGCGGCGGCCAGCATGTCGATACCCCCAATCGCCCCGGCGGGCAGCACCAGTTGCGCGCGGCCTTGCATCGCGGCCTGCCTGAGCGCGGCCTCGGCCTGTGGGTCAGCCAGCGCCCCAACGGACGCGGCCACCAGATCGACGCCAGCCCGCAAAATGGAAGGCCCAATCGAGGCCGCTGCGGCGTGGCTGGCGCATTCGGCGACAATGCCGGGCCGCGCCGCCAATAGCGCTTCGACGTCGCATACGACAGCCACAGCGCAGCGCCCGGCGGTTTGCTTTTGGGCGGCGGCCAACGTGGCGGCTTCCTGCCCCGCGCGCACCATAAGCACCAGCGCAGTTGGTGGCCTGTTCTGCGCGCACAAAATGTCGATCAGATCGCGTGCAATCGATCCGAATCCGATAATCCCGACGGTTGCGCTCATGACTTGCCGCCTGCGGCACCGGCGGGCGGTCCGCCGAAGGCTTCGGCAAAGGGGCCAATGGCCGTCATGTCCACTTCGATCAGATGCGGGCCGCTGCGGGTCATGCTGGCGTCGAACACCTCGGCAAAGCGGGTGATGTCGTCGACGCGGGTGTGTGGCAGATCCAGCGCGTCACACAGTTTGGCGAAATTCGGGGCCTTGAGTTTGGAATAATGCCGCCGCCCGGCGTATTGCGCGTCCTGGATGTTTTCGATCACACCGTAGGCCTGATCGTTCATCAAAAGAAAGGTGATGTTGGCCCCTTCATCGACCGCCGTGATCAATTCGGCCATGCCCAGCATGGTGCCGCCATCACCCAACAGCGTTACTGTGCGGGTGTCCGATGCCAGCGCCGCACCGATCCCCATCGCCACCCCTTGCCCGATCCCGCCGCCCAGCGCATGGACGCCCAAATGCGGTGCGGCGAATTGCACGTACCGGTTGCCGAACGTGGAGTTGGAGATGGTGACATCGCGCACCCAGGCGTGACGCCCGGCAGGCACCACCGTCAACAAATGGTCGGCGATGACCTGATACGGCCCCAACCGCGCACGCAATGCCCCTTCGGATTTCGCACGGGCGACGGCGATGTCATAGCTTTGCTGCGGGTCCACATCCAACTGGTTCGGCAAACGGTCCAACAAGGCGCGCAAACTGATGGCTGCGTCCCCGCAGATAAACAGATCGACCGGATAATTGCGCCCGCATTGCGTGGCGTCGGCATCAATTTGCACCAGCGGTTGGGGCAGTTCCATCCGGTTGTTCAGCGTCTCATTGCCCCTAAGCCGCGTGCCAACTACGATCATCAAGTCGGACTTGGCATAAATCTCTCGCGCTTCGGGGGTCATGTTGAAGGCGCCCAATGTCGCAGGATTGGCTTCAGGGACAACGGCACGTCCTTGGGTTGAGGTCACGGCGCCGAAGCCACGTGCGACCAGTTCTGTCGCCTCGACTTGCGCGCCGCGCGCGCCACCGCCCAGCCAGATCATCGGGCGTTTGGCCCGTTTCACCATGGCGGCGAGGTCATCCAGCCGTTCGGTATCGCCCCCCGGGATCGCAGCCTTTGGCGCGCGTGCAAGATACCCCGGAACTGCCGTCAGGCGCTGCACATCCACGGGGATTTCCAAGGACACCGGGCCAGAGGGCGGCGTGATGGCCATGCGCATGGCCGCTTCCAACGTGCCGATGGCCGATTTTTCGTCCCAGATGCGCAGCACAGCCTTTGACACGCCACGCAGCATTTCGGGTTGCTTGGGCACGTCGTGGATCGCGGCCCGGTCCCGGTCCATGAATTCACGGTCAATTTGCGTCGTGATGTGCAAGACGCGGCTGCCAGCGGTCAGGGCCTCAGCCTGGGCGCCGGCAGCATTGCCCGCCGCGGTCCCGGTCGAGGTGATCGCCACGCCCACCCCACCCGAGACGCGGGAATACGCGTCGGCCATGCTCATCGCGCCCGATTCGCCCCGCGCGGCGACAAAACGGATGCGTCCTTGCACGGCGATCCCGTCCAGGACCGGCATGTTGTGAATGGAGATGACCCCGAAAACCGTGGTCACGCCCATATCGGCCAACGCGCGGGCGATCTGATATCCAACCGTTTCGGTCATCTGCGATCTTTCTGTCCGGTCAGGCAAAGCGCGACACCCCGCCCGAGATTTCAAGTTGCGCGCCAGTGATATAGCTGGCCGCGGGCGAAGACAGGAAAACCAGCGCCCGCGCGGCTTCCTGAGGTTGGCCCAGCCGTTGCAGGGGGATCTTCTTGCCGGCCGCCAACGCTGCATACCAATCTTCACGTGATTGGTTTTGGTCGGCGCGTGCGGCGAACCGGCGTTGCCATTGCTGACTGTCCACCAGTCCCAGCAGGATCGAATTGACACGCACCTTGGGCGCCAGTTCCGTGGCCAGGGATTTGAGCAGGTTTTGCACCCCGCTGCGCGCGGCAGAGGTACAAACCATATGTGGCTCTGGCTGATAGGCCAGCAATGAGTTGACGGCGACAATTGCACCCGCGCCCGAGGCTTTCAGCATTGGCAGGCAGGCGTGGACCGGGTTCAACTGGCTGAAGAATTTCAACTCCAGTTCCTCGCGCCAGGCGTCATCGGTGGTATCAGCGAATGTTGACACACGCCCCTGCCCGGCATTGGTGATCAGCGCATCGCATCCGCCAAATCGGTCGGCCACCCGTGCCGCAAACTTGTTTACGGCGTCCCGGTCCAGCACCGAGAACGCCTGCGAAAATACGCGGTCCGCCCCGTAGTCACGAGCAAATTCCGCGTGCACCGCTGCCAGCCGCTCAGCCCCGCGGGCGCAAAATGCCACCGTCGCGCCCTCGTCCAGAAATGCCTGCACGGTGGCCAACCCGATCCCGGACGATCCGCCCGTTACGATCACTGTCTTGCCGGTAAGTCCCAGATCCATGCCGTGCTACCTGTCTTTTGGGCCGCCGAAATCGGGCCGTCCGGCCATCACCGTGCGCATCGCGGGCGTCGGTGGCCCGGCGGTCATCCACTGGTCCATGGCCTCTGGGTCCGCGCGTGACCAGACCTGGGCCTGATGCGTGGCGTCATCAATCTGCTGCACATCGGCGGTGAATTCGATCACAAAGCCCGACGGCGAAACAAAATACGCGAACGGGTTGTTGCCCGGCCCATGCCGCCCCGGCCCCCAACTGGGCACCTGCCCGTTTTGCTTCATCCGGCCGATGGCGCGCATGAAACTGTCGATGCCCGGAACCTCAAACGCGACATGGTTCACCGACGGGTATTGCGCCCGCACCAAGGCCACCGCGTGATGCACCGGGTTGCAGCGCATGAACACCATCTGATCCGCAGAATAATCGCTGGTCTTGAACCCCAACACGTTGGAATACCACGCCTCTCCGCCCTCTATATCGGGGCTGTTGAACACCAGATGCGACATCTTGTGCGGATAGGCATGCACCTTTTGGCTGTCGCGCATCGTCAGATCGGTGGTGAACCGCAGGCGGCGATTGTCGGGATCAAGCAACTCAAACCCATAGCCGCCGATCGGATCGTCAAACATTGCCGGTGCGCCCAGCGTCGTCGCGCCGCGCGCGGTCACCTGTTCGAACAGAGCGTCCATGTCGGCGCGGTTTTCCATGCCGAAATGGGCGTATTCGATGCCATAGGTGTCGCCGTCTTTGAGGCCATACAGAAAAGGCTCTGCGCCAGAGCCCGCCAGATAGACCGTGCTGTCACCGCTGGCGGCTTCGGTCAGGCCCCACTGCTGGGTATAAAAATCCCGTGTGGCGGTGATCCCTGGCGCGCGCATGACGATGCCGCGCAGGTGTCCAACGCTGATGGTGTCAGGCATGCGGTCCTCCTGTTCCGGTCGGTGCCGGATGGGTTTTGGGGTGTGCTGCGATCAGCGTGGTGAGCGCATTGGCAAAGGCGTGTGGGTCTTGCAGGTAGACGGCGTGCCCGGCGCCCTCAATTTGCACCACCCGTGGCGCGTGACCCTGCGCCTGTTCTACAGCCTGCGCCGCGCGGTGTGTTTGCTCAGGCGGGGTCACGACATCCTGCGTGCCGATGATAAGGCTGACGGGGCAGTCGACGCCGCGCAGCATCGCCTCAAGTTCACCGGTGGCCAACATGTGCACGGCTTGGGCATAGCCTGACGGGTCAATCGCTGCCATGCCGGTTTCCACCCGGTTCACCAGGTCTGGGTTGGCGTCTGGATCATGGATCAACCGCGGCGCACGGCTGTGGGCGAAGTCCTTGGGGCCAAGGCTGTTCAGATCGGCAATCCGCGCAGCGACCTTTGGCGGCAACGGCCTGCCCGGCGTCACGCCATACCCGCAGGCGGCGGACGCCATAACGACCTGCGCCACACGCCCCGGATGGATCTGGGCGCAGGCGGCGGCGATGAGCGTGCCAAGGGAATGCCCGACCAAGACCACGCGGTCGGCGTGAAGGGATGTGAGAAACCGATCCAGGACAGCGGCGTAATCCGCAGGCGTCGGCCACGTATCTGGCAAAGGTGTGGACCCGGCGTATCCCGGCGCGTTCCACGCAACCAGGCGCATCGACGGCGGCATCAACGCAAAGAGGTCCCGAAACGAGGATGCGTTCGAGCCAATGCCATGCAAAAACACCACCGGCACCCCGGGGCCCTCGCGCTCCAGATACCGGATCCCCGTCGCCTGATCGCTCTTCTCCCGAACCACCGCAGGCCTTTCGTTTTGCTTGCTCGTCTGGCGACACCCGGTGTGTTTGACGGGTCACGCCGCTATAGTTCTATTGTGAACATCTTGTTCAAAATGCTAGAGAGCCGCGCTCGCGCTGTCAACGCCTGAATGCGCCCTGCTCCAATTGGGGGCAAAGCGCAGCCCGTGTTCGTTCGTTAGCCTGTGGTATCCGCCAATGCCCTTCAGGGGCGGCGTTTTTGGAACGACGGATCTGGTGTGCCCATGAAACAGCCGATCACATGCGGATAGGCCTCGGTCACGACGTAGCCATAAACGCCGTCCTGAAACATCCCATTGCACTGATCAAGATCCCCTGACCCTGCAACATATTCCCAGTCATCGACAAACGTGCCGTCATAGGTCCCGCCCGGCCCACCGGGGCGGCGTCCTGACCTGAGCCGGTAGCTTGTGGTCGCCGGGCGGATCGTGTTGCCGTCCGCGATGTAGCTGCCGAAGATCGGAAACCCATCGGCAGCAAACCCGATCACCGGCGACGGCGATATGGGGGTGTCTTGCTCAAACAACGCCACCGGGTTGCCGTGGTAATGATACGCGCCATTCGGCTGGGTGTGGGCGTTGTGTTCATCCGCGCCGAACCCGGCCCCCGGCGCCATCGGATCATAGCGGTAGGGTGACGACATGTTGAAACACCCAATCCGCCCGTCGCCGACGCCGTAACACCCGGCGGCCAGCAGGTCCAACTTGACACCATTCAAAAAAACCGCGTTGTCATAGCGCAGAGTTAGCGCGGTTGGGGACGCCGCGAAGGTAGGCGAAATGGGGACTGAGTATGTTTGCGATTGCTCGGCAAACCTGGTTGCGAAGCGGCCGGTTGCGTTGAAATCGTGGTTTGGCACCGCGTTGGACGAAATCACGCATCGATCCCCGGATACCGTGATTTCGACGGACGCCGCAAAGGTTCTTGCGCCCTGAACGTCTGTCGCCCGCGCGGAATAGGTGTCCACGTAGTCTGCGCAACTGGGGGCGCGTCCGGTCAGAATGGCATCGGTTATGTCTTCATGTGCCAGCGCGGCCTGCGCGCTCAGGGTGACCAGCGCGGCGGCGATCAGGGCCTTTGGCGACAGTCGGATCAAAGACCGGCTGGGGGAAATGAGTGGCTGAAACATGGGCACCTTCCTGCGATTTTGTGTCAAGGCATGTCACGCCCTTTCATGGCCAGGCGGATGGACACGTCCCAGTGGTACGTCGTCGCGCCTGATTTCCGTCGCGGATTTTGCTGGGGCCTTGGGCACTTCGTTGACCTCAGGCCCAATCAACAGCCCCAACGCACGCCCTGACAGCGGACATCGTGGCGCCGCGACCGTGGGGTGACTACTTGGCACACCGGCTGCACCGTCAGGACAATCCGATTGACGTCAGATACGCGCGAAACCTGTCCTGAAAATGAATGATCTCAGGCCGATCACGCCCGGCTTTGGTGGTCCACATGGCGATATCGCGACGGGGAAGTTCGGCCGCCAGTTCTATGGCCACCAAACCAAAGGATTTCTTCATGATCCGATAGGGCAGGAAGCAACACCCCTGCGTCTGCTCGACGACTTCGGTTGCCATGACGATATCACCGTCAAACGTCAGCTTGGGGACAACGTCCCCCAAGCCAATTGACCGCAGCATCGTGCGATTGGTTTCCTGAAAACCTGACGTCGCTGCAAGTTCGATCCACACCTTGTCGCTGAGTTCAGCCGGCTCTATCGGTGCGCGTCGCGATGCCAGCGGGTCATTCGCGCTGACACAAACCATGATATGATCCGTGAACAGCGTGGTTTGCTCCAGATTTTCCTGATGCAGTGTCAGTTTTGAGGGCAAGATCGCCAAATCAATCTGGTCATGATTGAGGGCGTCTATCAGCGACTTTGCCCCGTTGACGCGCACGCGGATCGAATAGGGCCATCGCTCCTCGATCGTTTGCGCAAAGAACCGGCCCATGATCGTTGACCCCAGCATCGCGCCAACACCAACGCGCAATTCCCCGGTCAGGCCTTTCTTCCAGCTGTCTATCGCATCTTGTGCCCGGCGGGATTGTTCCAGAATGGCGCTGCCCTCGCTTGCCAAACGCGCGCCGATTACCGTTGGGGTCACGCCAAAACGGCCCCGTCTGAGAACCGGAGACCCGACCCGGTCCTCGATGATCTTCACCGTTCGTGACAGGGTTGGTTGGGTCAGGTTCAAGCTTTCAGCGGCGCGGCTGATTGAGCCGAGATCGACGATAATCGCGAGTTGGGTCAGATAGCGGGAATCAATCATCCATAGATTTTCCCTATGGGAAGGGCGGTTTTTACGATTTTACACAAGGCTGGGCGATTGACAACATGTCGCGGATGACATCGACATTTTGGGAGGAACGTCATGAACCATCTTCGCGCGACAACACTTGCCGTTGGACTTACGGCCCTCAGCGCCGTTTCTGCGCAGGCTCAATCACTTACTGTCGAAACCGGCACAGCAAGCGGTTTGACCACCTTGGCCATGCAGGTGATTGCGACATACGGTGGCACCGACCTGCAGATCAACTCTGGCCAGACGCTGACAAGGTCATGCCTGAAGCTTGGTCAGGCGCAGATCGACGTCGCCGTTTGCCCGCCGCCCGCCTTTGCCGCCCTGTCACGCGGTGTTGGCCCGTATCGTGAAAACCCTGACGAGGCGGTTGCGGCATCGGCCAACGTCCGGTCGCTGTTTGGGATTTCCGGGGGCATGTTCCACTTTATCGTTGGTGCCGACAGCGGCATCGAATCCTGGGACGATCTGGTGGGCCGCCGTGTGTTTACCGGCCCGCCTGCAGGCACCGCAAACCAGCAATCGCAGACCATCATCCGGGCCGCTTCGGGCTTGATTGCCGATGTTGACTATGAATCCGTCAGAGTCGGCTGGGGCGCGGCGATTCAGGGCTATCAGGATGGTCAATTCGACATGCTGGTGTTCCCAACCGTGGTCGGCAACTCCGTGCTGGAGCAAATCGGCCCCTTTACGCTGCTGCCCCTTTCGGACGCGGCATTGGCAACCGAGGCATGGGCCGAATGGGCCGCCTCGGATGCCCGTCAACCCGGTGTGATCCCGGCGGGCATCTACAGCAACGCCACCAACCAGGACGATATCACCGCCGCCGAGTATTTCATGATGATCGCGGTCAATGCGTCCATGGATGACGACACGGCCTATGAGTTGACGCGTCAGTTCTGGTCAAATCTGGAGCAAGCCACCGGGGACATTGCGCTTCTGGCGTCGATCAATGCTGACCGGCCCTTGCAGGGCGTGAACGCGCCGCTGCATCCGGGTGCCTTGCGCTATTACGAGGAAATGGGCGTCGAAATCCCCGCGGCCCTTCGTTAACCAACCATGAGGGGGTGGCCGCGGTTGCGGACTGCCCCCTTCCCCCCCATTCTGCAAGGTTAGGAAAGCGTCATGTCTGGCGGATCCCTAGGCACATCCAGTGCGCCCCACACCCGCAAAGCCGACCGCGCGTTTGCGTTCGGCGCCTGGGTTTTGGCGGCGTCAGCGATCGAAGTCATCATCGGGATGCGTTTCAACCTGCTGCAATACCCTCAGATCCCGCTTGGGATCACCGAAATCACCTGGGCGCGGGCCTTGCTGTTGATCGGACTTGCCGTGCTGTGCCGGTCGCTGTGGCAATTGGCAGGCCAGGACCACCGGGAACGCACTGCCCTTGGTTTGAGCCTTGCGGCCCTGGCGATCACCCTTCTGGACACGCTGTTTCATTTCGATTTCGCACCTGTGACCGAAAGCGGCGGGATCGCCGGTCACTACGCAAGCGTGCAGATCGGCGCATTTTTTGTCCGCGTCGTACCGTTTACCGTTTTGATGTTGACCGTGGGTGTGCTGGCCTTGATCCGAGGCGGACGCCCCGCAGATCACCGCGACCGATGGACCCATGCTGCGGGGTTGCTGATGGGGGTTTTCGGACTTTTGTCGGTTCTGCCCGGCATTCCATATGCCAACATCGGGATCGGCGACTGGAACTTGCGCGCACTTCTTGGCGACAGTTACAGGGTATTCCGGACGAACTTTCGCATAGGCCCCGCCAGCCCGACTGAAATCTACTATGCGGGTATGTTTGTGCTGGCGACGTTTATCACAGTTGCCTCCATGGGGCGGTCGGATGAAGACCTGAAATCCAAGAAAAGCCGCAACGACCGGTATCTGGGGTACGTTGATTGGGCGGCGATGGCCTTGGTCGCCTTTGCGTGTTTCCAATACGCCTATATCGGCATCGAACGGATGAGGTTCACCACCTTCGATTCGCACACGGCGCTGATTGGTTGCCTGGCGATCTTGTACCTTTGCTACCGTGTTTTCGGCGCCGCGCTGGCGATTTGCGGTGCCGTCGCGCTCGCCTATTTCTTTGTCAGCTCCTACCTGCCGGGAATTTTCAACGCGGAATACGGCGGGTATACGTCGCTGGCGGAAAACCTGTGGTTCAACAACGCCAAAGCCGTGCTGGGGCAGCAGCTGGGCATATTGCTGAACAACGTGCTGCCGTTCATCATTTTTGGCGCGCTGTTGTCAGCGACCGGTGCCGCCGGATCGCTGATCAAGATTTCCTTTTACCTGATGCGCAACACCCGTGGTGGGGCGGCCCATGCGGCGGTGATGGCGTCTGGCCTCTTTGGCACGGTCTCGGGCTCGGCGGTCTCCAACGTTGTCGGCACCGGGGTGATCACCATTCCGATGATCAAAAAGCGCGGGTATTCAGCCGAATTCGCCGGCGGGATTGAGGCCACGGCCTCGACCGGGGGGCAGATCATGCCGCCGATCATGGGGGCCGCCGCCCTGATCATGGCGGACCTGACCGGGGCCGGATACCTCAACATCATGGTCGCGGCGTTTATCCCGGCGATGGCCTATTACCTGTCGTTGTTTGTCAACGTGGTTTTCGAATCGCGCCGCATGAACATGCAACCGCAATCCCTTGACGATCTGGAGGCCGTGACGCGCCAGGATTATATCAACGTCGGCATGCTGGTCCTTATCCCGCTGGCAATCGTCATTTGGCGGCTGGCGCTTGGGGCCTCGCCTGCGGGGTCCGCCGTGACGGCGATTTGCGCCGTGCTGGCCCTGTCGGCGTTCAGCCCAACGGTGCGCGAAAAACCCATCCGCCTGCTGCACGCCATCGCCGCAGGGGGCATCACATTCGGCCGCTTGCTGATGGTTGTGGGGGTTGTCGGCATCATCGTCGGCGTCATGAGCACAACCGACCTGCCCTCAAAAATCGGCCGCGAGATCGCTGATTTTGCGTCAATTGCCTTGGTCCTGACGTTGATTGTCACGGCAATCGTGTCGTTGCTTCTGGGCATGGGGATGCCGACCCTTCCGGCCTATCTGACGGTTGTCATCATATTGGGTCCGTCGCTGAATTCGCTGGGGCTGTCGCCCATGACGACCCATATGTTCGTATTCTACTTTGGCGTGGCGTCGGCGATCACACCACCTGTGGCGGTGGCCGCCTTTGCGGCGGCTGCCATCGCCGGGGCGAAACCCATGGCCACGGGCATCGCGGCGGTTCGGATTGGCGTCGTGATCTTTGCCGTGCCCTTCATCTTTGCGCTGAACCCAGACCTGTTGATCGTTCCAACCGCCTTTGTCGAAAGCAGCGGGCGGGTTTTTTCCCTGGTCGGTTTCGTATCGGCCCTGCTGCGCACCGCGCTGATCATCTACCTGCTGGCCACCGCTTCCGGGCGATTTGAGAAAGCGCCCCTTTCAGGGTGGGAGATTTCCATCAGGCTGGTGATTGCGGTCTTGCTGATCTCTCCAACCGTCGCCATTCACGGACCGGCGTTTGCCGTGGCAGCCGCCCTCATCATTCTGCACCAATCCACCCATGCGCGCCGCGAGAAAGCCAAGACATGACCAAGCAACCCAATTTCTTGTTCATCATGACCGATCAACATCGCGCCGATTGGCTGGGTTGCTACGGGCATCCGGTGGTGAAGACCCCAAATATCGACGCCCTGGCCGCGCGCGGAACCCGGTTCACCGACTTCCACGGCGCCACGCCTGTGTGCATGCCCAACCGCGCCAGTTTCATGACCGGGCGCTATCCCAGCGTGCACGGCCTGCGCTACAATGGCTGCGTATTGCCAGAGCGCGCGAACACCTTTGTCGATGTCCTGCGAGAGGCCGGCTACCAGACGGCGTCAATCGGCAAAAGCCACTTGCAGCCGACCACAACCATGCCCCCGCACCGGGCCGAGGGCCAGGCCGAAGGGCCAATCGCGGAGGCATGGAAAGACGACACGGCGGACTATGACAAAGAGGAACCCGCCAATTTCGATGGCGCGGCCGCCCATGACTTCCCCCTGCCCTATTTCGGGTTCGATCATGTCGATCTGGTCACCGGGCACGGCGATAAGTTGGGCGGGCATTACCGGCAATGGTTCCGGGAAAAGCATCCAGATTGGCAAGAGTTGCGCGACCCTGCGAATGAGTTGCCGCACAATTACACGTGCCCGCAAGCCTATCGCACGCCGATCCCCGAAGACAGCTATCCCACCGCATATATCCGGGATCGCGCCGCTGACTACCTGCGCGACAACGCGCACAGCGACGCGCCGCTGTTTACATATGTGTCCTTTCCTGACCCCCATCACCCATTCAACCCGCCGGGCAAATACTGGGACATGTACGATCCGGACGATTTTGAGGTGCCGCTGGCATTCGAAGATCACGAAAACCCGCCGCTGCAATTGCGCGCGTTGCACACTCTGTATCAGGCTGGCAAACGCCCAAAAATGTTGCAAGCCGCCTTCATGGCCTCCGAGCGCCACATCCGCGAGGCGATGGCCCTGACGGCGGGCATGATCACCATGATTGATGACGCCGTCGGTGAGATTGTCCGCGCGCTTGAAGAAACCGGGCAGCTCGACAATACGATCATCGTGTTCAACTCGGACCACGGCGATTACCTCGGGGATTTCGGGATGCTGCTGAAAGGGGCGTGGCCAAACCAGTCCATCACACGCGTTCCGATGATCTGGGCGGACCCCGCCGCGCGGGGTGTGGATGTGGCGGCGGGGCTTGCCTCGACCATCGACTTGTCCGCAACCATCCTGGACCGTGCGGGTCTGCATCCGTATTTCGGGATACAGGGTAAAAGCCTGCTCAGCTGCATCGAAACGGGTGAAAACGTGCGCGAATCGCTGCTGGTTGAATACAACGACGGCCTGCCACGAATGGGGTTCGACACACCGGCACGCGTTCGCACCGTCATTACCGATGATTGGCATTTGACGCTGTATGGCGGGCACGAGTGGGGGGAGCTTTACAATCGCCGCAGCGACCCCGATCACCGGCACAATTTATGGGACATCGCAGACCATCAGGGCACCAAGCTGACCCTGATTTCCACGCTCGCGGACCATTTGATCGCGCAGATGGACGAAAGCCCGCGCGCACATCGGTTGGCATAACCCCGCGTCCAAGGGGGGGTTAGGCTCAGGACGCATAACCAATAGATGACGATTGCGGCGAGTGCGATGGCGGAGAGGAAGACATTGGGACACCTGTCGTAACGGGCCGCGACACGCCTCCAATCCTTCAGCCTGCCAAACATGATCTCGATGCGGTTTCGGCGTTTGTATTGGCACTTGTCGTATTTGACCGCCGTCCTGCGCCGCTTTCTACCCGGTATGCAGGCGCGTATCCCCTTGTCTTTCAAGATATCTCTGAACCAATCGGCGTCATAACGGCGATCCCCGAACAAACAGTCGACCTTTGGTAAGCTGCCATCAACCGCTGTCATGCGAACGGCGCTGGGTTCTGAATGGCTTGCATCCCTCGCAACAGCGTACGCCGCCGAAAACGATGTAGGGGTTGGAAATGCCATCTTCGCCCACCGGGAATTGAGGTCGCACCCCGCGCCTATTTTTGTGCGGTCCGATTCTGTGAAATGTGACCTGAGAAAGGCGGCTCATACGGCATCCGCCAAGAAAACTGCTGACTAGTATGGTGCAGTAATGTAATGTTCTTCTCAAGTGGCCATTGGAGAGCGCAGAATGTCAGGCACCATGCAAATTGACCGAACTGTTGATGAAAAACGGCTTTCGCCCTACATACGTCAAAGCGGAAAGTGAACTCGCCCTTGGCTCGGAAAACTCAGGTATCGGAAGAACAATGAATTTGCTCGACCCCCAGCAGGATGCCCGGCGACTGACCACCAGCGAGGAGGTATTCCGGCAACTCTGGGCGGACATCGTTTCGTTGCGTCTTGAACCCGGCACCAAGATTTCCGAGGTCGAGGTGGCCAAGGATTTCAATGTCTCGCGGCAGCCTGTGCGCGAAGCGTTTATGCGCCTTGGAGAGTTGGACCTGCTGGAAATCAGGCCACAACGTGCGACCCGTGTGCGCAAGATCTCGCATCAGAAACTGCGCGATACCCGGTTCATCCGCGTAGCCGTTGAAGTCGAGGTCGTGCGTGCCGCCTGCACGGTCGCCACGCCCGAGGGTCTTGCCGCGATTGCGGACAATCTTGAGCAGCAGCGACTGGCCGTGAAAAAAGGTGATCCAGTTTACCTCAAAGAGCTCGACTACGAATTTCACCGCCTGATCTGTGCGGCAGCGGACCGTTTGCCGGCCTTCAAGGTCATCGCCGAGAACAAGACGCATGCGGAACGGGCCTGTACGCTTGAGCTGAATGATGCAGTTGGAATGCAGGAAGTTCTGGAAGGGCATACCGCAATGTTCGACGCAATCCGCAAAGGCGATATAGACAAGGCTGTAGCAGAGACCCGTGTTCATCTGGCCCATCTTGACGGCACCCTGACCAGCGCCTCGCAGAACTTTCCTGACTTTTTTGACGACTAGAATTCGCAGATAGACAGGTCACGAGCACTACCATACCTGTTTGGCGTTGGCTGAGTGACGGTTTGCCCGTTGGAAAAATACACGGGGAGCCGAATTGTGACTTTCCGTGGAAAGAACGCGCTTGGAACGGGTGGTTGGCGTGACATAGGCAGGGCCTGCGCGCGGCGACTGGCCGCAGACGGCGCAGCCGTTGCGATTCACGGCTGCCGGTTGTGAAGGCGCAGACTCCGACGTCGCCGGGGTCGTCTTGGCCGAGAGGCAAGCCTTTGACTTGCAAGAAGACATGACCAAGCCTGAGGATGTGAACGCTTTGGTTGCGCAGACCCGCGCGGCGTTTGGCGGCGACGGCGGCATCCTGTTGCCCTGACTGTCACGCCAGCGCGAATCAATAGGCAAAACAATCTGCGCCTCTGCGCCGGTGGTTTAATGTGCGAACACGCGCATTCTGGTTCAGCCCGCCGCCAAAGTCAGAGGCCTTGGTATGTCGGTTTTCCAACGCTGCCAGCAGGATGGGTGTTGTCCCAAAAACGGGGTTGAAACTCCGTGCTTGACAATACTGGGATACTAGGCTCCTAATCCGCAAGCCAACCAAGACTGGCGATATTCAAGGCTCTTTGGAGGGGGCCGTGAAAGACCCGGTTTAGGGGGGATGGAGGAGACCTAATTGTCAGGACGACAGGCATCCAATTCGTTCGATCTCGTCGGGCGGAATGGAGAGTTGAGCACAGTTGCATTGTGTCGACGGCTCGTCTGTCTGGCTATCTGAATTCACTGGGAGGAAGATATGTACTCGAAAATTAACGCATCTCTTGTCGGAGCGGCAATTGCACTTGCCTTCGCTGGCTCTGCCGCGACGGCCGATTCATGGCGGGCTTGGAACATCCACAGCGATGGCCATCCGAACACCGCCGCTATGGATCGTTTCGCGGAACTGGTCGCCGACTACACCGGCGGCGACGTCACGGTCGACGTGTTCCACGGTGGCGTTCTGGGCAGTCAGCCTGACGCGCTGGAGCAAGTGCAGCTTGGCGCCATTGACATTGGCAACTTCAACCTCGGCCCGATCGGTCCGCTGGTTCAGGAAGCGAACCTCGTTTCCCTGCCGTTCATCTTCCGCGATGTGCCGCACATGTTCCGCGTCCTTGATGGCGAAGCAGGCGATATCATTTCGGCAGCCATGGGCGACGCTGGCATTCTGCCAATCGGTTGGTTCGATGCAGGTGCGCGGTCGTTCTACAACAACACCGGCCCGATCAACTCGCCGGATGATGTTGCCGGTATGCGGATCCGCGTGATGAACAACGATCTGTTCACCGGTATGGTTGACGCGATGGGCGGCAACGGCACCCCGATGGCCTTTTCTGAAGTGTACCAGTCGCTGAGCACCGGCGTCGTGGACGGCGCAGAAAACAACTTTCCGTCCTTCCTGAACGTGTCTCACTACGAGGTGGCAGGCTACTATTCGCTGTCCGAGCACCTGATTATTCCAGAGTGCATCTGCGTGAACACCGGCGTTTTCAATGCGCTTTCGGCTGACAATCAGGCCGCTGTGCGCCGGGCCGCCGAAGACGCCTCGCTGTACCAGCGTGAACTTTGGGCCATTGCAACGGCTGAAGCGCGGGCAACGGTTGAAGAAGCCGGCGTTGTGGTGAACGAAATTGCTGACAAGGCTCCGTTCCAGGCCGCGATGGCCCCGGTTTACCAGCAATATCTGGAAGCAAACCCGAGCATGCGTCGCCTCGTCGAAATCGCACAGGCGACCGAGTAATCTTGGCGGACCAGATTGGGCGCCCGGCCGAGGCCGGGCGCCCTTGCGGTAGGGAAAGAACGCATGACCGACAGCTCTGACGACCCCAACAGTATAACCATGATGAACAAGGTGTTTGGCCTGATTGTCTGGGCTTTCAAAATTGTAACCGGCGTGGCTTTGATCTTGATGACAGTCCTGATGGGCTACCAGGTCTTTGGCCGCTACGTGCTCAATGACACGCCCACTTGGGTTGACCCGTTGTCTTTGCTGCTGGTGATGGTCATCGCCTTTTTTGGGGCGGCCATTGGTGTGTGGGAAAACACCCATCTTTCGGTGGCGGTCTTTCGCAGCATGTTTTCCGCCAAAATACGCACCGTGATGGTGGTGCTTACTGACCTGATCATGGCCGGGTTTGGCGGCCTGATGCTGTGGTACGGAGCCCTGCTAACCATGTTCAAATGGCAGACGCTGATCCCATTGATCCAATGGCCAGAGGGGCTTCGCTCGCTGCCTTTGACGATCTGCGGCGGCCTCGTTCTTCTGTTTTCCCTGGGCCATCTTTACCGGCTCTTCCTCGGGCGGGACGACCGCACCGACAGTTTCGAATAAGGGCGATTCCATGGGAATTTTCGTGCTCCTCGGGCTATTCGCCTTTTGCGTCATCATTGGCACACCGGTCGCTTTCGCGCTTGGCATTTCGGCGGTCGCGGTCTTCTGGTTCGAAGGCCTGCCGATGATGGTTGGCTTTCAGCGGATCATTTCCGGCATCAACGTCTTTTCACTGCTGGCCATTCCGTTCTTCATTTTCGCCGGTGAGTTGATGTTCCACGGGGGCATTGCCGTCAGGCTGGTACGATTCGCTTCGGCCGCAGTCGGGGCTGTGCGTGGTGGCCTGGGCATCGTGAATGTGTTTTCGTCGATGCTGTTCGGCGGCATCTCCGGATCGGCCATTGCCGACATTTCTGCCTTGGGCTCGATCCTTGTGCCGGTGATGAAAGACAAAGGCTATGACGCTGACTATGCCGTGAACGTCACGGTAACCTCGTCTATTGCCGGGATTATTATTCCGCCCAGCCACAACATGATCATTTTCTCGATCGCCGCCGGCGGTGGGATCTCGATCTCTCAGCTCTTCCTTGCAGGCGTCGTGCCCGGCGTGCTGATGAGCTTGTGCCTTGCCGCCGCGGCTTATCTGGTCGCCGTGAAACGCGGCTATCAGGCAGAGAAATTTCCCGGTTGGACCGCCCTGGCGATGGCCTTTGTCGGCGCCATTCCGGGCCTGCTGACCGCGGTGATCATCGTTGGCGGTGTCTTGTCGGGCGTGTTCACAGTGACGGAATCCGGGGCCTTTGGCGCGCTCTATGCCTTCGTCGTGACGCTGCTGGTGTACCGCGCCATCACATGGGAGAATTTCAAGATCGCTGTCGTGTCGTCGGTCAAGACCACGTCGATGGTGATGATCCTGATCGCATGCGCTGCGGCGTTCGCCTACATGCTGACCTACTACCGGGTCCCGACCATGACGGTAAATCTGCTGACCGGGATCACCGAGAATCCGATCCTGATCCTGCTGATGATCAATGCGGTTCTCTTGCTGTTGGGCATGATCATGGACATGGCGGCGCTGATCCTGATCTGCACACCGATCTTCTTGCCGGTCATGGCCAGCATGGGAATCAATCCTTTGCAGTTCGGTATGATCTTGTTGGTGAACCTGGGCCTTGGCCTGTGCACACCGCCGGTGGGTTCATGCCTGTTTGTTGGGTGCGCGGTGGGCAAATTGCCGATGGAAAAGGCCGTTCGCACGATCTGGCCATTCTATCTCGCAATCTTTGTCGCCTTGATGCTGATCACCTTTGTCCCGGCGATCTCGCTGACACTTCCAAGATTGATCGGCAACTGACCAAGGACCCGGAGCAGAGCAGAGCAAACCAACCCTCACCCGTCCCACAATCGCAGGGCTGCCTGCACAGCGGACGTTGCAGCAAAGGAGCACCTCATTCTTAGTATCAAACGGCTGGAGCTGGCTGAAGCGCGCATTCTGATCGCCGGCGCACGAGCCAAAGCTGAAGAACTCGGCGTGCCGGTGTGTATCGCGATTACGGACGAAAGCAGCAATTTGCTGGCCTTCGAGCGTATGGACGGGGGCAAGATCCCCAGCACCGATATTGCCATCGACAAAAGTTTTACCGCGTCTGGAACCCGGCGTGCGACCCATGAGCTTGGCGAGGCAAGCCAGCCGGGCAAACCGATTTACGGGCTGTCGGCAGCGGTTGGCGGGCGCATGGTGTTGATCGCCGGTGGGCTTCCGATCATCGCCGATGACGACGTGGTCGGTGGCATCGGGGTCAGCTCTGGCACACCGGCGCAAGACCTTCAGATTGCCGAAGCCGGGCTCAGCGCGTTTTTGGAAAACCGAACAGAAACCATTAATTGAAAGTGACCGACATGACAAAACCGACGATCGGCTTTATTGGCCTCGGCCTGATGGGCGGAAACATGGTTGAAAACCTTCAAACGAAGGGGTTCGACCTGGTTGTTATGGGCCGCAACGCGGATGCCGTGGCCAAGGTTCTTGATCGCGGAAACGCGCGCCAAGCTGCAACGCCCAAAGCATTGGCCGAAGCCTGCGACATCGTGATGCTCTGTGTCACCACATCAGAGGTCGTCGAGTCACTTGTTTATGGTGACGACGGAATTTTGGCCGGTATTCGCGCGGGGTCCGTGCTGATTGACTTTGGGACTTCAATCCCCGCTTCGACCCGCAAGATCGGCGCCGATTTGGCGGCCAAAGGCGCGGGCATGATCGACGCACCGTTGGGGCGCTCTCCGGTCCACGCCAAGGACGGGTTGCTGAATATCATGGCGGCAGGTGACAAAGCGACCTTCGACACGGTCAAGCCCGTGCTTGATGAGCAGGGCGAAAATGTCTTTTACCTTGGCGCGTTGGGCGCTGGTCATACGACAAAACTGATCAACAATTTCATGGGCATGACCACCGCCTGCGCCATGAGCCAAGCGTTTGCATTGGCCGACCGCGCCGGGTTGGACCGCCAGCAGCTGTTCGATATTATGTCGGCCGGCCCTTCGAACTCTCCGTTCATGGCGTTTTGCAAAAAATACGCGGTGGATGGTGTGAGCGATCTCGGGTTTTCGATCAACAACGCCAACAAGGATTTGGGCTATTTCCTGAAACTGGCCGAGGATCTTGGCACGCGGGCAGAGATTGCCGAGGGCACATCACACAATCTACAGGCCGCCGTAGATGCCGGTCAGGGCGATGGCAATGTCCCGGAAATATTCGATTATTTTCTGACACTCGGCCGGTAATTCGGACTTTCACCGGGACACCCCAGCGGCTGCGGGACTGAAGTCACGCCCACGCCCAGCCAAGTCCAAGGTAACACCCAACGAGGCACTTTTAGTGGCACTTCTGTATCCTGATCGTCTGTTCCCCGCCGACGCCCGTGGCAGAGACCTGGCGCGCGCACTGTTCGACAGTGTCCGCGATCTGCCGATCTTGAGCCCGCATGGTCACACCGATCCCGTCTGGTTCGCACAGAACGCACCATTCACAAACCCTGCTGCGCTATTTGTGACACCTGATCACTACGTGTTCCGAATGCTGTATTCTCAGGGTGTGGCGCTCGAAAGCCTGGGAATTTCGCCTTTGCAGGGCGCATCAAGCGTGGATCCAAGGGACATCTGGCAGCGCTTTGCCGCCAATTACCACGTGTTTCGCGGCACCCCTACGCGGCTGTGGATCGACCACTCGTTGCAAGAGGTGTTCGGCGTCGATCAGACCCTCTCGGCAGAGACCGCAGGTGAGATCTACGATCAAATCGATCGCTGCCTGATCCTGCCTGAATTCCGCCCCCGCAGCCTGTTCGATCGCTTCAACATCGACGTGCTTGCCACCACTGAGGGCGCGCTGGATCCACTTCAACACCACGCCAAAATCGCGGCGTCGGATTGGTCCGGGCGGGTGATCACCACATATCGCCCGGACACCTTGATAGACCCCGATTGCCCGGCGTTTCGGGAAAACTTGCGCGAATTGGCCGAAATCACGCGCTGCGACACGACCTGCTGGCGTGGGTATCTGGACGCGCACCGGATGCGGCGACAGGTGTTTCGCGATCACGGCGCGACGGCCACGGACCACGGTCATCCCAGCGCCAGAACAGCCAACCTGTCTGTGACCGAGTGCGAGACGCTGTTCGACGCGGTCACCCAAGGGTCGTTCACCCCAGAGCAAGCCGAGCTATTTCGCGCGCAGATGCTGACTGAAATGGCGAAAATGAGCCTTGATGATGGGATGGTCATGCAAATTCATCCCGGTTCAAGGCGCAATCATGCGTCGGATATCTTTGCCCGATTCGGTGCTGACAAGGGTTTCGATATTCCGGGCCGAACTGACTATGTGAGTGCCCTGCAGCCGCTACTTGATGTTGCTGGGCACGATCCGGCGTTCACGCTTATCGTTTTTACGTTGGACGAATCTGCATATGGTCGCGAACTGGCGCCGCTTGCCGGGGTATACCCGGCGTTGAAGCTGGGGCCCGCGTGGTGGTTTTTCGACAGTCCTGACGGGATGCGCCGATTTCGTGAATGCACAACTGAGACTGCGGGTTTTTACAACACCGTGGGGTTCAATGATGACACCCGCGCCTTTCTCTCGATCCCGGCACGGCACGATGTTGCGCGCCGCGTGGATTGCGCCTTTCTGGCTTCACTGGTGACCTCTGGCAGACTGCACGAGGCAGAGGCGTTTGAACTGGCGCTGGATCTGACGATCACCTTGGCAAAGCGTGCGTATCGTCTATGAGTGTTTTCGCGCCAGACAGGCTTAGAAGAACCGCGCCTGCGCCGAATTCAGGAATTGTCCACCTTGGGCTGGGGGCGTTTTTTCGCGCGCATGGCGCGATCTATCTTCAGCAGTCCATGGCGCAGTGCGGCGGTGACTGGGGCGTCGTGGGCGTCTCGCTCAGATCTCCGGATGTTCGTGACAGGCTGGCGGGTCAGGACAATCTTTATACCGCGCTGGAGATGTCGGCACTGGGCCCAAAGCCACGGATCGTAGACAGCATCACCGGTGTCCTGTTCGCCCCCGAAGACCCGGACGCGGTTTTGACGGCCATGGCCGCAGAAACCACGCGGATCGTCAGCCTGACGGTGACCGAGAAAGGCTACTATCGCGGGTCTGGGGCTGGGGTGATAGATTGGGATCACGCGGATATCCGGCACGATCTGGAAGCCGATCATCCCAAAACCGCCGTGGGGTATCTGGTCCGAGCATTGGGCATTCGGCGACACCGGGGCTTGCGTCCGTTCACGATCCTGTCGTTGGACAATCTGCCCGCAAACGGGGTGCTGACCCGTGCGCTGGTCTGTGGCTTTGCAGAACGGATTGACGCGGATCTGGCACGGTGGATCGCGGCGGAATGCAAATTTCCCGGCACGATGGTCGACAGGATTGTCCCGGCAACACCCGAATCCGTGAACCAGCGGTTTCATGACACCAGCACATACACCGACCGCGCGCTGGTCACCCACGAGCCCTTCTGCCAATGGGTGATCGAAGACGATTTCGTCGATGGGGTTCGGCCCGCACTGGATGTCGCCGGTGCGCAGTTTGTTGCTGATGTCGGCCCGTATGAAGACATGAAGCTGCGGATGCTCAACGGGTCTCATTCCGCTTTGGCGTATCTTGGCCATCTGGCCGGCTATGAAACCGTTGCACAGGCTATCGGTGACAAAAGCCTTATGCGCTTTGTCACTGCGCTGTGGCGCGATGAGATGGCACCATCACTGACCGCCCCGGCAGGCACAGATTTGCAGGCCTATGCTATGCAATTGCTGGAACGATACCAAAACCCAGAGATCCGCCATCTGCTGGCGCAAATCGCGGTGGACGGCAGTCAGAAACTGCCGCAGCGGATCGTAGCGCCCCTGTTCGAGAATCGCGCCGCCGGACGGCCCTACACCAAACTTCTGACGGTATTGGCTGCGTGGTTTCGTTTTATCGAACGCCGGGCAACGATCGATCAGGCACCGCTTGACGATCCCTTGGCGCATGACCTTATGAATGCTGCACGAAACGCTTCCGACGATTCCGAACTGGTGCGGAACCTGCTGGAAACCGGCTTCATGTTTGGCGGCTATCCAACCTCTGAAATTGCGGCGGAACTGATCGCGCTTTTGGGCCAGAACGGCACATTTGACGACCCCGCACGGCTTGGAGGCCCGCCCTGAATCGGCACGTAGTGCAGCTCACAAACGCCTTGGCGGAAAATGGACCGCAAACATGTCGGTCAATTGGCCGATGTCGGATGCCTTGAACTCGCCAAAGACCCTACCCGCATTGCAAGGGAATTGCCGCTGGACACCCCTTCGTTGGCCCTCGGCATCTTGAGGTAGATACCAAGACTTTGCTGGCAACGCAGACCCTAACCGCAACCCCAAAACAGATCGGAATGATGATGACCTCCCCCAAGCCAGATGTAGAAACCGCCGTCCCGCACATCCTCTTTGACCTCGTGGGCGGGGGCAACGCCGAAATCGGGCTGCCCAAAGACCGCTGGACGATGCTGTTTGTCTATCGCGGAACGCATTGTCCGCGCTGCAAAAGATTCTTGAACAAGCTCAATGCCGCGCTGACCGATTGGACCGATGTGATGGACGTTTTGGTCGTTTCTGCCGATACCAACGAAAAAGCATCGGCTGACAAAGATGAACATGGCTGGGCATTTGATCTGGGCTTCGGTCTGACAGAGCCACAGATGCGCGCCCTGGGGCTTTATGTATCGGACCCACTGTCCGAAGCCGAGACGACGAATCGCTTTGCCGAACCCGGAGCCTTTGGAATTCGCCCGGATGGCACCTTGATGTTGGTCGATATCTCTAACGGGCCCGCCGCGCGCCCGGACCTTGACGAGTTGCTCGACGGGATGAAATTCAACATCACGAACAATCGCCCGACACGAGGAACCGCGTGAGCACACTCTGTGCCGGTGGCATCAGATCTGAAATGTCTCGATGTGATTTGAAGCCGTCGCTTTCCCGTTACGCTGGGAAAGCGACTGAGCAACTATTGGCCACGGCGGAAAACGCCCCGTCAGTCGGTGGTGTCGGGGACCCGAATGACAATGCTCTGGCCGAAACGGTCAACGGGCCGTTCAAAGCAGAGGTCATTCACCGGCGATGGCCATGGCGCAGCTTTGACGCTGTGGAATGCACCACTTTGAAAAGGGCCGATTGGTTCAACAATCGCCGACTTCTGAAACCCATCGGGACTACCCCGCCAGCTGAAGCCGAGGGCCCTGACCGACCTGGCTAAGCCTCTCTGCAATCGGTTCGGCCTCTGCCGCCGATAGCTCACCTGCGCGGCGCTTCAGAAATTCCGCTCAAAGTTGATCTGCATGCCCGTGCGAGTTTGCCCGCCAATGACCTCCAACGAGAGGCCGGCGTCCAATTGGCTCAAGCCCTCCTCGAACGAGAACGCGACGCCGATTTCGGCGCCACCGCCGCAGTTCATCCGCGTGGCAACGGCCCGCACATATTCGCACGAGACGCGCGGCGCGAAGGTCAACAAACGGTTGCTCTGATCCACCAAATTGCCATCTAGCGGAACCCGGACTTCCGGCGCGAAACTCAGGCTGGCGACAGAAACACCACCCGCATCGAGCATCAATCTGTCGTCCGTCACCCCATACGCCGAACCCGTGAACCCAATAAGTCCAATGTTCGTATGGCCATAATCAAACGCCAATTCGGGCCAGATCTCATAGCCGCTGCGCTCCACAACCCCGGTCATTGCAAAGCCGAGGCTCAGACTTTGGGTGTCAAAACTGCTGCTCAGATCCAGAATGCCATTGCTCAGGCTCAGGTTATTGCGGCCAACCCCCAGGCTCACATATCCATTGGTGTAAAGATTGCGGCGCAGCTCGCTGACAAAATACGCGCCCGCCGACAGGCCATACCCATCGTTGCGCCCCGAGAACGCGCCCTCGATTGTATCGCGTCCATATTCGCCGCCGACAAAATACCCGATCATCGTCGCGGCGCTGGCCTGTCGTTCCCAGGCCACACGCCCCGAGAACTGGGCGTGAACCGTGCCATCCGTATCACGTCGCAGATCAAAGTCGCCGAAGACGATGCGCTGGATTCCCCCGTCGCCGATACCGCGCAGCCCATAAAAGGTGCCTTGCGTCGACAGCACGCCATTCGATATCTGCGCCGTGCCATCAATGTCAAAAGGCACATCGCTGCGCGTCGGCAGCTCTGAGCCACGCCGCCCCAGCATGAAGCGGGTTCTGGCGCGGGTCACCATCTCACGGTTCGCCGCCACCGTGCTTTGCAACGTGCGCAGCGCCTGATCGGCTACAATCTGCCGGATTTCATCACGGTGCGCGTCAAATTCAACGACTGGTGACCCGGCCTGAACCGAGAATACATTCGAGACCGTATTGAGATGGCCCAGAGCATCCTGCGCAACCCCGGCCGCAATCGAGACACTGACCACCTGCCCCAAGACCGGATCAATACTCAGGCTATAGAGCGCGCCCGATCCGCTGAATCCGGTCAATGTCCCGTTGCTGACGCTGATCTCGGATTGCTCCAACCCGGTGACGTCCTCATCAAACATCGCGGTCACAACAAACGGGCCGGTGACGGTGTCACTTGGTCCTGTCAAGACGACCGACGGCGCCGTTGTATCAATGCTCACGCCCAGCTGCGTGGCCGCCGTGCTGAGGTTCCTCGCACCATCCTGAGCCGCGCCAGCCGCAACATCGACGCTGACCAAACCGTCCGTATCGGGCGTCACGGTGAAGGAATAGACCTGCGGTGAACTGGCACTGAAGATTGACGCCGTCCCATTGGCGACAACGACGTCGGCCAACTCAAACCCCGTGACATCCTCGGTGAAAGTGGCGGTCACGACAAATGCCCCCTCAAACGGAGAGGTCGCCGTGGTACTCAGCGTCAGCCCCGGCGCACCGGTATCCGTGCTTAGGCTCAACTGCTCGGCAGCGGTATTGTCGTTCTCAAACAGATCTTGTGCGACGGCGGCAGGAACATCGAGACTTACGACGCCATCGGCCTCGGGCGTGACCGTGAAGGTATAGACCTGCGCCGAAACTGCGGTGAACTGAGAGACGCGCCCATTGACCAGCACCAAATCCGTGACCTCGAATCCGGTCACGTCTTCACTGAACGTCGCGGTGACATCAAATGCGCCAGAATGTGGTGACACCGCATCCGTCGACAACGCCAGATCCGGCGGAGTCGCATCAACGGCGAAGGTCAAAATCGGGCCCGCGTCAGAGACATTGCCGGCATCATCGGTGACCGTCACGGCAATGTCATACATGCCATCCGGAATCGGATCTGGTGCGGTGAAAACCCAATTCCCGACGCTATCCGACACCGTCGTCCCCAAAACCGTTGATCCATTTGGACCGGCACTGCGCCCCCTTACAGACGCAGTTCCGCCCGTCAAAAAGACCGTCACAAGACTATCAGGCTCGCTTGTACCCGAAAACTGGGGTGTCGGATCGTTGGTTGTCGTGCTGCCCTCGACATCGGGTTCCGGCCCCAACTTGATCGGCGGCGGGGCCGGCGGCGGCGTCACATCATACGCAATTGTCAGGGGGCTCGGGTGTTCGCTCCAATTTCCAGCGCGGTCATGCGCGAACCGAGCACCCGGCGTGATGCTCAATCCAACGTCCCCTTCCGCCAGGGGCGCGACATCAAATGTGTAAAGGCTGCTCGATTGGGCAAGAAAGTCTGAAAGCGTGCCGTTGTCAGCGACAAAATGCGCAAGGCTGAAAGCTTCAACACCTTCACTGAAGGTTGCCGTGACGGTAAACGGCCCATTCACCGTGTCATCTGGCGTCGACAAAACCAAAACAGGTGTTGCGCCATCCGTGGTCACGCTCAGTTGCGCTGCCGCCGTCGCGTCGTTGCCCGCCGTGTCCTGCGCCGACCCCGCCGCCACATCCACCGTCACCGCGCCGTCCGCCGAAGGGGTCACGTCAAAGCTGTAGCGGCTGGTTGAGAGTGCCAGGAAGCCCGAGGCCGCGCCGTTGCCCACGCTGACATCGCTCAGATCGAACCCGGTCACCGCCTCGGAGAACGTCGCCGTCACGGTGAACACCCCCGAATGCGGTGAGGTCGCCGGGGTCGAAAGCGCCAGTGTCGGCACGGTGCCGTCGGTGGTCACGCTCAGTTGCGCTGCCGCCGTCGCGTCGTTGCCCGCCGTGTCCTGCGCCGACCCCGCCGCCACATCCACCGTCACCGCGCCGTCCGCCGATGGGGTCACGTCAAAGCTGTAGCGGCTGGTTGAGAGTGCCAGGAAGCCCGAGGCCGCGCCGTTGCCCACGCTGACATCGCTCAGATCGAACCCGGTCACCGCCTCGGAGAACGTCGCCGTCACGGTGAACACACCCGAATGCGG